>ENA-ORBV01003735-ORBV01003735.1-microbial-mat-metagenome-genome-assembly--contig:-NODE-3735-length-30105-cov-6.268882_pt1 | contig 30105 bp, 23 predicted proteins | sample MGYA00237777_ERZ505514 | MGnify/ENA primary metagenome ERZ505514 (study PRJEB26160, sample SAMN06269048) | microbial mat metagenome | isolation source: Oligotrophic lake microbial mat | place... | reverse complement strand
CTTCTGCTTATGCCCGTGCCCGCGACTACTGGTATCATTGTAGCTACAGTAGCTATTGGGTTGTCGGTACATGTACAGGGCTGGTTCGTAGAAACCATTTAGCATGTCACGGTAACTCTCATAAGTCTTTCAAAAATCAACTCTAACTAGCCAGCGAACCAGTTTTGGAAAGCTCTTAATCAGCCGGACTTCACACCGTTCCCCGATTTTAGTTAATGTGGATAGCTAACAATTGGTAGCTAGCTACAGTTTGACATTTCCCACACTAAGTTGGTGCGCGATTGCATGTGGCGGTCGCTGTCACATCCCTGTGACATCATGTCGCATCCCATGGGAAAAGAAGCTCCTTCGAAATGACCGATGACCAAGTTCGTTGAGTGCCGTTTGCCTAAGCAAAATTTCATGCACATGTCCAAATTGCATGGAACATCATCGGCATGAAATCCAATCACAAAATGGTTTCCTTAACCTTTCCCCGACTTTTTAAACAGAACAAAGTCTGCTGCCAACAACATCAAAAATGTCGGCAACAGCGCCGCTGGTGTTGGCATTGTTTTGCATCAAATGCATTCAAACACATTAGACTGTGTTTAGAAAGGGCGGCAAACGAGCAGCTAAAGTTCCAGCTCACAAGTCCAATGCTGCTGGCAAAGACAACAGAAACGAAGCGCAACAAGACAAGAAGAGAAAAGCAGCTGCAGCGGCATTGGTTTCTCCACCGGCGACAACAACACGCAGGCGATTGACGAAGGCCGAGGCGCACGGTGCTGGCAAAATCCACATTGCGGAAGAACAGTTTCGTGCATGCTTCCTAACTTGTTGTCAAGAGCGTTTCAACGAACCATTGGAAGAGGATTGGCCGGATCTTGTTCGCGAAATTCAGAAGGAAGTGGGCGGTCACCGCGACACAACGCGGCGTGTTTGGAAGGAAGCGCGGGATGGAAACACCGAATGCACATTGCGAAACGAAGGTGGAGGACATCCCCGCAAGCTTGAGCCAAACAACGAGGGTTTAAGTGCAGCCGCTCTCGCCCTCAACACTGGCGTGTCGCCGGCGCTGGCATCGCAAACATGCAACACAGTCAACGCGCCACACGGTGTTGACGCTGCAATTGCTCGCAAGACTTTAATTGATGCACTCGAGGCATGCACGGACATCCAAATGTGTGAGATTCAGCGCCGCAAAACTGGTTCCAAAGACAAGAATTCAGGTTGGGCCAAGACACGGAAAAGATTCTGTGAACAGCTTCGCGACATGCTTGACTGTGGTCAGCACATTGATCAAGGCGTCATGACGTTTGAAGAATGCCACCATTCGCAAATCACACCGTGGTGGGTTGATGGATGTTTGTGGGTCGATCAAAAACACGACAACTGCGTCATCGGTGGCAGCGGACACAGTGGAACGAGTGGCAATGTCCAATGGCGAATGGCAATTGATCCGCAGACTGGTTCCCTGCTGCCCGTCTCAAAGGGTGGAAAGGTCCCACAAAAGCGAGAGCGAGTGCAGCCCAAATGCGATGCACAATCCAAAGCGACCTTTGGCGCAGCATGTCCAATTAACAACGACGGTGTCGAAGAACCCCAAATGATGAGGCCATGGAATTGCACCGGCAAAAAGCTCGTCTCAGTTAAGGGTGCAGATGCAATCTGCAAACGAATCAGCGAACGCTGCAGTGATTGGGGAGACGTCGACAAGAAAGGATGGGAACCGCATCAGGGAAAGCGACACCCATTTCTGTTGCGGCATGGAGAAGAGAACTTTCGTGCCGAAGTCCGAAAGGTTCCTGCATGGAAGCCGCACGCACCAGTCACGGACATGGCAGACCACGTTGTCGCGGAAGGAGAAAGAATGTTCAACAACACGCGACACAAAGACAATTGGCTATGCTGCCATGACCATTTGAAAATCTTCTGGGAGCGACAAACTGTTGATTGCCTTAAGTCTTTGAAGTGTCCGATTGGTTGGAACCCAGAACGAACGTGGTGCGATCGATTCATCCATTTGCATGGACACTGCAACATCGGACTGCCGACAACATTCATGAACACGTTGCCAGGCGACTTGCCGGAAATGGTGCCGCTAGATTGCCATCTGTTCGCGGACTTGATTGAAGCCAACTCCTACAACACAGCCTTCTCGCACCTGCTGCCAGAAGGCCATCCCGCAAAATGCAGCTCATCCACTCCAAACCGAATGCGCAATTCTTTGCTCAAGACAATTGCTGCTGGAGTGCCAACACCTGCGCGCATCAAGGAGGACATCTGCAGAATTGCCAACACAACAATCCAAAGAATCATTGATGCCGATGGCTGCTGCGTTGAACATGCCGGCAAAAAAGGACGAAAGGGGAACCGCGGTGATGCCCAACGGGACGAGAAGACGAAGCTAGCAGAACGATTTCAGACAATTGATTCTGGACTAGTGGAGTCTGTGATTGGGCTGCACGCGGACATTGAGGCTAAGCGTGTTCAATGTCCGTTTGTGTTGGAAGAACAAGCTGCGGAGGACATGCCGGACAAGGAAATTTCTGTGGATGTTGATGGTGATGACTGTTCTGTTGGTGTTGGCTCTGATGATTAGGCTAACACGGGAAATGGGATGGAAAATTGATTTCGTGAGAATCCCAGATCCCATGTTGGTGCATCAGAGCCGTTTCAATTGTTTTAATCTAAATGGAAATTCGCAATTTACATTTTTAGCCGCAAACAATTGTTGCACTTAGATGACCATTGTGTCCTCATTTTTTCTAGATGACCTTCGCTAGTCAGAAACGTGAACCCTCTTCGTGTCGCACGGAAGCTTGCTTCAACCAAACGGCTAGCTCATCGCAAAAACTGTCAACAACCCTAATTAGGGTGTGCCTTTCGTTAGGCAGCTAGATGGGATCTGACACAGACATGCAAAGTGTCTATGAACAGCTGAGACTTAGAGCTTTCTAACGATCCCTTGCTTGCCACAATTGGAAGTTGCTGCTAAAATCCGCCAGCAGACAGTGGCTACCAGCCCTGCATTCATCACAGGACATGCATCATCATGTGTTCGTTTGCAGGCATCTTGGGGTGATGGAAGGGTGATCGATCAAACTGGAGACCACTGACGTGGTGTGTCCTCAACAGATTCTGGTTGCACAGTTGCTCTGTGACAACGACGGAGACACAAGCATCAAGAACACACAGCAATGGGGCGAAGACAAACATGACAGGATCTTCACAATGACAGGATCTTCACAATGGTGGATTGCCATCAATTTCGTCTCTTCTGGATCCTCCTAAGAGGCAAGTCATGCACCCCATTGGTCATGCCTATGTCGTGAAAGTCCAGAAATGGGGATTCAGCATGGTCAACAGCAGGCGCACTTGCCAGGGATTCACAGACCTTTTTTCCAACCCTGACGTCTCAAAGGAAGATGCATTGGAAAGAATGGAGAATGAATTCTCTGAAACAATGAACACGGAAACCTTGGCAGCAACTTCTGGAGCCTGATGACAAGGAGTCTTGAAATTTGCACATGCAGCAGTGAAAACAGCACAGGTGGAATTTGCGGCAGAAGAGTCGGAAAAGGAAAATGCAGAGGAAACAACTGAATCATTGCAACACAAGCTGGAGCAGATCAACAAAGCAAGTGCTCCTGGGCAAGGAGCATGGTCCACAAGGTCCAAATTGTCTGCTGACAATGGAAAGAGTCGTGCAGCTCTCAAAGCAACAAAGTGGCTGGAAGAGATCAAAAAGCAAAAGTCAGAGAAGGAAAACAACAGAAAGAAAAACAGGAAGAAACTCAAGCAGCAAAAACTGAGGTAGTTGAAGCTGTCAAAGAACCAAAAGCAAAGCAAAGCCAAAACAAACAAATGCAACGGCAAAGCCAAAAGCAGGGCTTGTCAGCCTTGCCGAGTGAGCCCGGCAAATTGTGATCATCCCGCCGATGTCAATTGAACCCTCTGATTCGTTTTGGCAGGCTCCTCACACACACAACGTGCCTGGTGAGAACTGGAAGGCAGCAGCAATTCAAATCACAAGCATGTTGTCAATCTGTCACAATGTTCTGAAAACTGAATGCAACAACACTGATTCAGAATGGAAGGATCTTGAAAAACTGAGATCATGTCTTGACACAAAAAGAATGATTTGCTGATTGCAGTTTCTTGATTGACAAGGTTGCCAGCTTCAGGAAGGGAGCCAAACGCAAACCCACAACAGATGAAATGACAGACATCATCTGAGGAACCAAAGTTGCCAGCAAGTCTCCTGCCCTGGACCTTTGTCTGGCAAGCAAGCAGGCAATCAGAGAGAGAAAACTTGCGCGGACACCCGACCTGGTCAATGCCAAAGTTGAGCACCACAAGAACAACGTGAAAGCTCATGCAGCATTGCAGCCTACAGAAACATGCGATCGGATTGGTTGAGCGATCTGGGATTGGCTGACAAGGATCGAATGGCCTGTTTTGTTGCCATTGAGTGCTTCTGGCCACCATAAAACAATGCCCACCGTCTGTTGGTCATGACATGTCTCATGCTTAAGAAAGGCACTTGAAGTGAAGTGCATAAAAAGGTTTGTCACATTTTCGAGCGCAGTGCTGCACGTGTTGGGTCACATTATCGATCGCAGTTGCACGTGCTTGGTCACATTATCGATCGCAAAAGACCGATGAGGCTAGTAGGTCTAGCTAGGTCGGTGAACCACTAGACCTGCTTGGGTTCCGTTTTCGAGTGACGTGAACCACCAACTTGGATTAAAAGTTGGTTGGTCCTGTTCTTCAATTAAGGGAGGCATTTTTCCTAATTCAATTGGTCTTTACAGTGGACTGCTACTATGTATAGTAGGCTTCTATTCTCTTCTTCAAGCGTTTCTCAAGCGAACCTCAAATGATTGTTCGTGTCCCTACAATTAAGAGAGGCATTTTAATCTACTGGAGCAATTCCTCATTGCAGACGTCGTGCATCGTCTTGGAATTAAGAGAGGCATTTTAATCTAAATTCTTAGGCAGCGGTCGTGCATGGTAGAGTTCGCGAAAGATGGCGGGACCCTAATCATGTCTGTTGTTTCGCTGGACAAGGTGGCGTGATGATGGCTATTGTTAAACAAATTACTAAATGGCGGTCCTGGAATACTAAGTGCGAATGCACATGCACTGGTGAATTTTATCTGAGAGAAGGCTATAAAATTGATCGTAAAGCAGAGGAGAAGGCCCAAATTAAAAAGGAGCTTGACTGCAAGACCTCCTCCGTACAGTAGTTTTCTGGCAGGAAAGTACCAGGTACCGGTAACGAACCAGCATCGACGCGACAAAGCTTATGCCTCCTGCTGGCATATGACACTTCGCGTCGCCACTACCGGCGTCAATATCAATGACTACTCACAGGATTCTACGTGGGAGATCTACAGGCCCCGCCGTAGCCTAGTACTACAAGTACGTATACCTGCTTGGTTGGTACCAGCGTCATACGAGATTGGATCTTTGTTGACGAGTTTGCAAAGTGAGATCGATCCTTTTTTTTGCCGTTCTGGATAAGCTCATAATTTCGATTTTCACAAATCTGAGATTATCCTCCCCCCCCCCCAGTTAAAACAACTATAACCAACTCCAACAACAACACTAACAAGATGAAGTTTACTTCCCTCTCTGTTCTTTCCTTGGCTTTTGCCAGTGTCAACGTGAGTTTACTCTCTCTACGATGGGTTGTCATTTGCCATGTCGGGTATTTTCTTTCGTCTAACCATGATGTGCCGCCCCCTGATTTGTTTTGGATCTTTTTTGATTATAGGCACAAAAAGGAACCAAAGGCTTTACGTGTGCCAAAGGTGAGACCATGGTCTTCTCCTGTTTCCAAAACATTGAAAGCAAGGTCGCGAACGTCGGTGATTCGTGGACCCAGGAAATCTCCTGTGGAGGCAACGGATGCGAATGTGTGGACTCATGTACCTCGAACTGCAAGGAACCCGTGACGGCTACCGTGGTCAGTGTTTCCGATGACTACACCATTGCCATTTCGGGTTACACTACCGGCCAGATCTCCTTCAAGGCTGGAGATGTGGCCAACCCCACCAACAAGGATGCCAATGGAAACTACCCTTGGATTGGATCCAAAGCTATCAGCCACATTGATTTGTGTCTCGGCCAAGCCGTGGCAGCCCCAAAGCCAGCTCCCGCACCGGTTGTTGAACCAGCTCCCGAACCGGTTAAAGAACCCGCACCAGCACCCGAGCCAGTTCCTGCACCAGCACCAGCACCCGAGCCAGTTCCTGAACCAGCTCCCGAGCCGGTTGCTGAAGAACCAGCTCCCGAGCCGGTTGCTGAACCAGCACCCAAAACGGTCGTCGAACCAGCCCCTGCCCCAGTGGTCCCAATGGGTGGCTGCGAAACCGCCTTTGCCTATGACCGTAGGACAGGACAGTGCTTCCTCCAACAAGGAATGAGTCGTTGGGGATGGACTTTGGGTGCTCTCGCACCTGGTGACTATGTCTTTGACTTGTACGCCGGAGCCGGTGGTTGCGATATTCGCAAGGGCACCAAAGTTGGACGACTTGCTGTGGCATACGATGGCGTCAGCCAGACGTGTGCTGCCGAGTACATGGCATCCGATGGATACATTTTCGACCAGACTCACTTCTATTGTGGACCCAATGTGCTCCCCTTGGATGGTAATGGCAATCCGACCGTTGCCCCAGGATCGTACCCAGTTGTCCATGATAGCTGTGACACACCCAAGATGGACTCTGCTGTCATTGAAGGAGTTGATCCAACCGATGCTGGTGAAGTATATGTCATTGCCCATGCTGTCTCTTGCGTTGAGCCAGCCGCCGAACCTGCCCCAGCACCGGAACCAGCCCCAGCACCGGAACCAGCCCCAGCACCTGAGCCGGCCCCAGCACCTGAGCCAGCCCCGGCACCGAAAACCTGCAGCTGCGGAGAACCCTCCAGCCCATGCATGACGATGGGATGTGTTGACGGTGAGTGTATTGAGACCCCCAAAGAGGCAGGAATCAGCTGCGGTCTTTCGGGCGGCACCACGTGCTACCCAGAAGCTGACCAGTGTGACGGAAAGGGTCAATGCGTGAGTGGAATGGCCGATGACGGCATCCTTTGCGGAAATCCCGATACTCCCTGTATGTTCGCCGACTCTTGCTCGAATGGACAATGCGTGACAGGACAACTCAAGGTCGATGGAACCCCATGTGGAGATGCCGGAGACGAATGCAACATGGCCGATAGTTGCAGCTCTGGACAGTGCGTCACAAACATTTTCAAGCCGCAAGGCGCTTCTTGTGGTGACCAAACCATTACTCCCTGCCACCCATTGGCGGATACTTGTGATGGTGTCGGATCGTGCAAGTCTCGCCTCTTGGACGCTGGATCGTCTTGCGGAGCAAAGGAAACCCCCTGTGTGAATGGAGACTCTTGCTCAGTGGACGGTCAATGCATTCCTGGAGAGCCCAAGAAGGATGGACTCGTTTGCGGGGATGCTGGAGATTCGTGCAATGCCCCAGACAGCTGCTCCAACGGTGTATGCATTACAAATATTTTCATGGAATCAGGAACTTCTTGCGGCAGCCAAATGGACTCAGCATGCGTAAGTGCATTGAAAATCATATCTTCTCTTGGTTTTCAGCAAGAAATAAACTGACGACTCTTTTTCTTTTCACAGAACAAACCCGACTCATGTGACGGCAGCGGCAAGTGTGTTCTCAACCTCATGCCCGCAGGTACTCTTTGTGGCCAAGAAGAAACAGACTGTATGTATGCTGACAAATGCGATGCCAACGGCGGTTGCATCGTTGGAGGACCCAAACCCATCGGTACCAGCTGCGGTAGTCCCCTCTCTTCTGTCTGTAACGGTCCCGATACTTGCGATGGAATGGGAACTTGTCTTGCAAACTTGGTTCCAGATGGAAATAGCTGTGGAAAGGACGAAGATCAATGTAACTTTGCTGACAAGTGTATGACTGGCGAATGTATCTCCACGACCAAGCCAGATGGAACCTCATGCGGCAATGCTCCTTCTGGAATCTGTGATATTCCCGACACTTGCTCTGCTGGAACATGTATTGATCATGTCGCCGATTCGAGCACTGTCTGTCGCTCAGCTAATGGAGACTGTGATGTTGCCGAGATGTGTGATGGCACTTCCAAATCTTGCCCGGCCAACAAATTCAAGCCCTCCGGATCCAGTTGCGGTTCTTCAATGAAATCAGAATGTACGGATCCCGACACCTGTGATGGTTCTGGTACTTGCCTTGAAAACGACATGCCTGATGGCTCCTCATGCGGCTTTGCTGGAGATCAATGTATGTTTGCTGACTCTTGTTCCACTGGAGGATGCTCTGTTGGAGGCCCCAAACCATCTACCACCAAGTGTGGTACCATCTCAGGCGTCTGTGATGTCCAAGACTACTGTAACGGAGCCGGATCCTGTCCAGATGCTGTTGCCTCCAGCTCTGTTGTCTGTCGCGCTGCTGATGGTGAATGTGACCTTCCCGAGAAATGTGACGGAGTCAGCAAGTCTTGTCCCGCCAATGCCTTCAAGCCAAAAGGCGAAATGTGTGGAATCACCGGTTCTGCTCTTGGATATTGCGAGATCCAAGACAAATGTGATGGTTACGGTGGATGCGCTGACCCTGGATTTGAACCCATCGAGTACACTTTCAAATGCGGTACCGTCAACTACTTATGCGGTAACGAGGTCGATGGATCGTTGTGTAATGATGGTGCCAAATCGGTTGTGAAGGCAACACAACAAGAATGCGACGGTCTCATCGCGAAGACGTTGGACCCCAGCGTCAACCCCTTTGCTGTAAAGTGCCCCAATGGAAATTCCATTTCTCATTACGTGGTTTACGACTGCCACGGCAAAGCCGGAACCAAGTACGAGCCGCAAGGACCCCAGACATGCACCGGCAAAAGGCTTCTCCGCGGTCTCTGGTAAAAATATGTGGCCTGCCTTGAAGGCGAGCTCCGTTGTGCTACCAATTGAAACTTATCATCATTGATTATTATTAGAAAAGAAAATGTTTCCGAGTTGACTTCTAAAATTACGAGGTTGTAAATTTCTAGCCTTCCCCCACCTCCCACACACACAGAGGGAACAGTAGCATCAACTCCCAACAGATAATGAACTTAAGCGTATACCCGCACCGCTACTACTAGCTAATAGGCTGTCCATCCATCAACATGCTATTCGTTTTGCAGGCACCATACCGGTATCTACTAGTAGCTATCTATTTAGCTACTAGCTAGTGGGTGATGGGTGTTCGATTTGTGGTTTCTGTTGTTTTGTGAGAAAGAAGTGAGAGTACGTCACTGATGATTCAATGACAGCTCATGACTCACTGGCTGAAAGATCCAAGAATCTTTTTCATCTGGGTTGTTTTCTTCGAAAAGAAGATGAGTTGTTAGTTGACGAAGACGATTCTCCACCGTACGATAGAGGTACATTGGTGACCTCGACGTCTACTGAAGTTGAAGGGGATGAATCCAGTGAATCTACCTCTGCAGATGAAGGCACCTGTCGCGACATTGATCATACTTCATGTAGGAAAAGATATTAAAGTACTGTCACCGAAGGTATTGATTACTCGGGATTATTTTATTTAATCATTTCATGCGTCCTCCTCCCTTTGTCGGTGCTCTTGCAAGTTTTGCCATGGCTATGTCAGATAAACCCTATGGGACTTGGGAATCTCCCATTACGTCCCAAAGCATTACGGCGGGAAGTGTAGGCATTGGTAATTTAAAAGTTGTTTCCTCTCTTGCGAACAGCGACGAAAATACTTTGTATTGGACGGAAATGCGACCCAAAGAAGGAGGTCGCTATGTCCTGTGTCAATATGCAACCTTTGCCACGACCAAGAATGAACGCAATGCCGTCGATGTTAGTCCCCAAGATGCCAATGTTCGGACCCGGGTTCATGAATATGGAGGGGGGGCTGTTGTGACGGGCGCTGGCGATGGTGCCATTTTTTATTCGGAATTTGCCACGCAACGCTTACACAAACTATCTGTTCTGGTGGAAGGGGACAAGCCTTCCATTTTGAGCAGTACCCCAATCACTCCTGCTGACAAGCCTTATCGATTTGCTGATGGAGTGTGCTCTGCTCAACATGGAAAAGTTTACTGTGTCCGTGAAGATCATACCAATCCAGCACCGAAGGATGTAAAAAATGAAATTGTTTCAGTCCCTGCTATGCCCAGTGACAATGATGATGACAACATTCAAGTTTTGGCCATGGGAAATGACTTTTTTGCTGCACCACGATTGTCCCCTGATGGTATGAAATTGGCTTATATTACCTGGAATCATCCCAGCATGCCATGGGATGCAACACAACTCAAAGTGATTGAACTGGCAAGTGGCGAAGAAGCATGCCAAGACCCACAGACGTCGGCACACACTCTCATTGCAGGTGCTGATGAGGATACTTCTGTCTTGCAACCTCTCTGGCATCCTCTGACGGGAGATTTGTATTACATTTCTGATGAATCAGGATTTTATAATATTTATCGTGCCAGACTACAAGAGGGCACTGATGCTAGTAGTGTCGTCAATGTCTTGCCCATGGACTATGATTTTGGTGGATCAGCCCCAGGATGGTCTTTGGGACAACAAGGTTTTACTTTTTTAAAGGACGGACGCTTGGTAGCAACTTACACCAAGAATGGCCAATCGGTCTTGGTGGTGGCCAATGTCATGGACAGCAAGGATGGTCCTGCAAGGGACGTGGAAGAATATGGAATGAAACATGGGCTGCCGCGCCAATTTGGCGGTGTCGTGTCGGGCACTACCAAAACCAACTTTCTCTACTTTTTGGGTGGCAGTCCCAGCACTCCAACCAGTGTCTACCAATGGAATCTCGATCAACCAGGAGAACCCGCCGAGGTATTGGCATGCTCTTCCAATGTTTCCTTTCCCGACACTGTCATTTCGACACCTCAACAAATTAGCTTTCCTACGACCAATGGTAACAGTGCCTATGGATATTATTATCCACCTACCAATCAGCCCTTTACTTGTACGACCGAAAAAGCACCTCCACTGTTGGTCAAGGCTCACGGAGGTCCCACGGCATGCACTAGCACGACTTTTAATGCTGGGATTCAATATTGGACCTCTCGCGGATTTGCCATTCTCGATGTGGACTATGGTGGATCGACTGGATATGGACGAGAGTATCGTAGACGATTGCGAAAATCTTGGGGCATTGTCGATATTGAGGATGTTTGTGCCGGTGCTCAACATTTGGTGCAAGAAGGAAAAGCGGACCCCGACCGGTTGTGTATTGATGGAGGGAGTGCGGGTGGATATACTACACTTGGTGCCTTGGCGTTTAAAGACGTCTTCAAGGCCGGTTGTTCCTTGTATGGAGTGGGAGATTTAACGGCCTTGGCGGGTGATACCCACAAATTTGAATCACGATATTTGGATGGTCTTGTCGGACCCTACCCGCAAGACGAAGAAATCTATAAAAAGCGGTCGCCAATTAGCAATGTCGACTCCTTGTCTTGTCCAATTTTGTTGTTGCAGGGTGATGAAGACAAGATTGTACCACCCAATCAAGCAGAATTGATGCACCAAGCCTTACTGAAAAAGGGCATTCCAACCTGCTTGAAAATCTACAAAGGAGAACAGCATGGATTTCGAAAGGCTGAAAACATTGAAGATGCCCTTGACAGCGAACTGGCCTTTTTTGGCCGTGTCTTTGGCTTCAAGCCACACAATGGTATTGATATTAAAATCGATAATATTAAATAAATATTAAACCCAAAAAAATAATTCACACGACGAAGCTGTCGCCATTTATTTTTTCGAGTCGGCCGGGTCAACTAGTACCTAATACACTGAGTATTTCTGCACCGCAGCCGACTGATTTTGATGCAGATGAAAAATAGGTTGAAGCGTAGATTGGTCAAATGAATATTTGTTGTTGTCGTATCTTGGGGAGCATGGTTGCTTGTCAGTCTGCTACAAGAAAGTAAACGTGTCTCTGGCTATGTTCTTAATTTTCATTATCTGCACGCCGCCCCCTTTTGGATTGCATGTGTTGATTCAATGTTTTGAGTTCTTCCTCGTACATGTGCGTCATAATTTTTCTCTTTATCCACATATCGATAGTTCCTGCCACCCAACCCCTTTCTTTCATAACGTCGGTACGGATTGTGACATTACAAGACGAATCATTATCAACAATGGGATCTACGATAAATTTGGTAATATTCACAGCTTGGGTATCGATTTCTTGCAGAATTCGCCCAGGTTCTGGTTCGCTGACATCCATAACGAGTGTCGTTCGTTGTCCAAATGTCTTGAAATGAGCTTCGAAGCGAGTTCCTTCTCCTACTCCACTTCCACGAAGGACTCGCATACCATCAAAAAACTTCCGAGGAATAATGTGTGCATGTTCATTATTGTAATCTTTTAGGACATTGTAAACCTCCTCGGCTGGTGCCTGAATAATAGAGGAAGCGCTGACTAAAAATCGAACCATTTGTTATCGCCGGCATTTAGCGGGGGGAGGAAGACTGGTTTTTATTATTCATGCCATCGACAGATAATTAATGAGAGAAACAACACAGCAACAGTACGGCGTGAAGGAAAAAAATGAGTTCGAGGAGAACGTCATCGAAAAGATCTCATTCGTACTTCAAAAAGCACGATTGGAAAAAGTGAGGGAGAGGGTGTGGGTCCGAGTCAAAATAAATATTAGATATTGTTCTCGGTTATTTCGCGGGCGGGGTATGATTAATTACCAGTACGATAGGAAAGAGAACGAAGCTAACACTAGCTACTAGAGAAGTTAAACTAACTCCCAAACCGACCTCATGCATGTGCTACTACAATCATGATGGCAAGTTCTGTGGCTCTCGTCTCTTGTGGACTTGAAGGGAAAAGGCTAGTTGCTGCTGCCCTTGTTTGCGCATCAGGCCATACATTGCCTCACCCATCAAGTCCAATGTTGGCAAGCCAAATTCGCAGCTTGGATTTCTTAGAAAGCAATGAAGCCTCGCCGCAAAGGTGTCCTGAGTCATCTCGGTAGTCGTCTACTAGGTTCCGAACCACTTGCCGAGGTGCGGAAACAATCCCCAGTCACCAAGTGGAACTTTGTCATTATAAACTTTGTAATGCTTCATCAAGCATATTTGATGTCACCCGCATTGGGTTCTGTGCTGTCGCACTCAAGCAAAATCTTGAGCATCGACCAGGAGGGCATGGTCCAGGTGCTACTTTAAAGAGTTGCGGAGTATCGGAAACTCATATACCAGATTAGGACTCTGGTCCAGCAAACTCGTGAGTTGTCGAGACAGCTCCAAAACTTTTGTATCCTTCTCCAAATGCTGTATCAGAACCTGTTCCAGGCCCTTGCCTGCGATGACATCCCCGTCGACCATCTGAATCAGTAGCTGTGGCAGCTTGTTCGAAGATAGATTCTCTACATCGAGTGCCCACCGTACTACCCGGTACAGAAAAGCAGGGTCACGAAAGCGTCTAATGAGTCGATAGAGACCACGCCTTGGACGCCGACAAAGTTTGGAAGCGAGACTAAGGAAGCAAGCCATCACTAGCCATTTTTGTTCCGCATCTGTATCTGTTCCAATACAAGATTCAATCAGGGCCACACTGTACTGGTCTAGCCTTGCAACAGACTCAAAATACTCCCTCAACACCGATTCTTTTGGTATCTTCGGATCGGAGGATGTCAACCAATCATCCAGCAAGGCTTCGAGAGACTGAATGAGTTGGTGAATACTGTCGAATGAATGAGATGGATTCGCAAGTGAAGTCTGCAACTTCTGCGCTGCAGCTGCCATATTCATGAGGAGATGCTCCTGGTCCGTATGCTGTTCCAAGGGACTTTCTGTGGTTTCTTTTGCCGTTTTCGTCTTGTTGCCAAACAAAGATTTCTTTAGCGGGTTCAAATCATTCGTAGCCAAGTTTGTCACATACGGAGCCCCTGTTTCGAAACCGCGAGCAACAGCCAACGAGAGAGCCATGTTATGCACAATGGGGTGCGTGTTGGGAGGTTCAAGCAACAACAAAGCTTGGTGGACGCCGTCTTCCAAACTCGAACGGAGGTACTTCAAAGAAGCCTCTACCAGCCCATTATATTTACCGAAGCCCTCTTCTTCGCCTGTACTGAGCGACGCAGACTCTTGAAGGGTGTCATTCAAAAGCATATCAGGAATCAAAGATGCCATTCTCTTCAGGATTTGGTGAACAGAAAACTCGCATATTTCCTTTACCTCTCGGTGCTGGTGAAAGAAGGTGTCCACAAGCCGAGTTTCCAGAGAAGTGTTCCCGCGCCTTGCCAACGTATTTGCTTCCGCTTTACCTGCCGGCAGTGGTAATGCGGCAGTGCTCTGGTATTGCATGGTGCTTCCTGACGCGATTGTGCCGCTTACAACCAACGGCCTCAACTTTCTCGATACGCCAGGGCTCCTCGCTGACTTGACAATATCTGTCCTGGACATGGCTGCCGCAAGAGAAAACAAATCTTCCAAATGCGGGCTCCCCACGAAAAGTAAGGTGGTACTAAATGTAAGAAATGATTCGTCCAAGGAGGGCCGGTCGCTAACTCGGGATGATATGCTTTCTTTGTTCCGGTCGGGCAAGCCGGATTTACTGGCTGGAAAATGTGCTATTGTTGATAATCCAACTGCTTCCCCGAAAAAGGTCTCCAAGCAAAGTAAGACGAGCTCCAGACATGGCGTTAACTCATGTTGTGCTTGGTTTCGGTAGAGGCGAGAGCTTACTTTTTCCTGGATCTCTCGCAGCAAGCAAAGGATGTTTCGGTACGTTTTCGACCTTGTGTGAAGCGACGGGTCCCATGTGGCCATTTTGAGCATTTCAGTAGCCCACGGTATTACTTTTACGAGATTTCCTTCTTTCCAGGCCTCTCCGATATGGTCCGAAAGAGAGATACCCCCATCTACGTCTGATTCAAGTGCCAAAAGACCGTCGGGTGGAATAAGATCACCCATGAAACTGTAGTCACATGCAGCTTCCATTCCATGCCAGCTGGGCGAAAAAATTAACACCCCTAGAAACCTCGACAACATTTGAAGGCGCAAAAGAATCCTTTCGAAGTTCTGCGATGGCTGATAATCTACATTTGACAGCTCCTTCTTCAGTAGGCGGACAATCTGATGGCGCAAGTGAAAGCTGAACTTGTGGGAATCTGTAGATTGCACAAAAATGTAAAAGAATTCCTGGTGCCCGGGAAAGTACTGCTGTGCTTGTTCCACAATCGAAACCGATGAATTGGGCTGTCTCCTACCGTGTTCCGTCGCCAACTTCCAGCTACTCTTGTTCGATTGAGTTCCGCCAACTTTCGAGGAAAATCGTTTGTGCAGTTTCTGGAGAAGGAGGCGCGGTTTGAAAAGTGAGGGAAGAGAACCCCAGAAACCAGCGACAATAGGCACGACAACATTCAAAGCCTACCTGGAGCTTATCCTTACTGGCAATGTTCAACAGGTCCTTGTCCGTCTCTTCCAATGGGACAAGTCCGACTTGTAGAAGTAGCTCACACAAGAACTGGGCGAACCCTGGCATATTGATATTCATCACGTCATCAAGCACAACTCGCGATGAGGATCGAATCCTTTGTATGGATTTCTGCGCTTGCAACGCGTCTAAAAGCTTCCCACGGACATTCAGAAAGGACCGAAGCTGGTAAAGGAAGGCATCTCTGCTTTCTTCTCGATTCTTGTAAAGGGCAAGTTCGTCGCGAGTCCTATAGTGGTGTCGAGAATCTCGCTCTTGCTGAAACGGAAGATTCAACAAAGCCGTCTGGGTACCGCCGGAAACAATGGATGGCTGTTCGGCAGCGAGCAACAGTCCTCCCGAAGCGGTATGCTTCTTTACCTCCTCCTCAAGTTCCGTCGTCAAATCAGGAAGCTGGTGGCGGAAGGCTGCGCTTTTCACAAGATCCTTCAAAAATGACATTCCAAGCTGCTTCAGGACTTGCGACAGCTTGGATAAAGCTTTAACGGCAAAGGAGCGACAACTGGTACCCTTGTCAAAAATTGGAGCCAAGGGAAGTACCAGATAATTATTACCGACTTGAGGCGAAGCTGTAGTTTGATCCTTTTCGTTTTCTGGCCGCTCTTTGGCGTCGTCAACGATATTTACCAGTCGGAGCAGGAGATGGAATTCCAAAATTGTAGATGGAACAAGATTGTGTAAGATGAGTTTACAGTAGATCTCCACAAAGCGGTCAACCTGTGTTTTTGTGGCTGGGATCACTGGGAGATTTCTCACCGTTACTGTGGATTGTAAAGGAGATTGCGAAATTGTTGGGCCTGCTGCATTTCTTACTTTTGCATCGGGAGTCTGTAGATTATTGTTGGCCGCAAAGTTCTCTTGCGACGATAGACTTGTGCCACTTCCCGATTTGTTCGAAACAGCTATGGTTTTAGAAGGAGCCGAGACTGGAACTTTTGTCTCTGGTCTCACAGGCAAACTTGCAGGATGTCCTGCCGCTTCGCGCGCCCCTTGAGAAGAGTCAACATCCCCTTTTTTGTTGTTTGATAATAAGGATTTATTTATTTGGATAGTATTGCTTTTCAATCGTTGCTCCAAAAGATCTTCCGATGATAATGATGAATTTGTGGTTGGTATATTTGTCGCTTTGCCCCAGGCTCCTCTGGCTGGTGCTGGACCCAGATTTATTGTCGATAAGCTACCAGACTTTTGAGTACTCGTAGTGTCATGCTCTCCCTGCTGCCGAATTTCGTGTGGCTTTTGCGACGGCATATTTGCAATGTTTCCCCATACTCCCGTAGAACCATTGGCGGGTGTAACGGAAGCCACGGGACGGATCCTTTTTTTCGGTTTCTTTCGGGGGTTCAAAGTATTGGTCTTGGGTGGAGCAGCAGAGGATGAATTGTTTTTAATCGAGGAAGGATGACTCGCGGGCTTGCTTTGCAGCGATGGGAAACTCTCGTCGTAGGACTCCAATGGGGGCTTTGACGGGCTGAATTTGGAGGGAGAAAGTTTGTTGTTGTCGCCTTTATTGGCGGACTCCAAATGTGGACGACAGGCTGCCCGAATCCCATTGATAATGCTGAAAGAAGCCGTCACACGTCGTACATTGCAATTGATTCCCTCACTGCAAAGAGGGGATTCGCCGGATATCCAACGAGTGATCTTGTGAAACTTCTCCTCCTCCGAAAGCGCGTTGTAAATTGTGTCCATCGTCGAGGGACTGTCTTGATGTTGTTGACACGGACAGAGCGGCGAAGAATCACCACTGGAGCTATTGTGCTGCCCGCTATCTTGTATCCCGTCGTGAGAGGTATCATGATTTACAGCAGGAGTGCCACCAGTCACTTCCATTTCTGGATCTACTAGCTATTAGCAGTGTAGTTAAAGTAGTCTATCTATTGGCTATATTTGGGCCGCCGGTTGTGGCGCCATCATTGTCCCGTCGCCCAACTATGCGTACGTGCTGCAGGCCAAATGATAGCAGGCTGGGGTTATTTTAGGGTTCAGCATTGGTTTTCTGTTATTATTAACAGAAAACGAAGTCAACGGAAAAGGTTTTACGACCCCCTCAATAATCTCGTCCTTTCTGTAAGTGCATACGTCGTACAGTCTTGTCAAGAGACCGAAGAGGAGGCAACCCATACCTCTGCAGCATCCCTGAAAGGTCTATCATTTCAAAAGCCTCATAATTAGCCGATGAAGCGTAATCACAATAACGAACATTCTGGCAGAGCTCGGCTTCGTTGATCACCATACCAGGACCTCTCAGCAACAAAATAGAAGCTAGTGAACGTTGATTTATTTTGGTGAGATTTAATTGTCTATCTAAGTTGATTTGACTAAAACCGTGGCTATACGATGCCACCAGATGGAATTGGCCCGCTGGCTGGCAGCCCAACAATTATCAGCTTCAGGTGTTGATCCACGCAGCCAATGCTGCTGGCATCCCATGGGGCCGCCTAGGAAACTAGCAACAGCCTTGCTCAATTCAAGGTAAAATTGGCATGGACCCGCACCCGACCCCACGGAGCATCACGTTAGATTGCTGTTTCAATCCGTGGCCAGGGATTGTTGATCAAGTTCTTGCAAGCGAGGCCATAGATAATCAGATAATAATAAATCATATTCTCAACCAACTAGTCTTCTGTCCACACTCCTGTGATTCGAAGTGTGCCATGGATCATCGAACCACTTGGAGCAGTGTAATATCGAAAAATAGTAGAGCTCCTGGTCCTGCTCCTATATCTTGAGAACCATATCCCGCCTTGGGAGGTACGACCAAATGGCGAACGCCCCCAACGCGCATTCCCTCCACACCAATATCCCATCCTGCAATGACTTCTCCCTTGCCGACACGAAAGGTGAATTTCTTCGAACTATCCAAGACGACTCCATGGAAACTCCCACCACGCAATTGGTATTTCACCGTGACCAAGCTTTTGGATCGAACGACAGGACCATCTGATAACCCCAGCTTGATATCCTTGTATTGCACTCCCATGCGACAGGCTGTCATGCCGGTCGTAGGATCGGCCGTCTTCTTAAATAATGTCTTGTACACGGCATAATCATCGACGTGATCCGTGTCGCCACTTTGTTGTTCTTGTTGGCTTTTACCCTTTTTCTTGTTGTCTTTCTTGGGCGAATTCGTAGTGGTGGTGGTGGCGGCGGCGGCGGTGGTGGTGGTAGTATGTAGTTTTTCTTGTCGCAAACGATCTTGTTCTCGAAATCGTTCTTCTAATTTTCTTTCTCGTTCTTCCTTTTTGGACTTTCTTTCAAGTCCCCTTTGCTGATCCAATGGTATCGAATTTTTCTTGTGGCCTTTCTTCTTGGGCTCTCCAGAATCGTCCTCCTTGCCAGTTATTCGAGTTGTATCCTCCTTTTTGCCATTTTGGCGAGCTGCTGCCGCTGCCGCTTTTCGTTCTTTTCGAAGTTCTTTTTTGCTCTTGGGTCGACCAGATGGTGCTTCTGCTGCTGCGGCGGCGGCTGGTGCTTCCGGTACAGGTAGTGACGACGCCAATGTTTTTTCGTCTCGTCCGCATCCGTCAAGTTTGGGCCGTTTTGCAATTGGAAGTTGATCTGACGCTTCTTCTTTCTTTTTCGGCTGCTTCGGACCTTCCGTCGATGTGCTGCTGGACAACCATTGTCTCTTATTGTGTTTCCTCATGTCGTTCCTGGTCGCAGAATAATGATTAAGCTGCACGGTGCGTGAAATGGCTTTGGTCGTCAAAAAAACGGTGATTAAGAAAGAGGTTTTTTTATTGGAAGAATTTTCCAAGACGACCCTTGATACAACTGTAGCAGTAGGCCTGTTGGATACCTGAATCGATGCTGCTATGGCACCGAACCTACTAATAATAGTAGTAAGGTCTTGTAGGTCTTTTCGGTCGATGTATATAGTAGACCGATCCAGTCAGTGGAATCTTTTAGAAGAATCCACGGCGTCGATTGGAATTTCCAAGGAATGGAGTATTATTCCAATCAATGGAATCGGCGCGAGTCTTGAGGGTCCTGGTGCCGGAGATACTGCGGACGTATTCGGCTATTGCTGTTGCCGTTGCTGCAGCTGTGGGTCCTCTACAGGGATGTCGGTCGCCTGTAGGCCTTGGAGAACGATCCGTTTTCGGATGATACGATTGAATTCGGTGTGCTTTAATAATAATAAAGGACACCCTTCTTCTTTCCTCTTGTCGCCCTGTATCTTCCTGTCGGGAATTCGCGACCTAAGCCTTTGGCACTTGTTGTTGTGTATATATTATAAAATTCTGTTTACCGAATCTTTCTATAGTCGATTCGGACTCTTTTTAGTAGATGCTCATTGTTATGTAATAAATTAAATCACTCAGTGAAATCTTCATGTAGAGAGCCGACTCACTATTTTAATTTATATTGTTGTGGATTGATCTTTCGTTCGACCATGGGGGGGAAATTCAAAAACGGCGACGAAGATTCGCGGTGGTGGCCGCGGCAAGACAGACGGTGGGGCAAGTGTGGGATCATGAATGATGCGTCCAATGTCAGTCAGTCAGTAAGTCAGTGAGTCAGTCAGTCAGTCAGTCGGCAAGTCAGTCAGTCAGACAGTCAGTAAAGTCAGTCAGTCAGTCAGCCAGTCACCAGAAAAACATCACGCTATTTGGGGCGTTGGTTCTTGGTTGTCGCGCCATCATCGTCCATAGTACTAGACTACTGTACTCCAGCTAGCTACATGTAGTACCAAATACTAATTCAAGTAGCCAGCTCGCTATTAGGCCTACGGTACTGTATTACTAGTAGCTAGCTAGAAAGATCTTCCAGATACGTACTAGTAGGGCTGAGGTTATTAGGGCCAATCAAAAAGATCCATCGTAGTTAGTCCAGTCATGAATCACCGCATAACTCGCAACCTAATTTTAGTAAGTGGTACAATGGCCGGCATGTTGCCGTTTTTGGAAAAAGATACGGGCGAGAAACACTTATAGACGCACACGAGCTTCTAAGTGGTTCCGGGTTCAACCGTGTTCGCGTAGACGGGTGTCCTTGACCGGCCATTACCACCCGTGTTGCCTATAAGTGTGGGGTCGCCGGCCAGTGTGTGAGAAATAGAGAAAATAGAAGCTGATCAAAACCTTATAGCTCTCAACTATAGAAATGAAAGATCATGTTAGGCTGGCTCTCAATTTATGTTCCTTCCCCGGGTCCTCTGGCTACAATCCAAAAGCCAGACGTACATCCAAATTGGATCCTCCTTCTGGGGCTCATTTTTGCTGTGCCCAGAGAGCTCACAATTTCTCTCAAAGATATATAAAATACCCGAGTGAGAAATTGATACCTCCAACAGTTGACTGTTGGGTGGTCCCGTTCTTTGTCAAGTCGGAATTGTGAAGTGATTGGTCCTTGCTACTTTTGTTGCAAGGATGGAACAACCAAAGCAAGACAGCATGGAGAAATCGTCATCGGAAAATGGAGACTGCCCGGTTTCGATTGTTGGTTACTCGCTTCGTGCGCCCAACTGCTCTTCGGTTCAAGAGTTTGCTCAGGCGTTAAAAGGAGGCAAGGACCTGACGACTTCTGACACACGATATCCGAGTGGCTTGCACGGCTTGCCACCTCGTCAAGGCCGGATGAGAGATGAAGACCTGAACGAAATGAATCCCGTGTTCTTTGGGATGAGTCGAAAATTATCCGCAAAGATGGACCCAGCGCTTCGCGTCTTGCTCAAAGTATCTTACGAGGCGCTCATGGACGCTCAAATAGATATCAAGAGCATCAGGGGCAGCAAGACTGGAGTATATGCTGGACACTGCTTCAGCGATTTGACCAGGTGAGTTGCATCTCTGCCAATCTATCCCTTTCGAGCTGGCTTGAACTTTTCCAAGCCTCAACTGCCGTCGTAATTCAATCATTTTTGTGACAGTGTTGTGTCTGATAACGAGCAGCTATCAAAGATTCAAGAAATTGACGGCTATGAAATCTTGGGGACTGCCCATTGCATGGCGGCCAATCGACTTAGTTACTATTATGACCTCAAAGGCCCAAGCATGACCATGGATACGGCGTGTTCGTCATCTCTGCTGGCTTTGGACAGAGCCTCCAAAGATATCAAGGCGGGAATCATTGAACGCGCCATTGTTTGTGGCATTTCGCTGTGTCTAGATCATGGCAAAAATGCAATTCTTGTGAAGGCCCAGATGCTATCACCGACAGGCCACTGTCACGTCTTCGACACCCGCGCAGATGGGTACTGTCGCGCAGACGGAATTGGCTGTGTCATACTGGAGCGCGGTGCTTCAGGCTATGCTCTTGTTGTTGGCAGCGGCACCAACCAGGATGGGGCAACAGCCGGCATTACGTATCCCAACTCTGATCAGCAGCTTGCACTCATGTCGGAAGTGCTGGCTGAAAGTGGTGTCAAACCCCAAGATGTTGATTACCATGAAGCCCACGGAACAGGAACAACTGCTGGCGACAATGAAGAGCTTGCTGCCCTGTCTCGTCTCTACACCCACCCGCTGGTGGTGGGATCAGTCAAGTCTAATATGGGTCATTCGGAAGGAGCCTCAGGCTTGATGGGTCTCGCTAAGATCCTGTTAATGTTTGAAGACCATCAGCTGTACCCAAATTTTGACTTTGTCGAATCGCCACATGAGATAATTCAGTCAGGAAGGTTCTCGGTGCTGAAGGAATCTAAACAGTGGGAGCCAGGCCTTTCGACAATTTCGAATTTCGGTTTCGGGGGCTCAAATGCCTTCGCCATCCTGAAGCCGTGCCCAAAAAGAAAGACGATTCCCGAGCTACCAGAGTTTTTGAATGGCACACCCTTCTTATCTTCGCCTGGTGAACCACCATTACCGGACTACGCTGACTTTTATGCGGTCCAGCGAGTGTTGGGAAATAGCCAAAGCTTCAGGTACGATTGGAAAGATGACGAGTGGCGCGCAGGAGATTCTCCACTTGTTTTTGTGTGCAATGGCCAGGGATCTCAATGGAACAAGATGGGTCAAGACTTGATGCGCGACTCGAAGGTGTTCCGTTCAACGATTGAGCATCTCGATAAGGAGACGGGCATCCCTCTCGTTCGCTTGTATGAAGACGGGGACACATGGATGCGCAAAGAGAATAGCGCAGTTGGCATTGTGAGCTTCCAGCTTGGACTAATTAAGCTTCTTGCTGAACATGGTGTCCAGCCTGATTTTTTCCTGGGCCATTCACTGGGGGAGCTTGCGTGTGCCTATCTTGCTGGAGTTCAAACAGAGGTAGAGGTAATCCTCGCCGCCAAGGTTCGTTCCGACTTGGTTCAGACAATCGACAAGAACTTCCGCCTTGATGTACATGCTGTGATCCCTGCCGATGGCTATAACTTCCAAGTCGAACTAGAACCTGAAGAGAAACAGTATGTCAAAATAGTCCATGTCGACACCCTTCCTCATGATGACGTCTTGTACTCGTTTTCGTTGATGGGAAAAATGGTTGCAGTTGGATGCGAAGCAGCAGTGGTCGAGATGGCTATAAATGAAATCGGGCTGAAGCAAACTTGTGTTGCCTGTCTGAATGCCCCAAAAGGACAAACAATAAGTGGGCCAGTAGACGAGGTAGACAAGCTTATTAACTTGCTCAAAGAAAAAAAACCTGGCTTGTTCATTCGTCATGTTGATACTGACAATATCGCTTTCCATGCGCCCTACTTGAAAGTGTTTCGAGAACACCTAAGGAAGCAGTTTTGGGAAATCGAAAAGAAACCACTTCCATTGTCATGGAAATCAACGAGCCGCAACAGCACATTCAGCGTGGACTATCTTATCGATAATATTTGCAAGCCGGTGTATTTTCAGGAAGCCATAGAGTCTCTCCCCCCAGGTGCAACAGTTGTCGAGATTGGCCCTGCCTGTGGATTGCTTTCCCAAATCAAAAGGACCCGACCTAGTCTTCAGCTCATCCGCTTTGTGGAACGCGAGAGCGCCACTAACCTTGAAAAACAATTGGGGCTATTGAATCCATGGAAGCGGAAGGAAGAGAGCATCCCTCTCAAGAATCCAACAGGAAAGACTGTCCTGCATTACAGCGAACGCTATCCTGGACTTTGGGGGCACCACACACAATTTCCTCTGCCTACATGGGCCAATTTCGAGCGGTTTCAAAAAAAGATCACCACCGTGAAGGAGATATCATATGACTTAACACAAGCTCCGTGGTCTTCCATTCGAGATCATACACTTAGACGGCAAAATCTATTCCCCGCTGCTGGTTTTCTCCACGTGTTATGGTCCGCAAACTCCTTCAAGAAAGGCACTGAAATCAAAGATTTTCGCGTTGTGGCTCCCTTTGTCATTCCAAAAAGCATGACCCATGTTAAGTTCCTTCTGCATCAGACAGGGCAGTATTGCGAAGTATGGGACTCGGCAAATGAGACTTGCCATGCAAGTGGGCACGTGAAGTCTGCTGAAACCTATGGGACGCGCATGGATGCCACAGTAGATTTCTCGTCGCCAGAACACCAGCAGTTCCTCCGGAATGCTACCGAGGGAAAGTACTGGTACTGTACCGGGGACAACTTTGGGCCTCGCTACATGCTTTTGGATCGGATTACGGCTGATTTTTCAACCCTCAAGCCAGAGGTCTCTGACTTTATTGCCTACATAGACAGGTAAGCTCTTTATTTGCAAGCTCGCACAGTGCCGATGACACCGCGAGACTCATGCGTTTGTGTTCAACAGTTTTTTCCAACAGCTAGCTGTCTCGGAACGAAAAATGCCCGACGGAGTTGACGCTAAGGTACTCGATCATATTGCTTTTCTCGAAATCGATCGAACAATTTCTTTTCCAAGAGGAGCAGATAGAGTAGTTTTTTGGGAAACAAATCTGGAAAAAGCAGACCGATGGCTGAAAACCCGAAAACATAATACTGTGGGCAACAGTACAGCTTTAATCGAAGGATTGCGGAAAGAATTTGCGCCGATTCTCCCCAGGCCACCGTCCCTCTACTCAGAGGTGTTCGTAGACTACACTGAAAGCGGCCCCACACTTTCGCCATCCTTGGTCGCCGCGGTCTTACTTCGCGAGTCGCTGGAGTTCAGCACCAGGGGAAAAATAATTTCCTCTGATCTCAACGCCATAATTGAAGCGCTGCGAAAGTGCCCACTATCCAGAGAAACGACGTCGTGTAAGTCTGTCGTCTTTTCTGAAGATTTCACACAAGATGCCGACTTGCTCGTCACCACAGACACTGTGAAATCTGCAGCGATTCCTTCCATTGTTGTTGCTCGGTGGGGGGCGGTTTGCCTTTGGCGTATTGGTGATAATTCGGCGTCTGCTTTGAAAATTGTCCATCACTGGAAGGAGGTTCCAGAGTCAGGAGCCTTTGTCTGGGAAGGTGATGGGTCGTCTGGAGCTGCAGCAAGTCTCTTTTTGGAGAAAGGTCAGACCGTGATAAGCTACCCCTCCTCCGAGAAGAAAATGGTTGGACAAGAAAAGCGAATGCGCCATAATTTTCTTTTGAAAGGCCCAACAGAGGTCCGCCATGGTGTGTGGGTCGATGTCGAACAGGATGATGAATCTTCAATGAAAACAACATCGTTTGTCCGGCTTCGTATCACCAAACCTGGTGTTTTGGACTCCTTGGAATGGGTCGCCATTGATCCCGAGCAGTATCCGGTTGAGCTTCACACAGCCACTCTGAATTTTCGAGACATAATGAGAGCAACGGGCATGCTTAGAGAGCAGAATCTATCGCTCGGGCAAGAATTCAGCGGTTACCACACTCTTCAAAAGAGGCGTGTCTTCGGTCTGAGCTTCAACGCGCTGGCAACCAATTGCTGTGAGTTCCTGAATCGAAAAGTAACTGCACCTGATCCACGTCTCTGACTTTCTTTCTCGTATCCCGTAGATCCCGTGTACTGCTACCCCACTCCAGCTCATCTTACTGACGAGGAAGCCGCGACGATTCCCCTGGTCTACCTGACTGCGTACTACGCCATGTTTGAAAGAGCTGACATGAAGAAGGGCCAGAGCATTTTGATTCATGCTGGGAGTGGAGGTTTTGGGATGGCGGCTATCACCATAGCGCAGAAGCGTGGTTTCACAGTATTTACGACGTGCAGCGCTACCAAGCGTGATTTCTTGAAGGATAAGTTCGGATTGAAAGACGAGCAGATCGGAGACTCCAGAACCGATTCTTTTGTCGATACTGTACTCAAAGGAACCTCAAACCGTGGAGTCGATGTTGTCCTCAACCAGCTTGCAGGCCCCCTTCAGATTGCCAGCTTGCGCTGTTTGGCACCAGGAGGCCAGTTTTGTGAAATAGGAAAGTACGACGTTGTAATGAATAGCCCCATTGGACAATTCATTCTGGTAGAAAACATGTCATTTCATGTTATCGACCTGATGTATCTGTCCGTGCTCCCTGCTTTCAAATCGCTCTGTGACAAATGGCTCAGTGAGGGCTTTCTAAACAATGAGATTGTCCCCTTGTCAACTACGGCATTTGAGGCACAGGACATTGTTGCTGCGGTTCGCTACATGAGCCAGGGTAAGCACACGGGCAAGATCGTCATCAAGGGACTCGATGGATCAAGCAAATTTCGAGTTCGTCATCTGCACTCCCAACTGTGGAAGGAACGTCATCTTATCACAGGTGGATTGGGCGGTCTAGGACTTGCTCTTGCCTTTCGCCTTGCAAGCCATGGCAGCCGTGATATTGTGCTGGTCGGTCGATCGGGTGTCACGAACACCAGTCAAGAAGAAGCCATCTCGGATATGAAAAAGATGGGATGCCGCGTCCAGGTAGTACAGGCAGGGGTTTTAGACCTTGCTGACAACAGCACCATTGGCCGCATTGACCGTATTTGGCATGTGGCAACTGTGTACCGTGATGTCACACTTGAGAACATGACCGACAAGAAATGGGAGGATGTGGTCCACACCAAAGTCCTTGGTTACCACCACCTGCGTCAGTCTTGGCCCGATACCCCAATTGTCAACATCAGCTCTATCAGTGGCTATTTTGGCAATGTTGGTCAGACGAATTACGCTTTTGCCAATTCAAATCTTGATGCCGTTGCCAGGCGCGACTCCAGGGCCGTATCGATTCGTTTGGGACCCGTGGACAATGTTGGTTATGTGATTCAAAACCCAGCAAATCGGCGTGTCCTGGAGCTCGCGCCATTTGTGCTCATGCCGATTGAGGAAGTGCTGGACCGGTTGGAGCAGGTTGTGTCGGAACACAAGACTGGAGTTTTTGGAATTTACAAGCTCAAGCCGAGGCTAGCCAAGGGATCTAGCGGCCGCAAGCGTGGACCCTACACCCTCGAAAGTGCTCAAAATATGCTGGCGATGATCTTGGGTGGGCAACCGGATCAATATTATGCCACCCTTCCATTAAGATCAACAGGTTTAGATTCTCTGTCTCTGATGGAAGTTGTGCACCACATCTACGAGGAGACGGGGGTGCAGAATTTCAAACCCCAAGAAGTGAATGAAGACTTTGCCGTTCAAGACTTGGTGAAAGTGGTGACCCATTTACGCCAGGCCAACCCCGTAAGTGATGAGGAGGAAGCCCCGGCACCTGCTGCAACAGTAGAGAAAGCGTCGGCACCTGCTGCAACGGAAGAGGAAGTCTCGACACCTAGCACAACAGAACAGGAAGCCTCGGTTGCCAGTTCTGACGTTAAAGACGATACTGTTGTCAAAGCGCCTGTTGATCAATTGAATGCCTCCGAGTTACATGCGCAGTCGAAATGGCCCAAAGATCAAAAATTTCTTGGCACTGCCGCACTTGTTTCGACTCTTTGGTGGGTGGCTTCGTGTGTGGCCTTTGGTGGAGGAGACGAGGAAAGTGGTGTAGGCGCCGGCACGGTTATTCCAAATGCCTCGATTGTCTTGAATGTATGTGCGACGGTATATTTCGTTATTGCGTGGCGATTCAAGAAGGGAATGGCCACTGCCATCAAAGACCCCATTTCCTGCTCGCATTACGTGCTCGGAGCGATCCTCTCGATAGCATATGTAACTCTACACAGCGTCAGCGACAAGGCCTTTGCGACCTACTGGGAATCCCTCACGTTTGGCTTCTACATCTTTGACTTTGTGTCCATCTTTTCAAGGTGGGACTCCTTGGTACCGGAATATCGTTTCTTTTTCTCTCTTCACCATGCCCTAACGTTTACAGCAGTTGGGATCTGGAGGGCCATTCCGGCCATGACAGAGGATGGTAATGATCGGGCTGGTCTCTGGCAGAACGACCCCGGCTGGAGTTTGGGCGTGATGCTCTGGTTGTCCTCCGCCTTTTGGATGAATCTCGTCATGGCCTATCGTTACTTGTTTGGTGGTGGTGGCGGCGGCAGCGGCAACAGCAACCATTCTTCCATGCGAGCACTGGCCAGAAAATGGATGCCCTATCTGATGGCCGTGGCATTTGGTTTGGAACGAGTCCAGCGCTTGATTGCATACATTGCGGTCATTGTTATAGCAGATTGGGATCTGCAAGATGGTTATGCAGTGGCCATCTGCTTGACTGGTATTGGTATGGACGCGTTGGATATCTATTTTCTGCTGATCATGATACAAAAGCAATTTCGAGCTATGAAGCTAGCACAAGAGTTTGCAGCAGCAGCAGCAGCAGCAAATAACGTGCAGGAATCTTCAACTCAAAGCAAGTGCGGATCGGGAGATTTGGAATGCGGCAGCGAAGAGCATGTAGTTTGATTATTTGTTTGCACGAACGGATGGATGGATGGTTTGGAAACCTCTTGCCAGTGTAGCTTGTAATGGATTCAAAGATGATTTTATTTCAACAGTAGTTGTCCTGTCGACAGATCCCAACACGTAAATTCATTGTAGATGTCAATTTTAAAGACCTGAAAAAACAGTGCCTTGCAAAGTACGGCTCATCGTTAGTAATTAGTCCAGTAGATGTGCATTGTTAATCTGAAATCTGGTACTGGTAGAGCGCCGACTCTAGTTTATTTCATTATTATTCATTCAATTCTGAATGGATCTTTCGCTTGGTCGAGCGGGAAATTTCAAAAACGCAAAGAATCAACGATTCGTGGTGGTGGTGGCGGCAAGACAGAAGTGTGGCATACTGGCACAATCGCACGACGAGCAGGTGCGTTTCAGCACAAGTGCTACTTAACTAGTAGAATGATAGTAACTAGCTAGTAGTAGTACTAGCTAGCTAGCTAGCTAGCTACTGGTAGTACAAGTGCGACTACTGGGGTGGGAAGCAGCTGTCAAAGCCGTCCGTCTGTGATTTGATTGAAAAAGATCTCAAAGATGACATCACACACAAAATTGTTTGCTGGAAGCATTCAGGAAACATCCAGTGTTTTTCCACCTTGGTGTTTGCCAAAATGAGAAAATGCATTTGGACCTCATTGCCATGCGGAACCGTGTCCAACACAATGACACATCGCCAAGATGCATTCAAGTCAGAACTGGACCCCTCAGTGCAATTGGGCATCCTGGAAGAAACTGGAAGATCGGAATGAATTGTCAGAACCTTTGTCATTTCAAAGAAGGACAACAGAGCAAGGGGGGGTTTGGGACTTTGGTGGATTGAACAAGACATTGAAACCAGGACACATTGCACATTTGAAGCTGCATCTTGACTCCCTTCAGTTGGTTCACCCAAACTTGTCTGAGAAGCTCAATGTGCAGCCATTTTCAAGCAAACGAAACCCGCAGCATCAATGGATGTCATTCTCCCATGTCCTGAAAACAATCATTTCTTTGACCTTGAAACCAACTCCCTGGGCGATTGAGCAGGACAGTCAAGAGTCTCTGCTAACGCAAAACTTGCATGTGATCCACATGTCAGCGTGACCAACACTTCCAGTTGTGTCCAGATCAACAAAAGTCTTGGGTGACCCTTGCACATTGGGATGGCAATTGGTGCATTGTTTTCTTGCATTGTGGGGTTTTGAAGCAGGACTGAAAGATTTCTTTGTTTGGTTTGTCCTGGCCAACACAATGCATCCATCAAACAAAACACTGAAATGGTCATGATTCGCTTTTGTTTTGTTGTCACATTCTGAATTGCAGTTTGTTCTCTTGCAATTTGAAGGCTGCCAGCAAGTGTTGCTGTCATTTTGAAGTGACTGGTCACCCAAAAACAAATGGTGCAGTTTCAGATGCCCAACCATTTGATTGGAAGAATTGGGTGGTTGCTTCTAAGGATGCTTCCAATGTCAGTCAAAGACAGACATCAGAAAAACACCACGTTTTTCAAGGAGTTTTCACCAACTGTTGTCACAAGATGGGAACATGGTGGTGACTTCACTTTACATTGCTGGTGCTTTCTGTATGGGAGCTGCCACGCACGCACGTCACTCAAATGATGTCAGAATGACTCGTATTGTACAGTAGATTACATGTACAGTAGAAACCGTGCTTCTTTTATGTCTGCACATGTTTATCAATCAGGTCCCAGCCAGATCATTGGCAATAATCAAAGTTGCCCGGCTTCCGATCCAATGTTCACTGGATCCCCCACTGCGGCTGCTGAATGGCCTAAAAAATCCTAGGGAAGTCACGTCTTGCCGGTAAGTACTGTAAGTGAGCGGAAATGGGTAGCGCTTTCGCAATGACCGTACAACGGTACAGTCTGTCTCTTATACACATCCTCCGAGCCCACGAGACTAAGGCGAATCTCGTATGCC
>ENA-ORBV01003734-ORBV01003734.1-microbial-mat-metagenome-genome-assembly--contig:-NODE-3734-length-30116-cov-32.927461_pt1 | contig 30116 bp, 31 predicted proteins | sample MGYA00237777_ERZ505514 | MGnify/ENA primary metagenome ERZ505514 (study PRJEB26160, sample SAMN06269048) | microbial mat metagenome | isolation source: Oligotrophic lake microbial mat | place... | reverse complement strand
GCTACTGTCTTGCGTCGCTTCGCGACTGAATCGACAGACGCGTGGAACCGATATCGCCCATGCGCGCGAAGTCGTCGACGGCGGTCGGGGTTCGTTCTCCCGCACTTACCGGCGCTTTGGCTTCCGCAATTTGAACCGGGTTTGAATCTCGAAAATGGATCGACCGATATATTTATAAAAGTCGGACCTGGCCCGCTTTTCGCTCCTCACCTGAACGCCCGGTGATTTCACTGAACCAACTGCGGACACCACCGGGGCGACCGGTGGCATCTCGATTCCAGCAGGTGATTTCACGCCGCCCGGGTATTCATTCGCAGGGTGCCGTCGTAATCGACGCACCAGGCGCGGCGAAGATGGTGCGTCGGGGTACCGATACACCCTACAAGCGCGTGGCGCGCCCATATTATCGATTCCCTTTCGCCCGATTGTGCGTAATGCACAGCATCTGGCAGTTCTTGGCCGTGCTATCGCCGCCCTTGCTCCACGCCGAAACGTGGTCGGCGTCCATCTCATCAAGCTCGTAGATTTTGGCCTTGATCGCGTCGTGCCCCATCGCGCAGAGCGGACAGTTGCTCTTGCCCGTGCCCTTCACGTCCTGCGTCTGCTTGTTGTACGCTGCCCGCTTGGTCTTCTCGTCGAACACCCTCACGGCCAGCAGCTTCTTGTCGGTCGATCCGCCCAACAGGTATTCGAAGATTCCCTTGCCGTTGGTCACGTAGTCGTCCGCGGCCAGTTTCTGCACCGCGTCCGACATCTTCTTTGGAGGGTAGCTCTTGCCGTGGTACGCCTCGTACAGCCTGCCCCACTCCAGGCCCTGCATTTCCTTCATCACGTCGGTGAACACGGTCGAAACCCAGTCGATCACGCTGTTGAAATAGGTCTTCAGTTCTTTGATGTTCGTGTCATTGCGATGCTGGCTCATGTAAGAGCCGATATCGCCCTTGCTCACCCAGTCCAGCGCCGCCGCAAGAAAATCCTGCCGGTTGGCGCTGCCCCGGACGTACGCGCTCCACTTCTGGATGTTCGAGTTCTGGCTGTTGCTGAACTCTTCCTTGGCCTTGGTGACGAACGGCCCGGAATAGACGGCGTTGAGCAGTTCCTGCTCGTTCAGCGGCACACCGGCAATGTTGATCGTCTTGAACCACTCCTTAATCTCAGTCTCCGTCCCCTCGCATTCGTAGATCAGCAGCTTCGACTCGCGCAGCTTCTTCTGCTGGTCGGCGGGAAGGCTGCTCGAAATCAGAGTGCCATGATGCGCTCCAGAAAGGCGGTTGATTGTCCTTCATCAATCGCCTGTTGTGGCCGCTCGATTAGTTGATTGATCGCCTTTCCTTCAAATTGCGACACCCCGCGCGAATTTCGTCCCGACCAATGCTTCAGGAGGATAGTGGCACCAAGAAGATGTTGCTGAAACATCGAGACGAGCACAGTGTTCAGAATTCGCCCGGGATCGACCCCAACGAAATAAAAGAGGAATACTGAGCGGTCACGAGAGAGAAATTCAAGCATCTTGTCAAGGTTGTAAGCCTTTGGGTTTGAGTTGAGAACCATTACCTTCGTCTTGACGTCGGTTTCGGTGTCAAACCCCGGAAATACCCGCGAATAGTCGCCCAGCGTATTGTCCGTTTTGAACGCCGGGATGCCACGGTTGCCAGCTTTGAGCGCGGCGATGAGATCCTGGCGTAGCCGTTCGTCCTCGCCAGCGATTAGATACTCGATCAGCCGGCCACGCACGTTCACATTCTCGATTAAAGCCGCAAGCAGAATCTCGTTCTTGTACTGCTCGACTCTTGCATCGAGTTCCTGCTTCAACGTCTGGTGGTTTGCCGATTGGACGAAGCAAGTCGCACGGCGCGGCGCATTGAGGATGTTAGTCCGGGCACCGGCAGTGATGATAAACTTAGTGCCCGTAGGTGAGATGTTGGTAGTGGCCTCGACCAACCGAATTAGGTTACCTTCGAATCCGATGGCGGCGTGAATCTCGAATAAGCGGTCAATGTTGCCAGGGACGTTTTCGATCCCCTCAAACTCTCTGCCAATGTCCGAACCGTTGAAACTGCCACGGATATTGTTTTCTCGCAACGCCTGCGAGCTGTGACTGATCTTTTTGAGGAACGTGGTGTTCGCCAGAAAGCAATAGTTTTCTGAAGGCGTGACAAGGCACACGAAGAAAGGTTTAGCGTCGTACTTACGCAAGTTCGACAGAGACAGAACTGTATTGCCAAAGTTCCGCGTCGCGGAAGCGCTGAACCGGACTGCGAAATCGTCGCAATAAAACACAGAACGATCTCGTGTCAGGTTGCAATGCTGACAAACCAGCTTTGCTAGACGAGCCTTATCGTTTATGCCGTCGTTTTCCTTGATCACGTTGAGGAAGGAGCGGATTGCCTCATTCATTGAACAATCCCCCGTCCAATCGCTCAGAAGGCGAGGAAGACTTTGACACCTTTTGATCAGCCAAGCTATTGCGCTCCCAGAACACCCCGCCAGAGTACCCTTGGATAGAAGTATCTCGCTCCGCAAGCTGAAGTCGTTTGGCTGCCCAGCAACAGTATTCTTCGTTCATCTCTATCCCGCAGAATCGACGGCCTAGTTTTTTCGCCACGACAGGCGTTGTACCGCTTCCCATGAAAGGGTCCAGCACAAGGCCGTCTTTCGGGCAACTTGCCAGAATGAGTTTTGCGATGAGTTTTTCGGGCTTCTGCGTCGGATGGTCCGTGTTCTCTGGCATTGACCAGAATGGGATTGTGATATCCGACCAGAGGTTCGAAGGGTGCGTAAGGCGATAGTTTCCTTCCTCGGTTTCCTGCCAATCTTTGGGCGCGCCGTCGTCGCTCCTGTATGGAGCAATCACCCGCCGCTTTAGCTTCACCGAATCAACATCGAAGTAGTAGTCGTCGGCTTTCGTGCAAAACCAAATGTCTTCAGTGTTGTTCTTCCAGTTTGCCTTGGCACCGCGTCCTTTTTCACGCTCCCACGTAATGCGGTTACGCACATGCAAATGTCGATCGAGAATTGGAAAAATCAAGTTCGATGTCTGCCAGTCGGCACAAACGTATACGGATGCTTCTGGTTTGAGAAGGCGAAGCATGCCCTTAATGGTGTTTTCAAACCACGACTGATACTGCGTTGCTTCCTGAGCGCGGAATACGTGCCCGTTATAGTTCTTCGTCAAATTGTATGGCGGGTCTACGACCAGCAAATCGCAAAACTGATCCGGTAAAAACGGTAGCGCTGATTCGACTTCTTTGTGAATAATCGAATCCAAAAGCGACTCTTTCGTCGCGAGACCACTCGGTCGTAGAAACGAGGTTGAATATAGCGCACGCTCGCTCTCATCACAGGTAAGCGTTCGATTTCTCGGTGCTCGTATTTTCGTGTCTGCACTCAGCATCAGCATTAGCTCCTTATGCCTGAGAACGGCGGGTTGGTGACGACGATGTCGGCTTGTTTGAGGAGTTCGACGCACTCGGGGCTGCGGAAGTCGTCGCCGGGGTATTGGTCGTCGCCTTTTAGGGCGATCCGGGCGGCCTTGTTGCGCTTGAGGAAGAGTTTGACGTCGTCGATGTTGGCCGCGCCGTCGCCGTCCTCGTCCTTCACGTGGTCGAGAATGACCGCCAGCGCCTTGGATTTCTTACGTTTGCCGTTGCCTTCGGTGTGCTCAGTAAAGAGCGTGCCCTGCCCGGCGATGGGCGAACCGTCGTAGCTAGTGGTGATGAGCTTCTTCAGCCCCAGCTTGTTGAAGTTGGCGGCGAAGTACTTGAAGAAGTTGCTTTCGAACGGGTCGTCGCAGTTGCAGTAGACGATTTTGTTGCGGAAGGTGTCGGGGTCGAACTCAAGGTAGGCTTCGACTTCCTTCTGGATGTCAACGTACTGGGTATAAAACTCATCCTGCTTCGCCGACTTGGCGGCGTGCAGGCTTCGGTTCATCGACTTAGTTTGCGTGCCCGCGCCGCCCTTCTTGCCCATGAACACATGATAATGGACGCAAAGGCCGATGAATAGCACATGCTCGCCCTCTCCATCCGACAGCACGGTTGAGTGAAGTGGGGCCGAGTTGATCCTTCGCGATCCCCAAGACGGCGGAGTTGCGGGCGATGCCGACGAAGATCATCGATTCGGCGGTTCTACATCTACGCGGCGGGGAAGCCTGGCTACTTCCGCTTTCGGGCGGTGAGTCGCCGGTCGACTTCGGCGGGCGTGTAGTAGGGTTTGGCGGCGTTCTTGCGTGTGGCCTGTCGAAGATCGCGGAGGTCCTGGACGTCTTCCAGCGCCTCTTGCATGCGATCAAAATCTTCCACCGTCAGCACCACGAATTCGCGCTTGCCGCGCTTGCTGAGGTATTCGGGTTTCACCTTGAGCATGATTCGGTTCCTCTTCAATACGCATCCGATCGGTGGCTGATGCGCTCGATCGAGATTGCGTCGTGGTCGATATTAAATAGTACACGCCAGTCCCCGACACGCAGCCGATACTCCGGTGAGTAATTGGTCAGCCGTTTCACGTCGCCGGCAAGGTCATCGGCCAGGCGGTCGATTTTCGATCGGATGCGCCGCGCGATGTCGGGCGACATTCTCGCAAGCTGCTTCACGACCGACTCGGCGTACCTTATCCGATAAGTCATCCTTACGCAGCTTACACGCACGGGCGAGTTTGGTCGATAGAAACCGTAATGCTCGCTCTCTCCATCCGCCAACCCTACGCCGAGTTGATCCTTCGCGATCCTCAAGACGGCGGCCTGCTTGAGCTAAGTTGGCGGTCGCGGCCGACGCGGCTTATTCGTACACTTCACTGCGGTGGGCGATGAGCAGGACGCGGACCTGTTGCGACCGATCGTCGATGCGGTAGATCACGCGCCAATCGCCCAATCGATAACGAAATCGCCCGGCAAGCTCGCCGGTGAGCCGTTTGATGTTGTTGTGCTGGCGTGGGTCGTGTTCCAGTTGCGCAAAGCATCGGGCCAATTTGCGTGCCAGCGGGCGAGGCAAAAATCGGGTCAGGTCCGACTGTTATTGACAACCAATTCCAAGCCACGGCAGGCTCGCCGCATCTGCGCCCACCCGGTGCAGAATGGGACGAACCGGTTACCGTACGGCGCAACAGTCCGATTTCTTTCGACGGGAAGGTTCCTCCTGAATGCGCTTGGCAATGACCGTCGAATAGCCAATCTCTGCATAGCGCCTTGGGTGTTGGGTGTTGGGTGGCGGGGGGAGGTATCAGCCGCGCAATGCTTCCACCGCCCGGCGCAGGGCGTGCGGTTCGAACCAGTTTTGGAACAGCAGGATTTTCCCATCGCACTCGGCCCGAGACGTGAAGAAGCGGCGGATGAAGGATATGACTTCGTGACTGAACCACGATCAGAAATACACGCAACAACACTAAAAACCTACGTTTGCAACTCAAACGGATGGCGTTCGGACGTGTATAGCTTCTTCCTCCGTCGCTCCGCATTTTCGCTCATAAAGAATATCTGTCGTTGTGCGCCGCTTTCTTGCTTTTCCCCCGCGTTGAGGTAGTTTCTGCGCTATCACGCGGCCGGAGCGCCGCCAACTCTGCTGCTACATGGAGGTAGCGATGATCCAATCGTTCAAATCGTTGCGAACCACTTGCGTGCTTTCCGTGCTGTCGATTGGGCTGCTCGGCGGATGCGCCGACATGATCACCTACAGCAAAGATTCGCGCCGCGAAGGCATCGAACTGTACAACCGGCAGGCCTACGCCGACGCTGCCGGCGCGTTTCGCAATGCGGTTCGTCAGAACCCGCGCGACTACCGCAGCTACTACTATCTCGGCGCGGCCAACGAACAACTGGGCCAATACCAGCAATCGATCGCCGCGTACAAAACCAGCTATCAGGTGATCGATACTACGATGGAAGGCAAGCAGGACCCGGAGTTCCGCTTCCGCACGCTCAACGGCCTGGCCAGCGCCATTGCCCGCAGCGACGGCAACAACGAAGTGGAAATTAACCAGATCGAACAGCGCGCCAAAACCCGCGGGCTGACCGATGACAACTACCTGCTCGCCCGCATTTATTCGCTGCGCGGCGACCACGATAGCGCCATCGAAGCATTCGATCGCGCGGTGATGATCGACCCGGCCAACTTCCACTACGCCCGCGAAGCCGGTTTGTACTTTGAAAGCATCAATCAGCAGCAGCGCGCCGTGCCGTTGCTCAAGCGAGCGTATTCGCTGGACAACACCGATCAGCAAGTCGGCGCGGCGTTGCGCCGGTTGAACGTTGTGCCCGGCCCGAGCCTGAAGGATGAATCGCAACTGGCCCGCCCGTTGATGCCCAAAGGGCCGATCCCGCAGATCCCCCTCAATAACGGGGTGAGCGGCGGCTCGACCGATCCGGTCATTCGCGACTGAGCGTTATCGATCGAAACGGAATACTTTTGAGAGCGGGTTTTCACGGCCGACGATCGCATCGCGGATCATCTGCGCTGCCAGCACCGCGAACGTCAACCCGTTTCCGCCGTAACCCAAAGCAAAGTGGCAACCGGGGTAATCGGGCAGTTGGCCGATGAGCGGCATGCCGTCGGCCGATTCACCGAAGGTGCCGGCCCAGCAATATTCTGGTTCGATAGCGACATCGGGCCGAAGGATTCGGAACTTTTCCAACATTGCTTTTATCTTTGCGTCGATCAGGGCGTCGCGCGCTTCGGGGTTTGAGAACGGTTCATCCTCGCCGCCGATGATCACCCGGTTGTCGACCGTATGCCGCGCGTAGAAATATGGGTCGCCCGATTCCCAGAGCATCACTTTTCCCGGCCAGGCGGTGGTTCCTTCCAGCGGCTTGCTGGCCAGCGCGTAGGTGCTTTTGAGTGTGCAGTATTTGGCCACACGCGCAAACTGCTCGGGGGTTTCGTAACCCGTGGCGATGACAAGGTGATCGGCCGCAATGGCGTGGCCGTCGGCGGTGGTGAGGTGACGTTTTTCCTGCTTCAGTTCATTGGTATCGATTTTTGCTTCATAGACTCGCGCGCCAAAGTTTTCGGCGGCGCGGAGCAGGCCGTGTGTCAACTTGAACGGGTCGATCTCCATGGCCGCGCGCGAGTGCAGGGCGCACGGGCGATTGATGTCGAATCGATCCTGAAGCTCTCGGCGGCTGAGCGGCTCGACTTCGATGCCCAGCGCCTGCCTTGCGGCGGCTTCGCGGATGAACCACTCGGCGTCTTTTTCTTCGGTGGCGAGGAACAGGCTTCCGCACCAGTGAAGGTCGCAATCAATGTGATGCGTGGCCGTCAGTTCGACGATGTCGTCAAGCGCGCGCCGGCACGCGCGGTAGGCCGCCTGCGCCGATTCCAATCCCACGTCGGCGGCCAGTTCGATCAGGGGGGTGTCGATCTCGTATTGCACCAACGCGGTGCTGGCCGGTGTGCTGCCTTCGGCCACTCCGCGGCGGTCGATGACAACAACATCGAGGTCGGCCGCCGCCAGCAGGCAGGCGGTGAACGCGCCGGTGATTCCTGCGCCGAGTACGAGCGCGTCGCAGGTCAGGTCGTTGGCGAGCGGCGTCGGCGTGACCAGCGGCTTGCCGACGGCGGGCCACAAGAGGTTTCCGGTTACTAAATTCATTGCTTTCTCTGATGCATCAAGGTTGCTTGACGAACACCTTAACTTCGCTTTCGCCCAGTGTGTCGCGCAGCACGCCGCCGACAATCTTTGCTTCGTAGCCGTTGATCACTTCGCGCCAGGTTCCGTCCTCCAGGCCGATATCGCGAATTTCGAATTCGCCGGCGGGGGTGTCTTTAAGATTGGCGACGGTGACCGCGACGCTGCCCGCCAGATCCCACCGCTTGAAACCGAATAGCAGGCGTTCTTTATCGCTCAGCACGACCTGAAATGCATCGGCGCGCAGCGCGCCGCATTCGTGTCGTGCGCGGATGAGCAACTGATGAAACTTCAGCAGATCGCTATTGCGATCGTTCTTGAGAAGCGCCCAATCCAGCGGCCGCGGTTCGAGCGTTTTTTCGCTGCTGAAACCAAACTCCTGGCCCATCCACAGCATCGGAATTCCCGGAGCGGTCAGCAGGATGGCCGTGCCGAGTTTCACTCGGCGGAAAGCGGCTTCGTCGAACGTTTTGGCGTCATTGCCGAGCATGTGCAGGATGCGGTGGAAATCGTGGTTGCCGATGAAGTTGACGACTCGCGAACCCGCGCCATAGCCGTTCTTGGCTGGGTCGAGCCGCGCGGCCAGCGTTTCTAAGTCGGCAGGCTGCTGGCCTTCAACTTCCTTGCCGGTGATGACTGCGTGCAACACGCGCGCCAGCCAGTCGTGCCAGGCGGCATCCATCGGCCCGGCACCCGGCCGGCCGGTGATGGCCGGGTCTTCCGGCACATGCTCGGCGACGGTGAAGAACGGCTTGATGCCGTTGATTTTGTTGTACGCCGAGTCGGCCAGCTCGCGCAGGATTTCGAAGTCTTTGATGGCGCGCGTCGCGTCGAAGCGAATGCCGTCGATGTGAAACTTTTCGACCCAGAACGCGATCGATTCCATCACGTACTTGCGAGCCGGGAAAATGTTCAAGTTCTTATCAAAATGGTTGTAGTTGAACTTCGGCCCCCATTGCATTTCGGGGGGATCCGGATTGGGGTTGTGAAACCAATAGTCATAGGCCATCTTGGCCAGCGGCGAATCGGAGTCGGCGTGGTTGTATACGCCGTCCACGATGATGCGCATCCCGCGGGCATGGGCCTCATCCACCAGTTTGCAAAGTTCTTCCGGCGAGCCATAGCTGTTTTCAACCGCGAACAGGCTGCGCAGCGTGTAGCCCCAGCCTTTGCCGGGGAATTCTTTCACCGGCAGAAGTTCGATGCAGTTGATGCCCAGTTCCTGCAGGTAATCAAGCTTTTCAACCACATGTTTGAACTGGCCCTTTTCGCGTTCCTTGCCTTTCCCCGCATCGCCGCCGCCGCCGGAAAAATCGCCCACGTGCAATTCGTAGATGACGATGTCCTGGTTCACGGGCAGCGGCTTGTCGTCGTGTTTCCAGGTGTATTCGACGTCGGCCCGTTTGCCGCCACGGATTTTGAGGATGGCGTTTTCGTTGCCATCGTTGGTGATCGATATCGCGTAAGGATCAAACACATCAAGCTCTTTACCCTCGGCAAAGTAGCTCGTGCTCTTCACGCGGAACTTGTAGAGGTAATCGCCGTCGGCGAGATCAACGGCGATGCGCCACCAGCCGTCTTCACCGCGGATCATGTCCTGCGGCCTCCAATCATGGAAGTCGGCCAGCAGTTTCACCGTTTCGTTGTAAGGTGCGAAGAGGCACAGTTCGACGACTTTCTCCGTCGCGGGCGATTTGGGCAGATGGAGATGCGCGAGAGGGTTGGAAGTTGGGCGCGCAGAGTGGGTAGTGGTGGTATGGGAGATCATTCCGGGAAGATAATCAACGCGTGCCGCGGGAGCTATCGGGGATTGACTGAAGCGGGCTACCGAAAAATTCCGAGTTGCGACCACCCAAGGGGGATCCGTTTTTCACGACAGCGCCGGCGTCGCCATGACGGTTGGGCGGGTCGCTTCAGAAACCTGATTATCTTCAACCACTCGTGCGATGATGGAGGAAAATGAATTCTCCTGGCGAATCGGCCGAGTGGTGCCGTAGTCGGGCACTGCGCCGACGGGCGCTCCGGCGGAAACATCGAACAGCTTCACGTTCTCTTGAATGCGGCCGGCGCTGAGCTTGAGAAACCGCCGCACGTGCACCGGCGAGAACGGCGCCACCTGCACCACCGCCGCGTGCGTGGCGCCGACGAGGTCAATGCGGTCGGCGGCTTCGCTGGCGAGCGTTTCGGACGACACGACCTCGGCGTTCAAGCCATTGCCGATCGCGGCCGCCGCCAGCAGGCGGGCAGCGCATTCGTCCACCTCGTTTTTGGCGGGAATGCACACCAGCGATACGCACGATGACGGCTCAATTGGTGCAACCGGTTTGGCATCGACGAACAGCGCCAATTCGAGCGTCCGCAGCGCACGACGCATCTGCGGCAAAGCGATCGTCCCGCGCGCCTCATCATGTTTCAACTCGGCCAGCACGGGGATTAGAAGGTCGTCGCAAAGCTTTGCAAACTCCTTGCCGTCTCTTTCTTCGGCAAGCATTTCGGAGGCGGCGAGGTCGTCGCCCACCAGCATCCAATGGTAGAGCCGCCCGGCGGTGGGCACGGTTGATTCCGTGCCGAAAAGATGATTCACAATGGCCAACTGCGGCACGTGCTTGCCGATGACGATGAGGCAAACAGTCATCGGCATGGCGAGGATCAGGCCCACGGGACCCCACAGCCACGCCCAGAAAACCGTCGCGACCACCACGCCCAGGCTTGAAATGCCGGAACTCGACCCGTAAAGCCACGGCTCCATCACCATGTTGCTGAAAAATTCGATACAGATGAACATGATGATCACGCCGACAAACATGCTCCACCCGGGGAACACCGCCGCCGTGAGCAAGATGGGCAGCACCGCCGACAACCACGGGCCGACATAGGGCACAAAACGCAGCAGCGCGCCCAGCACGCCCCACAACAGGGCATTCGGTACCCCGAACAGAAAAAGGCCCACTCCCACCATGACGCCGAATGACAGGTTCACGACCAACTGCATCTGCAAGTATCGGCCGATGCGGATCGAGGTTTCATCCATGGCGGCGGTGGTCAGGCTGATCTGGCCTGTGCCGGCGAACGCGATGAGCCGTTCGCGCAGATCATCGCTGTGCAGCAGGAGGAAGATCAGGAGCAAGACGGTGATGCTGGCGGTGGCCGCCGGCGCCATCAGCGGCTCGGCCATGCCGCCGATTACTTCGCTGAAATTGGGTCCTTCTTCGACCACTTCTACTTTCATCGGTGCCGGCTGCGGAAAGCCCGGCAAGCCCGGAAGACCCGGCAGACCCGGCAGTTTGGTAGTGGCCGGAACCGTGCTCGGCTGTGTTGTGGTGGCCAAATCGTTCTTTAACTCCGTCAGCGTTCCGCTGAGCCGGCTCATCGCCCCTTCGCCGGCGACCGAGTGCCGGAGTGATTTTGCTTTGGCGCGAAGGTTGTCGCGGTAGTCGGGGAGGCGGCTGCTGAGGTCGTACATCTGCTGCACCACCAGCACCCCGGTGCCGGCTGCAATGCCGGTTGCGCAAACGACGGCAATCACCACGGCCACAGCGCGGTTCACGCCCCAGCGCATGAGCTTGCGAACCACGGGATAAAGCAAAAATGTGAAAAGGGTGGCCAAGGCGACGGGGATCAGCAGATCGCGCGCGAAATACAGCGCCGCGACGATGGCGATCGCCGCCAGAATGTGCACGGGCCGCGCCGTTTGATTGTTAAACCGATTCATACCTGACCCGACCTGTCGAATTGACTTCAGGCCGCACCGTCGGTTGAGGCGGGCGCTGGGGACTCTGCCGAACGTCCGCTGGGCGCCGCTTTGGCCTGAGCAACGCGCATGGCGGAGATATAGCTCAACAGGCCACTTGATGCCATTCGGCTTAGCCGACTTATCAGTCCCTTGGCAAAAGGCAATCGCGCGGCGCGGGCGGCGGCGGGCGAGGCTGCCACCAGACCAAGCGCCGCCGCCACCACAACGGTCAACACAGGATGGCGTCGCAGCGGTTTTAACGGGTCGATTGCCCGCGCCGCTGCCATCAACCGCCGCTTGTGCAGCGCTAGATCGATCGGCTCGGCAACCGATTCATCGCCACCGGGGGGATCATGAGCCTCAAACTCCGCGGGCGGTGGGGTGGCTACCTCGTTAATCGGCGCGCCGTCCATGTAAAAGCTCCTGCCAAGCCTAATGCCACGAAGCCGAAGAGCACCGCAGCCAAGGGCGCCGACAATTGCTCGGCCAGAAAGCGAAACAGCCCGTAAAGCAGAAAGCCGAAGCCGAACAACACTAGAAGCGCTGCGACGGCAATCAGCGATATCGCCAGAGCGAGCCGCATCAACTGCCGGCGCAGCGTTCGACCTTCGGCCTCGAACAAGTCAACCGTTGCAACCAGCAACTTCGCCAGTGCTTCCACGGGTTACCTCCGTGTCATGATCTTGGCGATCACATATCCCACACCGAACGCGATCAGCGCCGCCGGGAGGGGGTTTTCTTCGATCTTGCGTTCGACGGCAGAAACACCGTCGGCGCCGCGGGTTTTCAGATCGGTCAGCCGCGACTTCAGCGCATCGACCGCTTCGGCGGCGCCTTCTTTGGCGGCGCCGGCGCCTTCTCGGCCGATACCAAACGCGTGGCCGAGCAAATCCATCACGTCGTGACGAAGCTGGCCGAAGCTGCTCTTGAGGCTCTCGACCTCACCCGACATGTTTCCGCTGGCTTCTTTCACCTTTTCCGTAACTCGATCCATTGTGGAACTCATCGTGATACTCCTTTAAGTAAAGTTCTACTGCACGATCACGGTCATATTTTCCGGTCATACCGGGAATGAATGCGTCAGGATTCGCGTTACTTGAAAGTCCGCGAAGTGCCTCGACCACCCATCAACTGCATGACGAGTGAGACCAAAAACAGAATGATAAAAATCGCAAACAGGATTTTGGCGATTCCCGCCGCGCCCGCCGCGATTCCGCCGAAACCGAATACTGCCGCGACGATCGCGACGATCAGAAAAATAACAGTCCAGTACAGCATGGTAGTCTCCGTAAAAGGGACATTGAAATTTAAGGATGGGCCGCCCGCCAACCGTTGATGCCGGCGATATTTAATGTCGGCTTAGCGGACGAGCGGCCCGGGTCAGGGTCTTGAAAAAACTAGGTTGCTTTGCTCGAATCGCGAAGCGCCTTCACTCGGTCGTGGGTACGCTTCACGGCGTCGTGCTGCGATCGAATCGTCTGCGCGTAATCGCCGGGCAGACCCGCTTCGATTGCTTTGCGGTAAGATGCCACCGCCGAGTCTTCGCCGCGTTCACATTCCACCAGGACGGCGTGGCGATCTTTGGTGACAACGGCCGTCTTGATGTTGATCCACCCGCGATGCACTGCCGCTGCAACGCTTCCGCTTTCTTTGGGTGTTTCGCCGAGCGCCGAGACGAGGTTCTGCAGGTCGCTGGCGAAGTCTCGGCGCTGGGCGCTGAAGCCCATGAGTTCGCTCTTTAGCGAAGCATCATCAATTGCTCCGGCGGCCGTTTCGAAGCCGTTCTGTCCGTCCAGGCATGCTTGAACGAGTCCGTTCAGCGTCGAAGCGATGTCGTTGGTCTGTGTTGCAATCATGGCGATCTGCCTTTCATCATTTCACTGGGTCGAGTCGGGCTGCGACTCATGTCGCAAGTGGCTCGACTTGAACGACCGGCAGATTACGAAAGTCGGCAATCGCTAAATATCAGGGAAGCACCGATCCCCTCATGGGGTTTCTCGGAACTACAATGCTCAGGACAGCAGAGGATCAGAATACAAAAGGAGGCCCTATGGCCAGCGCCGCCACTACCAGCCGCATCAATTCGAAGCCCAAAGTTACCGTGCTATTGGTGGACGATCATCCCATTGTTCGTCGTGGAATTGCCGAGGTGATCAACGCCGAGCCGGATCTGACCGTTTGCGGTGAAGCATCCACCATGCAGGAAGCCATGGCCGCAGCCGCAACCATGAAGCCGGGGTTGGTGATCGTTGATGTATCGCTCAGCGGGAACAACGGCATTGAACTGATGAAAAACCTCAGTTCGCGGTGGGACTCGCTGCCGATTCTCGCCTACTCAATGCATGACGAAACCATCTATGCCGAGCGCGCTCTGCGCGCCGGCGCGAAGGGTTACGTGAGCAAACAATCGCCGCCCGAGACGCTGCTGGAGGCGATTCGGGTCGTGCTCAAAGGAAAAATTCACTTGAGCGAGGCGATGTCCGATCGCCTGCTCGGCAAGATGGTCGGTGCCGGCGGCAGCGCCACCGTGACCGCATCGCCCATCGACAAGCTCAGCGACCGTGAGCTGGAAGTGCTCGAACTGCTCGGCGGCGGCTCATCGACCTCACAAATTGCCGACAAGCTGTGCCTGAGCGTGAAAACCATTGAAACCTATCGCGAACACCTCAAGCACAAGCTTAGCCTGGGCAGTGGACAGGAATTGCTTCGTTATGCCATTGAGTGGTCGTTAAATCGATCGACACAAGCATGATTCCCAAGGAATTTTTTTCGCCCGACATCGACCCGGTTGCAGACCGTTTCGGCGTGTTCACTCCCCAACGCGATGCCGCGGGGAAAATTGTCGATTTTCGAATTGACTACCTCAGCTTTATCCCTTGTGTCGACGACAACGGCGTGGCCAATGCGATCATCGGCAGCGAATTGCTGAGCGTGGCGCCGGCGCTGGAATCTTCGGCCCTGTTCGACCGGCTTGCTCACCTGATGGAATCCGGCGAGCCGCTGCATGATGTTTTCAGCGTCGACGGAGCCGACCAATACCCGCCCAGGCGACTGGACCTGCATGGCGTGCGCGTCGTCGAAGCCGTTGTCCTGCACTGGCACGATGTTGGCGAGCAGGCAAAGTCGGCTGACGCGCTGGAACGCCGCGTCGCCGAACGCACGGCGCAGGCCGAAGCGCGCAGCGATCAGTTGCGCCACCTGGCGTTGGCGCTGGCCGACGCCGAAGCGCGCGAGCGCAAGCGGCTGGCGCAGGTGCTTCACGACCATTTCCAGCAACTTCTTTCTGCGGCGAAGCTCAAGGCGGGGCTGGTGCGCCGATTGGCGACCGAAACGAGTGTTCAGGACGGCGTGCGGCAGGTCGAAAACTTGCTGGAAGAAGCCATTACCGAATCTCGCTCGCTCACGGCCGAGCTGAGTCCGCCGCTGCTTTACGACGCCGGTCTGCACGCGGCGCTGGAGGCGATGGCGCGGAATTTCCAGCCTCGGCACGGTTTGAAGGTAACGCTTTACGCCGAGCCGAATTCCGAGCCGGCCGACGAGAAGATGCGTGTGCTGCTTTATGAGGTGATTCGCGAACTGCTGCAGAACGTGGTTCAGCACGCCGGCGCGTCGGCGGCAACCGTTCAAACCATGGCATTGCCCGGGGGGCTGATCCAAGTCCTGGTTTCCGACGACGGCCGGGGTTTCGATGTCGAAACGACTTTGGCGCAGGCCAACCGCACTGGTTCGAGTGCGCTGGGTATGCTGGAAATTCGTGAGCGGCTGAAATTCCTCGGCGGCGATTTATTTGTCGATTCTTCGCCGGGCCAGGGAACACGCGTGCGCGCCGTCGTGCCGGCGGAATTGCTGAAGGCCCAATCGGCGTCGCTTCCGATCGAGCAATCGCGCGCGGCGCCTCAATCATCGCGTCAGCCCCCACTTTACCCCGCCGCGCCGGCGCGGAACGGTCCGGCCCGTGTGCTGGTGGCGGACGATCACGCGATCTTCAGGGAAGGGCTGGTGGCGCTGCTCGCACAGGAACCGAGCCTTAAAGTGATCGCCGAAGCCGCCGACGGCGAACAGGCAATCGCTCTGGCGCGGACGCACCGGCCTGATATCATTCTGCTCGACATCAACATGCCGAAAATCAGCGGCGTGGAAGTCGCGCGCCTGTTGTCGCAGGAAATTCCGACCACGCGCATTGTCGGGCTTTCGATGCACCAGCGTGAAGACATGGCCGAAGCGATGCAGGCGGCGGGAGCAGTGGCCTATGTGACCAAGGCCGATGCGTCTGAAACCCTACTGGGCGTACTCCGGGGGATTTTGAATGCAGGTGCGCAAAAGTAGAATTGTGCGCCAATACCGGTCGCTCGACGTAAAAAGGGTTAAGGGTGCCACGACCTTGGCTCTGCGGCCAAGTCGTGCGACGCCGCGGTCTCATCCCGAACGGTACGGTGGCGGGGCGGAGCCGGCTTGAGGATGTCGCCTGCACAACACCGGTCAATAAAGTTGTCTCGCTGCTTCACCAGCGGCGCAGCGCGCCGGTGAACAGCGAGACAACAAACAGCATGCAGCTACTTCTCCCGGATCGGATCAAGCGCGCCGGAATTAGTCGGCGGCGTCTTGGATGCTTTCGCCGGCCTTTTCAAGGTCCCGGCCGGCGCCTTCGGTGGTGTTGCACGCAACCGATTGCGTCAAACCCAAAGCGACGACGATACAAACCACGGCAAAACGAACGACACTCTTCACAGCAGACATGGTGGCCTCCAGTCCTTCACGACAGCGCCTGCCCGGGAACTGAGTTCGCAGCGGCCGCGCTGGCCACAGATGATCGAACCGGTTTCCGTCGACAGGTGTCTTGTCTATCGAACGAGACAAATGTAACGAACGGCCCGTCGCGGCTGAATCGGGAACGCTTGGTGAAGCGGATCAGGAAAACGATGGAAACAGGATCGGGGATTAACTGATCATTGCGGTTCTGTCGTTCACGAGAAGCTGATCGTGACCAAGGCAGCTGAAGCAGGTCTAACGCTCATTGGTGGTAATGACTCGACCACAAATTCAGATTGACACGAAGAATCGAAGCAACGAAGAAGACCCACAAGCCGCAGATGTTCGCACATGCAACTCAATAATTCGAGTGATTCCATCTTAAGCAAACATCTTCGTTTCTTCGGTTCTTCGTGTTGAAATTAAACTGTATCAAACGCAATTCGCCGCGGAAGAAGAACCATCGCCAAATGATGCGTTAGACCCCCTGAAGCTGCACGACTTGGCCTGCGAGCCAGGGTTGTGGCACCGTCAAATAATCACTCGTTTCATCATGCCGTCGTCACGACCTGCGCCACCGCTTGGAGCAACTGCCCGGGAAGAATCGGCTTGGCCATATGACGGTCAAAGCCGGCGGCCAGGGAAAGGTCGCGGTCTTCGCTGCGCGCGAATGCGGTCAGCGCCATGGCCCGCATCCGTCGCCCGCTGCCGTATTCGTGTTTGCGCACTTCGCGAATCAGCGCGTAGCCGTCCATCGTCGGCATGCCGATATCGCTGATAAGCAGATCAAACTCATTGAGACGAATCTGCTGCAACGCTTCGGCGGCCGACAGGGCCACGTGGACTGTCGCGCCGGCGTGTTCCAGAATGGTCCTGATGATGCCGGCAGTTTCGTGGTCGTCGTCCACCACCAGAACGCTTTGATCGCGGATGACCGAGCAATCCAGCGCGGCATCGTCGTTGTCGTCAGAAACGATGGGCGGGTGGGACGGCGAGCCGAGCGGTAATTCAACGGTAAAGGCGGCGCCGTGGCCCTCGCCTTCGCTGGCGGCGGTCACGATTCCGCCATGCATTTCGACTAAATTTCGCGCGATGGCCAGCCCCAGTCCCAGCCCGCCTTGCTGCCGCGTGGTCGAGCCGTCGGCCTGGCGAAATCGTTCGAACATGTGTGGGAGAAACGACGGCTTAATGCCCAGCCCCGTGTCGGCCACCGTTAACCGGGCCGCCGAACCGTCATCAAGCACGCGCAGCGTAACCGTGACAGTGCCGCCATTGGGGGTGAATTTGACGGCGTTGGTGAGCAGGTTCCACACCACCTGCTGCAGCCGCGCGGGGTCGCCGTTGAGCATGATGGGTTGTGGACGATCAAGATCAAGGGCGAAAGAAATCTTCTTGTTGTTTGCCGCCGGCACGATGGCGTCGGCGGCGGCGCGAACGATTGCTCGCAAATCGGTAGGCTCGGGCTTGATGAGAAGCTTGCCGGCAAGAATACGGTTCATGTCCAACAGATCATCGATCAGCCGGGCCTGGGCCTTGGCGCTGGCGTCGATGGCTTCGATCCCGCGGTCGAGGTTCTTTTCTCGCATGGCCGGGTCGCGCAGCAGCCTCGACCAGCCGATGATGGCCGTCATCGGCGTGCGCAGTTCGTGGGAAAGCGTGGCCAGGAATTCGTCTTTCACCCGACCCGTGCGAATCAGATCGCTGCGCGCTTGTCGTTCGGCGGCAAGGAGCGCTTCGCGTTCGCGATCGATCTGCTTCTGGTTATCAATATCGGTGCAACTGCCGAACCAGCGCGTTGATTTTCCGGCTTTATCAAGGACGGCCACCGCGCGGCAGAGAAACCAGCGGTAAGCGCCATCGCACCCGCGGCGCAGGCGGTATTCGCTTTCGAACGGCGTTCCATTGGCGAGCGATTGCGTCCATTTTTCGGTGGCGTTGGTTTGATCTTCAGGGTGCAGCAACTCGCCCCATCCTTTGGCGGTAAGCTCGTCGCCGGTCACGCCGGCGAACTCGCTCCAGGTGCGGTTAAAGTAGAGGCTTTTGCCGCCACCGTCGGTGATCCAGATGAGTTGGGGCACAGACTCGGCCAGGTCATAAAACTGCTTATTGGTGGCGGTTTCTTCATCGAGCGAGCGCTGGTAAGCCGACGACAGATCGATCACCGTTCGCCGGTTGACCAGCGCCAGCGCGACCCCGAGCAGCAAGCTCACGCCGATTCCACCGACGACCCCCGTGATGGCCGCACGGCGCTCGCGGTCGTATTGATCGCCTTTCAACTGCGATTCGGTCAGCACCATCTCCTGCATGCGCTGGCGCACGATGTCTATGAGGTCTTTGCGGGCATTCATCGAAGCGATCGATTTCGGGTCGCCATCGTCTTTTCTTTCAAGCCACTGTCGCACGAGTGATTCAATCGAATCGATTCGTTGCAGTTGCGTGGCGTTGTCGGCCAACGCCTTTCGCAATTCAAAAATGGTCCGCTCGACACTCCCTTTTGCGGCGTTAAACGGCGCGAGAAAGGTGGCGTCGTTGGTGAGCAGGTAGCCTCGAAACCCCGATTGCATGTTCACCAACACGCGCTCGAGTTCGTGAATTTTAGAAATGGAATGTTCGGTGTGACGCAGCCAGTCGTTGGCGCGAAACCAGTAGAAAAAGAACAGCGACAACAGCACCACTTGGGCCCCTAAAAGCATGAGCGGTGGCGCCACGGCCCGCCAAAGGGTTCGTCCAAATTCTGACGGTGTAAATCGGCGCTGAGACATCGAAGGCTGAATATAACCGGCTTTCAGGAAAGTTCACGACCCAGCCCCTCGATACCTTCGAATAGCCCATCGCTCCCCTTTAACCAGAAATCGCTCGCCCCGGCGGCTTTGGCGGCGGCGGCTTGGGAATCGTCGGCGCTGTAGACGATGACCTGCAATTCCGCCGTCCGCGGGTTATTCCGCAACGCTTTGACGAGTTCGACGCCGTTCATGCCCGGCAACCGCTGATCGAGAATAATCGCGTCGGGAAGTTTGGCCTGTAACGCTTCAAGGGCGGCCTCGGCGCTGTCGCAAATCTCGACGCGGTGGCCGTGGACTTCCAGCATCTGCGCGACGACATCACGCAGGTCGGCATGATCGTCAACAAGCAGCACATGCGCCATGCAAATCGATGTCGCACAGGCATTTTGCCGGCGGTGTGCCGGAAGATCGAGCCGCCGCGACGCTCCCGCGGGCATACTACCGTTTTATGATGGGTTTTGTCGATTTCAGGCGTACCAACGACGCAGGGTATAAAGTTCATTTCTGGAAATTACTTACCAACAATTCAGATTGACACGAAGAATCGAAGAAACGAAGACGACTCACAGGGCAAAAATGTTCACAGATCCGCCGTAGAAATTCGAGTAATTCCATCTTTATCAATCATTCTTCGTTTCTTCGGTTCTTCGTGTTCAAATTATTCTGTGCAAAGCAAACGCAATTTGCGCACAAAGGCCCATCGCCAAAAAATGATGCGTTCGATCCCAACTCAGTGGCGATGCAATCAGCCCTGCGGGGTCGAATTGCTGCGTACCGAGCCGGGCGGATCGCTGGCCGGGAACGATTGCATCAACGCTTCTTCTACCGGATCGCTGGGAATCTGCACATTTGTCTGCTTGCGATGATGCCCGGCGTGGGAAGGCGTCTGATTGGCATTTCCGGAGCGCGGGCGATCTTTCATGACCGATTCGAGCGGGTTTCGACCCGTCCACCCGTAATACGCCAACGCGACGCCGACGGCACTGGCGATGACCGATGTAAGCCCGCGACCCTTCGCGGCATTGGCGCACATCATCAGCCCGGCCACGGTCGCTCCGGTGCGAATGGCGACGCCTGGTGTATCAACTCTGACCAATACATATTCTGACCCGACTTTTTTTGCGACGTAAGCTGGTGTCAACATCGAAGCCTCCATTTAGTTTGAGGAACGATCGCATGGTTGGTGAGTTTCGGATAGCGGACATGGTACGCGATCGGGGATCGGGGATTTCCCGGTGGGAACAGTTATATTTCCCCCTCCTGGTACGCCGGGAGGGGGTCAGGGGGAGGGCGGTCTGCGAGGTGCGCATTCCGCCGTCGACCCTCCCCCCGGCCCCCTCCCTGAGTACATTGAGGGGGAGTTAGGAGTGAGGATCGATCACATTTGTTCAGGGTGGTCAATGCCGAGCAAGTCGAGACCCTGGGCGAACGTTCGCGCCGCGATCTCGCACAGCGCCAGCCGCGAGGACCGCATCGGCTCTTCGCTTTGAATCACCGGGCAGTTTTCGTAAAAGCCGCTGAACTTCGTCGCGAGATCGTAAAGGTATAGACAGAGCAAGTGCGGCTTGAGGTCGCGCGCTACGACTTCAATGGCTTCGCCGAAACGCAGAAGATGCTTCGCGAGACTTTGTTCGTGCGGATGATCGAGCGTTATGTTTACGGGTTGGCAATCCGTGCTACCCCCCATACTGCTCCGCGCTTTTCGCTGGATCGAGCGAATGCGCGCGTAGGCGTATTGCAGGTAGGGCGCGGTGTTGCCTTCCATGCTGAGCATTTTCTCCCAACTGAAGACGTAATCGCTCGTGCGGTCTTTGGATAAATCCGCGTACTTGATCGCGCCGATGCCGATGGCTTTACCGATGGCCTTAAGCTGGTCGTCGCCGATATCGGTGCCCCGATCGCCCGATTTTTGTTTGGCGACCTGGTAGCCGCGTTCTTCGGCTTCATCCAGCAAATCTTTGAGCTTCACCGTATCGCCGGAGCGGGTTTTGAACGGCTTGCCGTCGGCGCCAAGCATGGTGCCGAACGGCGTGTAATCGAGCTGCACATCGGCCCCGGCCCAGCCGACTTTTCGAGCGGTGTCGAACACCTGACGGAAGTGGTTGGCCTGCCGCGAGTCGTGCGTGTAGATGAGGTGTTTGGCGCCGAGTTGAGTGGTGCGATACCACACACCGGCGAGGTCGGTGGTGGCATAAAGAAATCCGCCGCCGGTCTTTTCGATGATCATTGGGGGTTTGTCGGGCCCGTCGACAAAAACCGCCGTTGCGCCTTCGCTTTCGACGGCCAAACCCTTGTCCTTCAATTCTTTAACGACCTGCGGCAGATAGGGGTTGTAGAATGATTCGCCGCGTTCGTGTTCTTCGCGGAGCAAAACGCCAAGACGCGAATAGATTCCTCGACAGACCTCGAGTGTTACTCTGGTGCATTTTCTCCATGCAGAACTTTCCTGACGGTTATCGCATTCATTTGGATTCTGAACAAAAAGTGCTGCAAGGCGTGGTAACTCCGCAAATGTGCGTTGCCCATGTCGACAATGCATCACACTGACCTCGCGCGCCTCCTTTGAATCAAAAACCGAACTCACAAAGGTGTAGAGCTCCTCAAGCCTTTCAAGGTTAGGAAATTGGAGCTCAAGGTATGATTCGAAGAACACTAATCCGTCTGGATCGGCGTCGATCCATTGCTGATGGAGGGCAGCCATTTCGGCTAACACTCTCATAAGCTCATCGCGCGGTGTCTCCGCAGCGGTAACTCGCTTTGCTCGCGCGATCCAGTCGGTGAGCGTTGATTCGTTGCGGAAATGTGCGCTCGCGGCCTCGTACCATAAGCCGAGCATTACTCTGCCAAACTGCGTTCCCCAATCGCCGATGTGATTCTGTCGAACAACCTCGTTTCCCTGAAACTCCATCACGCGCGAAATCGCGTCGCCGATGATTGTCGAGCGCAAATGGCCGACGTGCATTTGTTTGGCGATATTAGGGCCGGAGTAATCGACGACCGTTTTCTTCCGCGCCGCCGCAAGCGGGACACCGAGGCGTTCATCACCTTCGACGGAATGCAGCTTCGACGCCAACCACGCCGGTGATAACTTCACATTGATAAATCCCGGGCCGGCAATATTGGGGGTTTCTGCAGCCATCACGCCGAGTTGCAGTTTCGCGATAATCTGCTCGGCAATCTGTCGGGGGTTCAATTTTTGCCCCGATTGCGCCGAAAGTGTCTTGGAAAGCCCCATGGCGGCGTTGGATTGGTAATCGCCGAACTGTTCGTTCTGACTGATCGTAACCAATGGGTCGGCATCCACCCCGAACGCGGCGTGGATGGCTTGCTTAAATGCTGATTCCAGCGATTGTTGGATCGTTTCCATGGGTGTAACTTTTGGGCAAAGTCGCGCATATTACCATTGATCCGCCCGCGACTATAGTGGCCGGTTTAACGAACGGTTTAGCGAATGGGGCATTCGGCCGATAATTGCTGGTGCGGCAAACTTAATCCACGGGCGAACATTCGGTTGATCCCGGCGTCGGATAGGCTGTAGTGTTGAACAAAATATTGATCGCAACCCCTCACGCAGGACGTTGAAACATGAAGCGATTTTTCGGGAAAATGGTCCTCGCCGCCGCCGTCGCGGCGACCTCGTTCGGTCTTACTTCGGCGCGCGCCGAGTCGCCCCTTCCAACCGATGCCCGCGCCGAAGTGCAGATGCTTCAAACCGAAGCGATCAAAGCCATTCGTTCGGGCGAGTGGACCAAAACCAGCGAACTCATCAGCAAGGCCGCGCAGGTCAGCAACGATCCGTCGCTGGCGAAAATGAGCGCATGGGTGGCGGAGTTTGAAAATCAGCGGCAGGAATTCGCCGCAGAACGGCGCAAGCAATACGACGCGGCCGTGGTTGATGTGAACAAGCTCATTGACGGCGGCCAGCAGTTGTTCGCGATCGATGCCGCCGGCCGGGCGTACCTGCTCGCCGAAGACAAGAATGCGTTTCACGATCAATCGTGGGTGAAGGAGATCGTCGCCAAGAGCATCAATCAGGCGACGGAGTATGAATCAGTCGGCAACTGGATCGGCGCTTCTCGCGTCTATCAATATCTCAATGTGATCGAGCCGGCCAACCCGCAGTGGAAAGACAAGCTTAAGTTGGTCACACGCCGCATTCGTTTGGCGGGTGTGTACGCGCCGGACGAGTTTAAGAAGCAAGCCGAAATCGAATCAGAAAAGCGCCGCGTGGCCGACGCCGTTCTCAGGCCCGCCACGCAGCCGAGCACCGGGCCGAGTACGAAGCCGGCCAGCGAAAGCAACGACAGCTTCAAAATTGTTTGGCGCGATACGGTCAAGGGCATTCAGATGGAAATGCTGCGGGATGCGCTGCGCGACTCGCGCCGGCATTACTGGCGCGATGTCACCTACAAAGACCTGCTCACCGGCGGCTTGGAAGGCCTGCGCGCCTTAGCCACCACGCCGGGGCTGGATGTGGCGTTCCCAAAGATGAGCGATCCGCAGCGGCGCGATGCGTTTGTGAACTCGATCAATGAATTGCTGATCAACGTCAGCGCGTCAAAATCGCCGACGGATGATTCGCTGATGACGCGCACGCTCGCCCAGTTGTGGCAGAGCAATCGAGACACGCTCGAACTCCCCGAAGAAGTGTTCACCGCCGAGTTTGCCGACGGCGCTTTCGCCAAGCTCGACGATTTTACCAACATGATCTGGCCTTACGATGTCGAGGAATTTAACAAAAGCACGCAGGGCGAGTTCCAGGGCGTGGGCATCCAGATTGATACCGATGAAGACGGCGGGCTGAAAGTGGTCAGCCCCATCGAAGACACCCCCGCGTACCGTATCGGCATCAAGGCCGGCGACGTTATTACATACATTAACGGCAAGAACGCCAAGGGGATCACCATCAATCAGGCGGTGAAAAACATCACCGGCCCCGAGGGAACCACCGTCCGCCTCACCGTGCGCAGCGGCGAGGATGGCACGAGCAAAGAGTACGAAATCAAGCGGGAAAAGATCATGGTCGCCAGCATCAAAGGCTGGTTCCGCAAGCCCGGCGGCGGGTGGGATTACCTGGTCGATAAAGACAGCAGCATCGGCTACGCGCGCATGACGAATTTTACCAAGTCGACCGCCAAAGAACTTGATTCCGCGATGGCCGATATGAAAAAGGTCGGTGCCAAGGCGATGATTCTCGACCTGCGTTACAACCCCGGCGGCCTGCTCAACGCGGCCACCGAAGTGAGCGATCGGTTCCTATCGGCCGGCAAGATCGTCAGCACCAAAAGTGATCGCCGCCCGCAGGATGAACAAACTACCGAAGCCCGCGCCGATGATGACGACGTGAAATTGCCCATGGTCGTGCTGGTCAACCAGTTCAGCGCGTCGGCGAGCGAAATCGTCTCGGGCGCCCTGCGCGATCAGAAGCGGGCGCTGGTGGTCGGCGAACGCACGTTCGGCAAGGGCAGCGTGCAGATGCTGTTCCAGGTCGATGGCCGGCTGGCGTTTCTCAAGCTCACCACCAGCCACTACTACCTGCCCAACGGCGAGTGCATCCATCGTGAGGAAAGCAGCGACAAATGGGGAGTCGAGCCGGATGTCACGGTGACCATGACCAGCAAACAGATGGGCGACGCCATCGAAGCCCGTCAGAAACAAGACGTGTTGCGCGACGCGGCGATTCCATCAACCCAGCCGGCCGAAGTGATCGCCGACGCGGCGAAGAAGGACGCGCTGGCCGTCGATCCACAGCTCTCGGCGGCGGTGCTGCTGCTGCGGCTGCAGTTGGCGGGGGCGAAGATCTGAACGGGAATCTAGCTAGCGGCAACGCGGCGTAAGAAGCGTAGGCGGGGACGAAGCCCCGGGCAAAAATTTTCCGAGACGTAAGCCGCAACGCGACGAAAGGACCGTTCTTTCGCCGCGTTGCGGCTTTTGTGCGCGCAACAAAAAACCCAGGGCTTGCGCCCTGGGCTACCTATCTTTCGCCGCTTCGCGGCTGGGATCGTGTACGTCAACCGCGGTGCAGTCGAACTGTCGTGTTTCAGTTCGAGCTTGCTGACGCACCTTTAATCAGCACATCCAGGTGTTCCAGCGCCTTGTCGGCCTGATTTGTCTGGCGATAAAAATCGGCCAGTTGCAGGCGGATGACGCGTTGCACGGCGGCGTTTTTGGTTTCGGCGAGCATTTTCTCAAGCTTGACGATGATCGCCTCGGGCCCGCGCGGGCGCAGGATGTCGACGGTGTTGATCACGGCGGCAACGGCGGTGGCGTCGGCGTCTTTGCCGAGCGCGTTGTATTTGTCGACCAGATCAAGAAAGTTTTTCATCTGCTCGATTGGGCCGGGGCGACCGAGTTGCATGCCGGGGCGCGGGGGGCCGTCATGAGGGCCGCGCGCCGCCGCGCCGCCGGAACCGCCGGGGCCATCGTGTCGACCGCCGGGTCCGTCGCGACGATCCCCCGGACGATCGCCTTGACGATCCCCGGGACGCTCATCGTTCTGTCGTGGCGGCGGGGGACGGCCGCCTTCCGGCCCGCCGCCGGCACCACCGGGGCCGCCTTCAGGTGGAGGTGCGGGTTGGGCATAGCTCATGCCGGCAAGCAGCAGGGTACCTAGAAATGCAGGGATCGTACGGTTCATTGGTTGCTCTCCTTCGCGGGTTCGTCGGTCGGTTCGTCGGTCAGTTCGTCCATCGTTTCGATGCTCGTCAATTCCGTGAACGACGGGAATGACGGCACGAGCGGTTCGTATTCGCCGGAGGGGAAATCGTTCGCCGCCCACAACGGACCGATCTGCGGCATCGACGGGATTTCATCGATCACGGTCGAAAGGGTTTCGTCGTCGGCGGAACTCACTTCGGTTCCGTCGATGTCGGGCGCGCCGGGGACAAGTTGAGACGGCGAGAGTTCAGGCAAAAGTTCAATCGTCTGAGTTGGAGCCGTGTTGCCGGCGATCGTCGGCGTGGTGTCGGTTGCGGTGTGGCGCGGCCACATGATCACCGCCAGCGCCGCCGCGGCCGCCAGGGCGCCGGTCATCAGCTTCCACCGCCAGGAATGGTTCACCGCCGCCGGCAAAAGCACCTGAGCGGCAAGATTGCCCGGATACTTCATCGAGCGGTAAGTCGCTTTAGCGGCTTGAAGTTGTTTACGCAGTTCGCTCATTGGATCGCCGACAATTTCGTTCTCAACGCTCGCAACGCCTGATGCACGGTTGCTTTGACTGTTCCTGCTGCACACTGCATGGCGGCGGCGGTTTCTTCGACGCTGTGGTCTTCGAAAAATCGAAGCACGATCGCCTGCCGCTGCCGGTCGGGAAGTTCGTCTAACATCGCGTGAAGCTGGCTGAGCTCGTCGATGTCGGGGCGCGATTCGTCAACGTCATTCGCCCGATCGTCGCGCCGGCTTACCCCGGCGGCTATTTTTTCCAAATCCAGCTTGCGGTCGTCCCGGCGTTGCTCGCGGATCACGTTCAACGCGATGCCCAGCGACCAGCTTTCGATCCGGCTCTCTCCTCGAAAGCTGCCGATCTGCCGCATGAACCGCAACGCCGTTTCCTGCACGGCGTCGCGGGCCCGATCGGCGTCGCGCAATTGGCTGACGCAAAAGCGGAACCAGATGTCCTGCAAGCCCGTAAGCAGGGCTGCCAAGGCATCTCGCTCCCCTCGGCGTGCTCGTTCAATGGTTATCTGATCCACATGTGCAACCTCGGGTAAGTGTCGGCTTAACCCATGCGGTTTAGCGGGGCAATTCTTATACTCGTCAAAATCATGACGCAGGCCGCCATCAAAAAAACCATCAAACAAGCGATTTCCGAAGGGTTGCACGAAAACCGCGACTCATTTCGTGATCTGTTCGCCGAAGTGCTCGAAGATTTGGCGCTATGTAACGCCATTCGTGAAGGCGAGAAAACCAGGCGCGTTCCCAAATCTGTGGTTTTAAAAGCCCTGCGCAGACAACGATGAGCGGAATGAGATTTTACGGGTTTTTCCCTTGACTCGGTGGGTATGTTTGTATATTGTTAGGTTTTATCGCGATTGTACCGACGAGGTGTCGCGCGTTCGGAAATGAGACAGGGATTGTCGAGGGTCGATGCGGGACCAAAATGGGACCAAAGTGGGGACAAAAGGGGTCGAAATGGGTCTAAAAAGGCACGGTTGGGACACGATTGGGACACGGTTTGGACGCGGTTTTTTGCGGGCGCCAAGTCGGCACCGTTCACCGTAAAATATTACTGAATCAGAAGTTAGGCGAAATTTGTCACGATCTCTGACGCCAATAACATCTTTTTTTGTGGTGAGGGAATCGGGTCGCTGACGCTCGCCGCTCGTTAAACGCGTTGGCCCTGGATGTCTGGCCTGCTTGAATCCGAGCGGCGTGAACGTGAGGTGGAAATCTGTTACAACAGCCAATTCGAGTTTCCCAAGCGGACCCGGCTCGGTCGATCTACCGTATGGATGTCGGCGGCCGAGTGCCGTATTTCGAGCTGAGTCGATCCTATTATAATGAAGTGACCGTACCATGAATCACGTGCGTAACGATATTCGCAACGTCGCCATCATCGCCCACGTCGACCACGGCAAAACCACGCTGGTCGACGCGCTGCTCCGGCAGAGCGGCAACTTTCGTGACAGCCAAGTGTCGCAGGATACCCTCCTTGATAGCAACCCGCTGGAACGCGAACGCGGCATTACCATTTTGGCCAAGAACTGCGCCATTATCTATACCGATCCGAAAACGGGCATCGCCACCAAGATCAACTTAATCGATACCCCCGGCCACGCCGACTTTGGTGGCGAAGTCGAACGCGTGCTGGGCATGGCCGATGGCGTGTTTCTGCTGGTCGATGCCGCCGAAGGGCCAATGCCGCAGACGCGGTTTGTGTTGAAAAAAGCGTTTCAGCACGAGCTGCGCCCGATCGTGGTCATCAATAAAATTGACCGCAACGACGCCCGCGCGCACGCGGTGCTTGATGAAGTGTTTGATCTGTTCGTGGAACTGGGCGCGGATGATGAGGTGCTCGATTTCCCCGTGCTCTACGCCAGCGGCCGGGCGGGCACGGCATCGTGGTCGCTGGAAGAACCCGGCACGGGCATCACGCCGGTTTTTGAAGCGATTCTCAAGCACATTCCGGCGCCGCACGGCGATCCGGATAAGTCGTTGCAGATTCAGATCAGCAGCATTCAATACAACGATTACGTCGGGCGAATCGGCATTGGGCGCATCTACAACGGCCGCGTGAAGACCGGCCAACCCGTCGTCATCGTGAAGCGCGATGGCACACAGGTGAAGACGCGTGTGCAGCAGTTGCAGGGCTTCGACGGTCTGGGCCGCAAGAACATTGACGACGCCGAAGCCGGCGACATTGTGGCGCTGATCGGCCTGGATGCGGTCGATATCAGCGACAGCATTTGCGATTTTAACGACCCGCACCCGCTGCAGGCGACTGATATCGAGCCGCCGACGCTAACGATGCTTTTTCGTGTGAACGATTCGCCGTTCGTCGGCAAAGACGGGAAGTACGTCACCAGCCGCAATCTGCGTGAACGGCTCAACAAAGAGCTGGAAAGCAACGTGGCGTTGAAGGTCGAGGAAACCGAAGACAAAGGCGTATTTAAAGTGTCGGGCCGGGGGTTGCTGCATCTGGGCATTCTGATCGAAAACATGCGCCGCGAAGGATACGAGCTTTCGATCAGCAAGCCGCAGGTCATTCTGCATAAAGTTGACGGCGAACTGCACGAGCCGATTGAATATCTCGTGGTCGACGTACCGGAAAAAAGCATGGGCGGCGTGATGGAACTGGTGGGTAATCGCAAAGGCGAACTGGCCCGCATGGATAACCGCGACGGCGCGGTACACCTGGAATTCACCATCCCCGCCCGCGGGCTGATCGGTTTGCGAACCCGCATGCTCACCGCCACGCAGGGCACTGCGGTGATGCACCACAATTTTCACGAATACGCCCCCATGCGCGGCGACGTTCCCAGCCGCGGGAATGGCGTGATGTTGAGCAACTGCACCGGCCGGGTGAACGCGTTTGCGCTCAACAATCTACAGGATCGCGCCGTGATGTTCGTCGAGCCTACCGATGAAGTTTACGAAGGCCAGATCGTCGCCGAAAACGCCCGCGAGAATGATCTGGTCGTCAACCCCACGACCGCGAAGAAGCTCACGAACATGCGCACCACCAGCAGCGATGAAAACATCATCCTCAAGCCCGCCCGCAAGATGACGCTGGAGCAGGCGTTGGAGTACATCGAAGAAGATGAACTGGTCGAAGTCACGCCCACTTTCATCCGGCTTCGTAAGGAACTTTTGACCGAAAACGCCCGCAAAAAGGGCGGTCGGGTGAAGAGGACGGTGGAGGTGGAGGGGTAAGAAGACGAAGGAGTTGCAGCGAGGTTGGACGCTCGGATCATGATGAAGTGTTCAGGAGAGGCCGACTATCGCGGTTAAACCGGCCGGTATGGCGTGTGTCATAAAAACTTCCAATTCGTGTTTGCCGATGCGGCCAGCGATCTCTAGAATATTCCTATGATTGTCGTTCGCTTCCCAGATTCGCAGTCGGAAAAGAAGGCGCTTGGTTTTCTCGCTCGCCGCTTCTCAATTCGTACGAGAGACGACGGCACCACGCTCGTGCCTGAAGCGGCAGTTCAAGTAATGAACGGCGCGGGAATTTTGTTTGTCGTTGAGGGGCAGGCGTCTTATGACCAGCAAATTCCGAAGGTACGAAATCCTCCTGCCGCTGCGATTCAATGACGGAATGGAAGTGCCCGACGAATACATTGGTGAAACCTTGCTTGAGCTTCGCACACGATTTTCGGCCGCATCGACGGAGACGCAGGTTATCAAGGGGCAGTGGGAACATGCCGGAAGCGTCTATTCAGACGAACTTATCCGAGCTTTTGTTGATGTGCCCGACGACGCCGATGCACGCGTGTTCTTCCAGCAATTCAAAGAAACCTTGAAGATGCGCTTCAAACAGATCGATATCTGGCTGGTTAGTTACGCCATTGACATTGTTTGAGCACTTATCATGCCACGCCCTCTCATCGGAATCACCTCGGACCACAACGCGGAATTCAAGCAGTACCTGATACCGCACGGCTACGCGGCCAGCGTGGAAAGAGCCGGCGGGTTGCCGGTCATGCTGCCGTACCGCGTCGACTTGTCGCTGGTCGATGCGTATCTCAATCGTCTCGACGGCATGGTCTTCTCCGGCGGAAACGACCTCGATCCCT
>ENA-ORBV01003733-ORBV01003733.1-microbial-mat-metagenome-genome-assembly--contig:-NODE-3733-length-30120-cov-13.512299_pt1 | contig 30120 bp, 21 predicted proteins | sample MGYA00237777_ERZ505514 | MGnify/ENA primary metagenome ERZ505514 (study PRJEB26160, sample SAMN06269048) | microbial mat metagenome | isolation source: Oligotrophic lake microbial mat | place... | reverse complement strand
GCAGCGGCGAGTTTGCGGGTGCCGTTGGTGGTTGATGTTGGGACTGGTGGCAATTGGGATGAGGCGCATTGAGGGGGCGTTGGCGGTTGTCGTTGCGACAGGGATGCCGCTTCTCAATCGAGGTGGCGGAGTTGTTTCTGACAGCTTTTTCTTCTTTGAAAGGGCTAATTGTCTCTAGCCCCGCCTTTCCCGTTAACCTGGCCATCGGGGGAACAGGTGCTCACTTGGATGAGCGCGGCCACCTGGGAGTTGAGTCATGCCGGACTGGTCGCAAATCGAAGTCGAAGCTTGCGCTGCCAGCTACCTTCGAATGCTGACGCTGGAATTGAATGGCCAGAGCTACAACAAGTCCGAGCATGCCAAGGCGTTGATCCAGAATCTGGAAGGGCGCAGTCGCGCATCCATCGAGTTCAAACACTGCAATATCAGCGCTGTGATGATCGAACTCGGCTATCCCTACATCGACGGATACAAGCCGCGAGGCAACTACCAGGCACTGCTTGCCGATGTAGTCGAAGCACAACTGACCGGTAACATCGCGGTCCAAGAAGCAGCGCAAGCAGCGGTAATGCGACCGGCCGTGGCAACCGCCGCACTAGACCCGGCGTCAATCTGGGTCCCCACTCCAGCGCTTGCCAAGAAGGTTCGGGAGTCGCCACCTATTTACGCTGAAAGGTTCGTGGCCGCCAAACGCGACTTTCTGGCACAAGAAGCCCGCAATCGTTCGCTGGGTCGTGCTGGCGAGATATTCGTCGTCGAGCTAGAAGCCCGTCGACTGCATGCTTGTGGAAAAAAGGCGCTAAGCAATCGTGTTGAACACGTCGCCACGACCCAAGGGGATGGCCTCGGATTCGATGTGCTCTCTTTTGATGAGGATGGACGCGAGCGCTTGATCGAGGTGAAGACAACGTCGTTCGGACAACTCACGCCATTCTTCGTCAGCCGCAACGAGCTGTGCCGATCAGAGAAGGATGCGGACCTATACCACCTCTACCGGCTGTTCGACTACCGCGACAAACCAAAGCTATTCGACCTTCCCGGCGCGATCTCAGGCCGCTGTCATCTGGAGCCTGTGTCGTATCTGGCGAAGTTTGGCGACTAGCCAAGATCGCCAAAAGCTTCCAGAGATTATCAGGGGCCTAGGGGACCTAAACCACCATCCTCGGTGGCTTGGCCGAAACAGAGCAAGGGAACCAGTAGGGTGCGTCTTGACACACCGGCAACAAGTCTTGATGCGTCTATGGTGCTGGTTCAGTCCTAGTGGTGCGTCAAGACGCACCCTACGTATAGAGGTAGGTCTTGAACTCACCCATGGCCGCTGCGGGCTTGCCGACGGTGCTGCTTGCAGCAAGTAGGGTGCGTCTCGGACGCACCGACGGCGGATCTTGAACGCACCGGGGTGTTCGCAGATTGGGAAGCGCGTTCGCTTCGCCATCACAAAGTGTGAACAAATGCACGCTTGCTGCAACTTGGGGCTTAATCGATGCTGAACTTTAACGTTTATTCAGCACTCGATCACTGAACCTTCAGGGGCAATCCGTAATCTATGCATGCGGGTGACGCAACGTCCCCAGCAGATTCATCCTCCCCCCTAGGGTGAATCGACAGAGGTCAGGTCCTCCCCTATCTGGCCTCTATCCCCAGCCCCGTCGGCGCCCCCTCGCCGGCGGGGTTGCTTTTTTGGGTAATCCCTTTTTCCGCTATTTGCTCGGGCAATCTTTTTTGGAAAGCCCCTCGGCTGCTGACTATTCGTCAGCTTCGCTGAGCCAATCGCGCGGACGCAGGTAGTCGCTTAAGTTGGCTTCGGCGGAGCCGGGCTCGGGTGTGTAGCTGTATTCGAAGCGGACTCGTGGCGGTAGGCTCATCAGGATTGATTCGGTGCGGCCGCCACTTTGCAGTCCGAACAAGGTGCCGCGATCCCAGACCAGGTTGAACTCGACGTAGCGACCGCGACGATACAGTTGGAACTCGCGTTCGCGCTCGCCAAATGGGGTGTCACGGCGACGTTCAACAATCGGCAGGTAAGCGGGCAGGAGGGCATTGCCGACGTCGCGCAGGTAGGCGAAGCAGCGCTCAAAACCCCAGCTGCTTAGATCATCGAAAAACAGGCCGCCGACGCCGCGGGTTTCGTTGCGATGGCGCAGGAAAAAATAGTCGTCGCAGGCCTGCTTGTGCTGGGCGTAGACGTTGTCGCCATAGGGCGCACAGGCCGCCTGCGCGACGCGGTGCCAGTGCCGCACGTCGTCGGCAAAGGGATAGAACGGGGTGAGGTCAAAGCCACCGCCGAACCACCACGCGACTTGCTCACCATCCCGCAGTGCTTGAAAGTGACGCACGTTCATGTGCGTGGTGGGCACGTAGGGATTATGCGGATGCAGGACCAGTGACACGCCTGCCGCCCGCCAGGCCGCGCCGGCAAGCTCGGGACGATGCAGCGAGGCGGAAGGCGGCAAGCGTGGGCCGGACACTTCGGAATAGCCGACGCCGGCTTGTTCAAACAGTGCGCCATTCTTGAGCACGCGTGAGCGCCCGCCGCCACCTTCCGGGCGCTGCCAGAGGTCTTCGTGAAAGCTGGCCGCGCCGTCGGCGGCGCTCAAGCCACTGCACAGGCGATCCTGCAAATCGCGCAGAAAGGCGCTGACGGATTGTCCGGTTTGTGCGGCGCTATCAGGCATGAATCAGGCCGCGAGCTTGCGAGCCGCCATCAAGGCTTCGATCTGGTCGATCGCCTTCGGCACGCCGCCACTCAAGACTTCGCAGCCTTGCGCGGTGACCAGCACGTCATCCTCGATGCGCACGCCAATGCCGCGCCACTTCGCCGCCACGCCCTTGCTGTCGGCTGCGATGTAGATGCCGGGCTCAATGGTCAGCACCATGCCCGGCTCCAGCATCCGGTACTTGCCATCGATGCGGTAGTCGCCGACGTCGTGCACATCCAAACCAATCCAATGGCCGGTTTTGTGCATGTAGAAACGCTTGTAGCTTTCGTCTTGCAGGCATTGCGCCAAGCTGCCTTTCAACAACCCGAGTTCGAGCATGCCTTCGGTCAACACGCGCACCGCGGTGTCGTGCGGGGTTATCCAGCAGGCTCCCGGACGCACGGCATCAATCGCCGCCAGCTGCGCCTTCAGCACCCATCCGTAAATCGCGCGCTGGGCAGCGCTGAAGCGCCCATCGATGGGAAACGTGCGGGTGATATCGGAGGCGTAACCGTGCAACTCGGCGCCAGCATCGATCAACAACAGATCGCCGCTTTGCAGGCGTGCATTGTTGGCCCGGTAGTGGAGGACGCACGCATTGCCGCCTGCGCCGACGATGGGCTCGTAGGACGGCACCGCGCCACGACGACGGAAGCTGTGGATGAGCTCGGCTTCGATCTCGTACTCGAACATGCCCGCACGCGCGGCTTGCATCGCACGTACATGCGCCTCGGCGGCAATGGTGGCGCTCTTTTTCATCAGCGCGATTTCATCGCGACTTTTGAACAAACGCAGGTCGTGCAACAGATGACCCAGCGCCAGAAACTCATGCGGCGGCTGCGCGCCCTGCTTGATCTGCGCGCGAACACGATTGACCCAACCGATCAGCTTGAGATCGAAGTCGGCATCGCGACCCAAGTGGTAATAAACGCGCGAACGACCTTCGATCAGCCCCGGCAGAATGTCGTCGAGATCAGAAAACGGGTAGGCATCGTCCATGCCGAAATTGGATACCGCGCCTTCGGTACCCGCGCGCGGTCCATCCCAGGCTTCGCGCTCGGGATTGCGCTCACGACAAAACAGCAAGGTTTCGCCGTGCTTGCGACCTGGCACCAGCACCAATACCGCTTCGGGCTCGTTGAAACCGGTCAGGTAGAGAAAGTCGCTGTCTTGCCGAAACGGATAGTGACTGTCGTTGTTGCGGAACCGCTCGGCCGCCGCAGCCAAAATCAGAATCGCGTCATTGCCGGCCATCCGCATCAATTGGCGGCGGCGGCGGGCGAACTCGGCAGGTTTGATCATCGCGGCCTCGGTCCTTATAAAGGTTACTGCTCTGAAACGGGACTGCTCTGAAAGGTTACCGCTCTGAAAGGTTACCGCTCTGAAAGGTTACCGCTCTGAAACGGGACCGCTCAGTGCAAGCGGGTTGGATGCGAGACAGCGGTTGCTTGAGCGTCATCATCAAGCTGATTGTCGTAGAGCAGCAGCACCGCGACGCGGACAAATTCGATGAGTTCTGCCAGCGATTCCTCGTCCTGCTCGGGATCCTCAAACGTCACTACGGTGCCGGCAATACGGCCGAGGTCTGCGAGTGCTTCAGCAGCGTCTTCGGATTGGGCATCGCCACCCGCCAGCCCAAAACCGCCGAGAAAGCCACGGCACCACTGCAACAGCGCTTCGGCGCGCTCGCTGAGTGGCGCGTGCTCAGGCAGCAGCAGTTGCAAGCTCAGCTGGTCATCGGCAAGTTGCGCAACACTGCTGGCAAACAGCTGGCCAAGGGGCTGCTCAGCGCTCAAGGCGACCGCATCAACCGAATCCAAGCTGAGCTGCTCGGGCCAGCCTGTGGGGCTGCATTGACCGCCGCCACAAATGTATCCACACAACGAACCGTGCAGCTCGTCAGCGTCGATACCCAAGGCCACGGCGACCAGCGCGGCTTGGACAGGTTCGAAGGCGGGTAGTAACCGACTGGACACAGAACATTCCAAGATGAAGAGGAGAGTGTAGCAGCGCGCCTGACCCGGACTTGGGTCGGCCCGGCTAGCCGCCCGCCGCTGGTCAACTGCTCGCACCGCGCCTTGTTTGTCGCAAAGGCGACGGCCTACACTTCAAGGCCGCACTGCGCGAAATCAAGGAAGGGAATGCCTCGGGGGTCGCAACGCCAAAGCGTGCGTGTCGCCGCCCGCTGCCTGAGTACGTGGCTGCCGCTGCTGGCGATTGCCGCTTTGTTGGCTGTCACGGGTGCCAGCGCTGCGCGCCGTGACTATCAGTTCACCCGCGTCAGTGGCGGCCAAGGCCTGTTGCAGCGAAGTGTGCAGGCAGTGGTGCAGGACCAGCAGGGCTTTGTGTGGATTGGCACGCAGGCCGGATTGCAGCGCTTCGACGGCCAGGACTTGCAGCAGATAGGCGGTAAGTACGGCGAACCCGGCGGCTTGCCGGAGAGTTTTGTCACCGCCTTGGCGCTGGATGGGCGCGGCAAGCTGTGGACAGGCAGCAATGGCCATTTTCTAACGTCGATCGATCTGGCAACCGGCGCGGCGCACACCGCGACCTTGCGCAACGATCCGCTGCGCGATCGCGTGTTGGCGATTGCGGCCAACGAGGGCGACTTGTGGGTCGGTACTGCGGCCGGAATTGAACGCTTCGATTTGGAGAGCGGTCGTCGCATCGAAGTGCTGCGTATTGCCAACACGGTGCGCAACGAGAAGCGCGGTGTGCCGCGCTCAATGAGCCTTGCCCTGGATTCGAGCAAGCGCGTGCTGGCTGCGACGGATGACGGTCTGTTTCGCATCGATCCCCTGACCCATCGCAGTGAGCGCATCGGCGCCAGCCAGCTGACCTTGGCGGTGCACCGTGATGCAGCGCAGCGGATCTGGGTCGGCAGCATCGAGGGTCTGATGCAACTCGGTGATGACGACGTATTGCGGCCCGTCGAATTGCATCAGGGCGGCGCGGTTCCTGCGGTACGGCAAATCGTCGCTGACGCTGACGGCCGCCTGTGGCTAGGCCTGTATGCAGGAGGTCTGCTGCGGCTGAACCCGGACAGCGGCGTGGCAAAGCGCTTCGATGCCAACCCAGCGGTTCCCGGCAGCCTGCACGATGCCCAGGTCACCTCGATGATGATCGATGCGGGAGGCTTGCTGTGGGTGGGGGGCGAGGCCTTCGGCTTGGCAACGACACCGACCAGGGGCGCGCGTTTCAGTCTGCTGATCGACCCCACAAACATTGGCGAGAATCCGCCAAGCAACAATTATCGCAGCCTGCTGGAAGCAGAGTCGGGAGTGATCTGGGCCGGCACCAATGCTGGCAGCTTGAAGCGTATTGAACTTGCCAGCGGCCAGGTCGAAGAGTTCATCCAGCCGCTCGCTTCGACACTGGCGCTGGACGATTCTGCAGCGCGCAACTTGCGGATCGTCGGACTGGCGCGCGGACAGGCAAAGAACGTGCTGATCGCCACGGATCGCGGGCTGGTTGATCTGGACCCGACCGGCGGACCATCGCGACGCTTGTCACCCACCGCAGACGGCGCTGCTGGCGCAAACGATGCAAGCAAAGAGCCGCAATACCGCTGCATGCTGCGCGCACGTGATGGCACGCTGTGGGTGGGGACCACATCGTCGGGATTGTTTGCCTACACGCCCACCAGCGGCGAATGGCGGCGCTTTGGACCCAACCCGGATCTGCCAGACGGTTTAGGCAACAGCACCATCCTCAGCCTGTTTGAGGATGATCGGGCGCGCCTGTGGATTGGCACCTTGGACGGATTGTTTGTGCTCGATCCGCAAACTGGCAGCGCACAACGGCATGCGCACCGACCTGGTGATGCAACCAGTTTGTCGAACAATCTTGTTCGCGCGGTGCTGCAAAGCAAAGACGGTCGGTTATGGGTGGCCAATCACGGTGGCCTTGATCTGGTGATCGATCCGGACGACGTCTCGCGCTTGCGTTTTGCCCATCAGGAGACCGCCGAGGGCGCGTCCATCGCGACCGTTTACAGCGTGCTCGAGGACAACGCGGGCAAGCTGTGGATGAGCAACAACTTGGGCATTATCCGCTTTGATCCGAGCACTAACGCCAGCAGCCACTACGGCATGGCTGACGGCTTGCAAGAGCTGGAATTCAATGGCGGTGCGCAACTCGCCCTGAGCGATGGTCGCCTGCTGTTTGGTGGCATCCAAGGGATCAATTTGTTTGCGCCTGCCGACATCATCGCCAGCGCTTATGCGCCGCCGGTGGTGTTGACCAGCTTGCAGATCGGCGATAGCGGAGCACCCCAGCAATTTCTGCGCGAGCTCAAGCAGATAGATGTGCCGCAGTCGGCGCGACTGCTGCGGCTGCGATTTGCCGCGCTGGACTTCTCCGAACCCGATGGCACGCGCGTCGAATACCGTTTGGATGGTTTCGACAGCGATTGGGTGCGTCAAGGCAGCGCAGGCGAAGCGACCTATACCAATCTGGATGCGGGCAGCTACACCTTGCGCGTGCGTGGCAGCAACAGTGACGGCGTCTGGAGCCAGCAAGAATTGAGCCTGCCCTTGCGGGTGATTCCGGAATGGTGGAATAGCGGGTCGGCACGCATTGCCTACACCCTGCTTGGCTTGCTCGGCATCGGTTTTGCGTGGCGAATGCAGCGCAGACGGCGCCGATCCGAAGTCACCATGTTGCGGCAGATTGCGCAGCGCGAAGAGCGCCTGAAACTGGCACTGTGGGGCTCAGGCGACGAGTTCTGGGATTGGGACATTCTCTCCAACGTGGTGCATCGGATTGGCGCTGACCAACTGCTTGGACGCGCGATGGAAGAAGACCTGTCCACTGACGATTGGCGCGCTCGCGCCGTGCATCCGGATGATCTCGGCCGTGTGCAAGCCCTGCTGCAAGCGCATATCACCGGGCAGACACCGGCATTCGAATCCGAACATCGGGTACGCAACGCGCGCGGCGACTGGATCTGGGTGCGTTCGCGCGGCAAGGTGGTTGAACGCGACACCCAGAACAACGCCTTGCGCATCGCCGGCACCGCCCGCGACATCACCTATAGCCGCGATGCCGAGCGTGAGCGCCGGATCGCCACCGAAGTGCTCAGCAGCATGTCGGAAGCGGTGGCAGTGGTCGATCTCGAGTTCCGCTTCGTGTCGGTCAACCCGGCGTTCTCGAGGATCACCGGCTATACCGAAGGCGAGGTCCAGGGCAAGCCCAGCAGCTTGCTCGATAGCAATCAGCAGCATGTGGAGTTCTACAACCAGCTTCGCGCCACCGCCGAGCTTGAAGGACACTGGAAGGGCGAGATCTGGCAGCGCCGCAAGGGTGGCGACGAGTTCCTTGGCTGGATCGAGCTCTCCGAAGTCTGCGACAAGCTCGGTGCGCGCACCCACTTTGTTGCGGTGGTCACTGACATCACCGATCAAAAGCGCGCCGAACTCGAACTGCGCTATCTGGCCAACTACGACACCCTCACTGGCCTGCCCAATCGCACCTTGTTGGCGGAACGTCTGGAGCGGGCAGTCGCACGCGCGCGGCGCGCCAACTCACGCGTTGGCGTGCTGTTTCTCGATCTGGATCGGTTCAAGGACATCAACGATTCGATGGGCCACGCGGCCGGTGATCGTCTGTTGAAAGCGGCAGCAGCGCGCCTGCAGGAAACCGTGCGTGAAATCGATACCGTCGCCCGCCTGGGTGGCGATGAATTCACGGTTGTGCTTGAGGACCTGGCGGATGCTGCATCCGCCGAGCACATGGCCGCGCGCATCGTTGCCGCGTTCGAAGCGCCGCTGGAGATCGAAGGCCGCGCCGAGACCAGCATCTCACCCTCGATTGGCGTCGCCCTGTATCCCGACCACGCCGCATCGCCCAACGATCTGCTCAAGTTTGCCGACACCGCGATGTATCGGGCCAAGGATCGCGGCCGCAACACCTGGCAGATGTACACCGAAGCAATGGATGCGGAGACGCGTCGTCGCGCCAGCATGATGGCGGCGTTGCGCAAGGCCCTGGACCGCGGCGAGTTCAGCCTGTTGTTCCAGCCCAAGTTGTCGTTGCAAGAGCGTCGCATCACCGGTGTGGAAGCGCTGTTGCGCTGGCACAGCGATGAGCTTGGGCCTATCAGCCCCGCCGTTTTCATTCCGCTGGCCGAGGAAACCGGCTTGATCGTTGCCATCGGCGAATGGGTGCTGCGGGAAGCCGCCATGACGCTGTCGCGCTGGCGCCGCGCTGGCTTCAACGATCTGGTGATGGCGATCAATATCTCTGTGCTGCAACTGCTGCGCGGGCACCTGCCAGAGCGCGTTGCGGCGGTGTTGGAGGAGTGTGATGTACCGGCCAACCGCATCGAGCTTGAGGTCACCGAAAGCATGGTCATGGCCAATGCCGAGCAGGCCATTCTGGCGATGCGCGCGCTCAAGGACCTAGGCGTGTCGCTGGCGATTGATGACTTCGGCACCGGTTATTCGTCGCTGATCTACCTCAAGCGTTTACCCATCGACACCCTCAAGATCGACAAGGCGTTTGTGGGCGATCTCACCACCGATCCCGACGACGAAGCGATCACCGCCACCATCATCACCATGGCCCACTCACTGGGTCTCAACGTGGTCGCCGAAGGCGCGGAAACTATCGATCAGATCGGCTACCTGAGCCAACAAGGCTGCGACGAGATTCAAGGCTACTGGCTGTCGTGGCCGCTGGATGACACGCGTTGTATCGACTTCATCCGTGACTGGAGCCCTGCCTGCATGGGCGACGTCGGCGGGCGCTTCGCGTGAACGCTTCTTGACCGCTCCAAACAGCCGCCCTATTGTCACCACCATGACTCGCCCCGATCCGCTGGACCAACTGACCGCCTTGCGCGACAAGGTTGAGCGTTTGGTTGAGGTGACGCGCCGGCTTGGCGATGAGAATCGCAGCCTGCGCGCCAGCCAAGAACAGCTGATGAGTGAGCGTGCGTCGCTACTGAGCAAGAACGAGCAGGCGCGCTCACGCGTTGAGGCGATGATTCAGCGGCTCAAATCGCTGGAACACAACGCATGAGTGAACCCGTCAGCGTGCGCCTGCTGGATCGTGACTATCTGGTCGGCTGTCCGCCCGATGAAAAGGCGGGCCTGTTAGCGGCGGCGAGTTTGATCGACGATCAGCTGCAGAAAGTGAAGGCGAGCAACCGCAACGCTACCTTAGACCGGGTGTTCGTGTTGGCCGCTTTGAATCTTGCCCACGAGCTGATCGGCCTGCGCGAATCCGAAGGCCGCAGCCGTGAGGCATTGACGCGCAGTCTGGGTGAGCTCAACGCGCGTCTCGACGGATTGTTGGAAGCAGGCGTCGGCAAGGCTTAGCGGCCATTGTCCGAGTGCGAATCCTCGCGCCGTGTTAACGCCCCACTGCTACACTCCGCTGGCGTCCCCTGCCGTGTACGACGGCGTAACCTTACATTTGCCTTGACCCTAACGAATGACCCCGGGACCGTGATACCCGGCCGGTGAGCAGGCCCGCCACGAGCGGGAAGCCCAACGCCGAGTGAGCTGTCCCCCCTGATCCCAACGGATCAAGGTCGTTCGGTGCGCATCGGCACGGCGGAGGACGCACCTTTTTACTGTTTGCACAAGACTAGCGACTGTGGGAGCGCCGGAAGCCGCGATGGGTCATGGCCGCAGGATCGAATCGCGCCTTCCGGCGCTCCCACACAAGCGGGATGCGGGATGCGGGATGCGAGCCGCCGCGTCGACACCCCACGCACCGCCACTTCCCGAGTAACGCTTGGGTTGCACAACGAAAGCCTGCGCCAGACACTGGCGCCACCCAGCTGCGCTTCTATCCCACTATGAGCACCGCCGACCGACCAGCACTCCGCGCCCGCATGCGCGCCGCGCGCCGCGCGCTTCCCGCGCGAACACGCCTTGCGGCTGCCGAAACCGTCGCCGAGCATCTGCGGAAAAACATCCAAGCGTTCACAGAAGCAAAAATTGTTGCTGGCTACTGGGCCTGCGACGGCGAACTGCCATTGCATTCGTTGCTCGCTGGTCGCCCCGCATTCAGCTACCTGTTGCCGCGCTTGCGCGCAGACCGCTGCCTCGATTTTGTGCCGTGGCGAGCGAGCGATGCCGTGCTCGCCAACCGCTTTGGAATTCCCGAGCCAGCAACAGGCGATCCGGTCGACCTTTCTGCCATTGATGTCATTCTGCTGCCCCTGCTTGCTTTCAATCGCACCGGCGCGCGCCTCGGCAGTGGCGGTGGTTACTACGACCGCAGTTTGGCATCGCTTGCGGGTGCAGCGCGCGGCGGTGGCCCGCAATTGATTGGGGTTGGCTATGCGCTGCAAGAAGCCGCCGAGCTTCGTGCCGAAGCATGGGATATTGGCCTGCACAGCGTGGTCACCGAAGCAGAGTGGATCGACTGCCGCGACACCGGCCGCGTTTCCACAGAAAGCTAGTCGCGCTCCCGGCAGGCGCGGATCGCGCGATACTGGACTTGGCTGGCGCACGCATAGGATCAACGTTGAAATCACCCACAAAAACCCGTAGCGATCAAGACGACGACCAGCGCCGATTGGCCGTGCTGATTGATGCGGACAACGCACAGTCCTCGGCCATCAATGGCTTGCTCGAAGAAGTGGCGCGTTATGGCGTTGCCAGCGTTCGCCGAATCTATGGCGACTTCACCTCGCAGCAGCAAGGCGGTTGGAAAAAGGTGTTGCTGAAACACTCGATCCAACCGGTGCAGCAGTTCGCTTACACCACCGGCAAAAATGCCACCGACAGCGCGCTGATCATCGACGCCATGGACCTGATGTACACCGGTCGTTTTGATGGCTTTTGTCTGGTTTCAAGCGATAGCGACTTCACTCGCCTAGCCCAGCGACTGCGCGAAGAAGGCCTGACGGTGTACGGCTTCGGCGAGCGCAAGACGCCGGATGCGTTCGTGCAGGCTTGCGACAAGTTCATCTACACCGAAGTGTTGCGCTCGGTCGCTGCCTCACCCAAGCCGGAGCCGGTCAGCAGCAAACCCGCCAACAAGCCGAAAAAGTCCAAGCGCTCGGACCTCAACTCGCTGTCTGCTGCGACCACCGCGGCACCTACTTCTCAAGCCGCCGCACCCGCCAATGAGGGCCCGCCAACAGCGACCGGGAAAGCCGCAGCGCCGCTGGCGTTGATCCAGCAGGCGATTGAAGAAGCATCTGACGAAGCCGGCTGGGCACACCTGGGTGCTGTCGGCAGCTACTTGAACAAGATCCGCCCGGACTTTGATCCGCGCCTGTACGGCCACCGCAAACTCAGCGATTTGCTGAAAAGCCAAGCCAAGCACTTCGCCGTGGAAGATCGCGGCACCCCGGGCAGCAGCGCGAAGTCGGTTTATGTGCGCAGCAAGGGCGCTGACAAAGGCGCTTGATCTCAGCGACGCTGATTGCGTCGACTTGAACGACCTGTCAGGCGGATGCCAATTTCAGCCCCAGGCCACCAGCGACGAGCAAAATTGCGTCCGCAACACTAGTAGTCCGTTTCATGAATGCGCACGATGATCGCGCAGGATCTAATCGAACAGGGGATTCTCTGAAGGAGCGACGTATCGGGCCATACGGCCGACTGAAGAGAATTCCCTGTGCAGTCAGGAGACATCGGGGCGGCAGCCCCGCGTAGCGGCGAGGCCGCCGAACGAGGGCGTACGCAATTCATGAGAAGTCCGGGCTAGCAACGGTGCTGGCCTTACTTTTGGGCTAAGCGGCCTGCGCGTGCAGACGAACACCCAGCGCCCGCGCGACTTTCAGGATGGTGGAGAAGCTTGGATTACCGTCTTGACTCAATGCTCGATACAAACTTTCCCGGCTGAGCCCCGCATCTTTCGCCACTTGCGTCATGCCCTTGGCACGGGCGATGTCTCCGAGCGCGCGCGCGATTCCGGATACATCGTCTGGTGCTTCTTCAAGCCATGCATCGAGGTATGCGGCCATTTCCTCCGGGGTCCGCAGATGTTCGGCCACGTCGAGTGCCGAGGCCTTGAACCTCGATGTCTTTTTCTTTGTGGCCTTTGTCATCGCTTCACTCCTGAAACTGCGCCATCAAGCGGCTTGCTTTGGCGATGTCACGGTCCTGAGTCGATTTGTCGCCACCGATCAGAAGCAGCAGCAACCGATCTCCTCGCTTCGAGTAGTACACCCGGAATCCAGGTCCAACGTCGATTTTCAGTTCCGACACCCCGTTGGGCAGGTTCCGATGATCGCCAGGGTTGCCATGGATCATCCGATCAACACGCATCAGGATTTGGGCTCGGGCGCTCAGATCCTTCAGGCCGTCAATCCAGTCTCGATAATCGTCGGTCTTCTCAACCCGCATGGTGCGAGTGTAGCCCATAAGCTACGAATGCAAAAGCGCCCGCTGTGTGGCCGAAAGGACGTCGTACTCGCAGTAGAAATGCGGTCAAACTGCGGGCACCGGAAGCCTCGGAAAGCACAAGGTCAGCGGTTCAAGCGAGCTTCTACCGAAACACAGCTGGGCGCGAAGCACCACTGCCTAGAAACACCTGACCTTCAACGATGCGAAACCAACTTGGAGCAGCCTGGAACGCTATCGCCACGACGTAAATCGCGGCGATTGCGAACGCAATCAGCATGCACACGAGAGCGTGTCGCACAGTGCCTATCGAATCAATCAAAACTCGATACGAATTCCCAGCGACAAAATACCTTGCCTTAGGCGTTCGATGCCAACCAGCTCTTCGTAGGTAAGGAAGCCCGACTTGCCGCCGGGAAACAGGGCGGACAGGCCGATGCTGACGTTGAAGTAGTCGGTGTCGATGGCTTCGCCTTGTTGGGTCAGGGTGGCACCGGTGGGGTCGAACAGGAAGCGCGCCGAGAGGCGGCCTGGGTCATCCTGATACTCGTGCTCCCATTCGACGCTGGCGGTGGGCATCAAGATGCCCCAATCACGGCTCAGGATGTAGGTGGCGCGGCTGCCGATGGTGGAGGTAGTGGAGCGCGTGGAGCGGCTGTCGACGGCCAGCGCCAAGCCTTGGCCGGGCAGATTGGCCAACAACTGTTCCGCGTAGGCGTCGGTTTCGACCCGCGTGTAAGCACCGCGCAGGTAACCGCTCAAGCTCCACGGCCCTTTCTGCCAATCCTTGCCGAACGAGAAGGTTCCACCGAGCTGGCTGCCGTCGGTGCTCGCCGTCGCGCGCTGGTCGACTTGCGTAAGCGAGCCATTCAGCGCAGGAATTGAATAGCGGATCCGCCGCAGCAGGTCGTAGTTGCTGCGTCCGATCAGCAGGGTGCCATCGGCATACCACGCGCGCTCGCTGTACCAGGTCGCGAAGGCGGTGAGGCTGAGCGCGCGGCTGTCGAGCTCACCACGGTCATCGGCCAAGTCGGCACTATTGTCGGAGAAGCCCAAGGCCACGCCGGCGACCCACTTGTCGTTGAAGCGGTAGTCGACACCGGCGGTGAGGCCACCGATGTCGAACTCGAATTCCGGCGATTGCTGGCCGCGATCAAACTTGCCCCGCCCAATCTGGCCGGTGGCAAAGAAGCCCAACTGACTGAAGCCGGTGCCGAGATCTTGACCTTCGGCAGACTCGGAATCATCGTCCTCGGCTGCCGGCAGGAACGACATCGGCAGCGCGCCCTCCGGCGTCCACACGCCAATACTGAGCTGATTGCGGGATGCGCCGGGCTGTTCGGCACGAACCTGCCGGAAGCGCTGCTCAAAATTGTTGTTCTGCGCGACCACCGTGATGGTGCCGATCTCACTGAGCGTGCTGCCGATATCCGTTGGCAACTGGTCCAGTGCGGTCTCCACCGCACCCGGGTTGTCGCCGGCGTTGTCGACCAGTTCCAGGCAGCGCTGGAACAAATCCTCCTGCCCCGCCGAGCGGTTTGGCAAGGCGGCCAGCGCCGGGCATAACAGGTCAACGGCATTGCTGGTCGCCTGCTGCTCCGCATCGAGCGTTGGGATATTCGCCACGCCGCCGTTGATTCTGAAAACCACCGCCGGGGCTTGCACGGCTCCGCTGCTCGCGGTCACGGTTGCCGCGCCCGGTAACAGCACGCTGGCAATAGTCTGCGCCCTGCCGTTGGCGTCGGTTAGCGAGGTCGCGGGTTGCACCGTTGCATTGTCGGCCGTCCAGTCGACAGCCGCGCCCGCAATCGGTTGACCGGCGGCGTTGCGCAATTGCACCACCAGCGGTGTGCTGGGTGTGGTGGTGGGTACGGTCTGATCGTTGCCCGAGACTATCGTGAGGCTGCCAGGCGCGGCGGTGGCTTGCGCGGTGAACAGAATCTGCTGACCACCTGGGACGGTCGCGCGCACCGTGTTTTCGCCGCCCAGCGCGCCAAGGGTCAGGCGATTGCTGGTGACACCGTCGGCATCGGTGAAGGTGGCATTCGCCTCCAGACTGCCGCCGCCGCTGAGCACCTGCCAATCCACGCGGGCACCGCCCAAGGCTTTGCTGAGCGCCGGTGCGAGGCTGATGACGAAGCGTTCTGCCAACGGCTGGCCGGCGACACCGGTCTGATTGGAGCCCTCGACATTGCTGACCGTGGCCGTGGTGGCCAGATGCGTGCTGAGCACCGTGAGCGCGGAACCGGCATGCGATGCGCTGATCTGCACGCTGCCTGGCGACTGCGCAAAGACGAAGCCGATCTGCGCTTCACCCTGCGCGTTGCTGATGGAAGACGCTGCATCAAGCGTTGCGTTGGCGGTCAGCACACTCCATTGGATGGTCTGGCCGACCGCCGGATTGCCATCTGCGCTCAGCAGTTTGACCACGATGGGGGCATCGGCACGGGTGCCGATCAGACCAGTCTGGCCGTTGCCTGAGACCAACCGCAGTGCCGGTTCGGCGGCGGGCAATGCGGTCAGACTGAACACAACCTGCGCCAGCGGCGCATCCGCGCGCACCGCAGTGACCGTCACCGCGCCGGGGGTGTTGCCCAACGTGACGCCAATGTTGGCGCTGCCGGAAGCGTCGGTGATCGACTGCGTGGCAGACAGACTGGCCGGGCCACTGACGCTCCATCGAATGGCCACGCCAGACGCCGGCGCGGCGTTGTTTTCAGCCAGCACGCGCAGCGGTTGCAGGGTGCTGCCAAGCACGCCCGTCTGGCCATCGCCGGAATCCACCGGCTTGCGCAAAGTGCTGACGACCGCCGCCGCTTGCACGCTGACAGTGAACGTCACGCGGGCACTCGGGTCATCGCCACGCGCGGCGACGATCTGGATGGTTGATCCAGGAATTGCCGCAGCGCTGAGCTGTACGCTGGCGCTGACGCTGCCATCCGCGCCGGTAACGCCAGTCGATGGCGTCACCGTCGCCGCAGCGGGCGGAACCACGCTGAAGTCGACCGCAACACCTGCCACCGGCGTCGACTCATCTTCGGCACGCACCACCAGCGGGCTGCCCAAGGCCGCACCGGGCAAGCCGGTCTGGGCGTCGCCGGACACCAGCACCAAGGCCATCGCCACATCCGTGACGTTGACGGTGACGGTGGCGCTGGCACTCAAGCCGCCGCCATCGCGCACCTGCACTTGCAAGCTGAAAGGCGCGTTGCCAAAGCTGATGACAGACTGGTTGGCGACGCTGAGTTGACCCGCGGCATCGATTGCAAACGCGCTTCCGGTATTGCCGGCGAGGATGCTCCAGCTCAGGGTGCCGTTGGCGCCGGCATCCACATCACTGGCAAGCAGGGCGCTACCGGCCTGGGTGCCAGCGATGCTGTTCTCGGGGACGTTACGCGTCTGCGCGCTGATGACCGGCCGTTCATTGAGATCGTTGAGGCTGATCTGCACTGTCGCGGTGCTGTTTAGCGGATTGGCGTTGTTATCGGTCGCCTGCACGGTCAGCGTGAAGCGGTTGCTGGTTTCGAAGTCGAGTGCACTGCCGTTGACGACGCTGATCTGGCCGCCGCTGTCGATGGCAAACAGGCCGTTGGAAGTGTCGGCGGTGATGGCATAGCTCAGGGTCTGGCCAGCGTCGACATCAACCGCCACCGTCGCACCGACCAGCGATCCATTGCTTGCGTTCTCGTTGATGGTGAAGCTGTAGCTGGACTGCCCGAACACCGGCGCGTCGTTGATGTCTCCGACGGTGACCGTCACGGTGGCGCTGGCACTGAGGCCGCCGGCGTCCTGCACGCGGACCAGCAAAGCGAACGGCGAATTGGCCAGGTTGATCGCCGCTTGGCTGGCTACCGTGAGCTGACCACTGTTGTTGATCGCGAAGGCCGCGCCGGAGTTGCCACCGTCTATGCTCCAGGCCAGCGTGCCGTTACCGCCCGCATCCACATCGCTGGCCAATAGCGGCGCGCCCACCAGACTGCCGGCGATGCTGTTCTCGGCGATGCTGCGCGACTGCGCAGCGATGGTCGGCGTTTCGTTGAGGTCGTTGAGACTGATCTGCACGCTCGCACTGGCGCTCAGCGGGCTAGCATCGCTGTCGGTGGCCTGCAGCGTGAGCGCATAGCTGGCGGTGCTCTCGAAGTTGAGGCCGCTGCCGTTCACCACGCTGATCCTGCCGCCGCTATCGATGGCGAACAATCCACCTGAATTGCCCGCAGTGATGGCGTAACTCAGGGTCTGGCCGAGATCGGGATCAGTGGCCGTTGCATTGCCGACCGTGGTGCCGTTGGCGGCATTCTCATTGACGCTGAAGGTGTAGCTGGGCTGTGCGAACACCGGCGCGTCATTGACATCGGCGACGACGATGGTGAACGACTGCGTGGCCACCGCCATGGCCACGTCGACAACCTGCAGGCTGACCGCAACGTTGCCGACGTCGGCATTGCTCGGCGTGCCTGCAAGGGTCGCAGTGCCGTTGCCGTTATCGGTGAGCGACAACCAGCTTGGCAACGTACTGATCGACGTGATTGTTCGACTGTCGCCGAGGTCATCGTCACTGCTGGTGATGGCGTAGCTGTAGAGCAGGCCTTGCGTGGCTGCCGTCGGTGCGGTGGAAGTGAAACTCGGCGCATCGTTGCGGTTGCTCACCGTGATGGTGAACGACTGCGACGACGAATCGCCTATCGAGTCGGTGACGCGCAAGTCGATGCTCGGGGTGACGCCGACATCGGCGTTCAGCGGCGTACCGCTCAGCGTGGCGGTGCCGTTGCCGTTGTCGGTGAGCGTCAACCAGCCGGGCAGCGTCGAGACGCTGGTGATGGTGACCACGTCACCACCGTCCGGTTCGGTGGTGGTGATGGAGTAGCTGTAGAGCAGATCCTCGGTGGCGCTGGTCAGCGCGGTCGAGCTGAAGGTCGGCGTGGTGTTGGCGATATCCAGATCCACATCCGCGCTGGCGCAATTGGTCGGATTAAGCACTTCGCATATCTGATAAGTGATGGCGAACACACCAACGGGAAGCGGCGGCGCCGGCAGGTCGATCACGCCGCTGGCGGGGTTGATCGTGACGCCTGTCAGTCCACCATCATTGGTAATGCTGGGGGTGACATCGGCGGCCATCAGCGCGCGGCCGGCAAACGTGTCGTTGCTGTAAACGCTGGCGGTGGAGCCACCGACCGTCGCAATAAAGGTGGGCGAGCCGATGAAGTTGTCGTCGACCGCAACAAGCGGTGCTGCCGTGATGACAATGGTTGCGGTGGCGCTGTCGCAATTGGCCGGGTCGGTCACGTCGCACAACTGATACACCACCAGGTAGGTGCCAGCTACTTGCGGTGCCGGCACGTTGATCACACCGCCCGAGGTGATGTTGGCACCTAAGCCGTCATCGCTGAGGATGCTGGTAGTGACCTGGCTCTCGCTCAGCGTAGACAGGTTGTACTGGTCGTTACTGTGCACCGATGCGGTAGCGCCGCCGGCTTGGCCATCCAGCGGCGACCCGCTGAAATCATCGTCTCCCGCATCGATCTGGTTGCGCACCGTGATGGTGAATACGGTGTCGACTGGAAGTTCACCGCTGGACGGCGCCAGCAGCACGGGATTGCTGCGATCAAGTCGCGGGTCGAAGTTGTAACGGGCACGCACTTCGTAAACGCCGGCCACGCTGGCAATGATGCTGGTCGACGCCGCGCCGCCGCTGGGTGTAATCGGAGCAGTTGGCAGGCCTGACAGCTGCGCCGGACCGGCTGTTTGGACGAAACGCACCACATGCGTGTTATCCGGCACGCCGTTGCGTTGCACGTCGACCGCAAGGTCTTGCATTTGGCCTGGTGGGATGGTCGCGGTGCCACCAACCGGCTGGTTCGCCGTAATTTCGTAGAAATCGCGCACTTGCAGCACCACACCGACGACGATGTCGTCGGAACTGTTCGGCGGGCCCGACTGCGTGACTCCAGGCAAGGTGTCGCCGAGCACATCCCAGCGCGCGACCCGGCAAAAGTTGCCAGAAACCGTGGGGGTGAAAGCAAAGGCGACGCCACCACCGACGCCGGTGGTTCCGCTAATCAGCGGGGTGCCGTCGCCCAAGCCATCGCAATTCGGATCGTTCTCGAAGCTGATTGAGGTCCCGTTCGGCACCGGTGAACCGTTGTTGTAAACCACGAAGCTCAACGCGCTGAATTGGTTGACGAAGTAAGCGCTGGGCGGGGTGGTATTCGAGATGTTGCCGGTGTTGGTGACGGTCAGATTGAAGTTCACATTGAGGTCGCAGCCAGTGCCCTGCAAACAGGCGAATACTGAGAACGAGGTTTCGGACGACCCGGCGACGATATCGACCCCGCCGATGCCGTTGGAATCGGTCGGCGCGGTGAGGGTGCCGCTGCCATTGGCAGCGAACGTTGCCGCCGAGGGTGGCGAGATCGTCCAGTCGATCAGCTCGGATCCCGCACCTGCCCCGTTGCGCGTGACCAACAATTGAACCCGATCGCCGAAGGCGCCGTTGGGACCCGCCGTTTGACCATTGCCACTGAATTCGCGAATCTCGATGCGATCATCAACCGTATACATCGCGGCGAATTGCGGATCGACGCTATTGGCGCAACCGGCGGTGCAATAGACGAAGAAGCCGAAGGTGCCGCCGCCGCGATCCGACACCTGCACCGAGCCGAAAACGCTGTTGCCAAAACCCTCTGTGCCTTCCAGCGGGCTGCTGATGAAGCTGCCTGGCGCAACACCCGTGCTGTCCAGATTCTCGGCCAGGCGGAACTGCGCCGTGCTGCAACCGCCGCCGTCGTCATCCACCCTGAAATCGAATCCTGCGTTGTCGCCAGGGGATAGCATCCCTCCGATGTTGCTGCCGGGAGCAAGCACGCACAGCGCCCACGCGGGGCTGGCCAAGCTGATCAATAACAGCAGAAGTAGCCACCGCGCCTTGCCGAGGCGTGGCCTGCAGTTCTCAGACAAAGGTGGTGTTCGCATCGCGCTGGTTGCAAACGCCACTGCTGCGGATCGTGCGCGGATGGTCGGCTGTTGAAACTTCATGTACTGCTCCTGAGGACCGCAACACCGGCGATCCAATCGACTTGACGGCGTCAGCCGCACCCCACTGGTACGAAAGAACACCTGCGGCGCTGTGCACGCGAGGCACGACCCCAACCCTTCGCTGGGTCGAAGATGACACGCGCCGCATCTCGGGTCCACCTCGCAGCTGTCAAGAATCAGGCGCGCCGCGTCGCAGATGGCCTCACGTCGTAGCGTTTTATCGGCAAAGTCGCACTCTGCTCCGCCTCCGCGCTTCAGACCAGCAGGCGCGGGCGGGCTAGACGATGCCCACCTCGACCGCAGTGACCGTCACCGCCACATCCGGCGCACTGGCATTGCCACCACCAAGAATCACCCCGCGCAATGGCGACACATCGCCGAAATCGCGCCCCCAGCCGAGCACAATGTGCTCAAGGCCGGGCATCACATTGTTGGTCGGGTCGAACTCCAGCCAGCCCAACGGCGGGCAGTAGACCGCCACCCAGGCGTGCGACGCATCCGCGCCAACCATGCGTGGCTTACCGGCCGGCGGATGGGTGAGCAGATAACCGCTGACGTAGCGACACGGCAGGTCGAACGAACGCAGGCAGGCGAGCATCAGGTGGGCGAAATCCTGGCAGACGCCGTGCTTCAAACGCAGCACATCGGCAAGCGGCGTTGCGATGTGGGTGGCCGCCGCATCGTAGGTGAACTCGCGATGGATCTTGCGCATCAGCGCTGCCGCGACTTCGCTGAGTGGGCGACCCGCGCCAAAGCAGGTCTGCGCGTAGCGCTGATAGGCCATGCCGATCGGCACGAAGGGCGAGCGGAAGCGATAGCGGCTGTCATCCAGATCGGCACTGCTGAGCGAGCGCCCGGCCCGATAGCGAAGACTGTCGCGCACCTGCTCCCAGCTCGCCGATCGCGTGGCCGGCGGCGGCGTGCTGCGCTGGAGGATCTCGATCTGCATGTGGCTGCGGATGCGCAACGATTCATGCGGAACATTGAAGTCCAGACGACAGAGCGGATTGCCAAACGCATCGATCTCGCGCCGATCGCTGGAGGGCACCGGCTCACACTGCAGTTGCCAGTCGAGGCAGTGTTGCCACGGCAGCGGTCGCGGCTCGAGGTGGATCAGCTGCTGCGACAACGAGACCGGCTGTGGGTAGGCGTACTCGGTGACATGCTCGACGGCGTAGCGGGCCCGTGGCGATCCGAGCATGCTCACGTCAGGCTTGCTTGCGCCCTGTCTGTTAACGTCCTGGCTGTTAACGTCCTGGCTGTTAACGTCCAGTCTGCTCACGTCCAGTCTGTTCACGCCCGGACTACTCATGCGAAGTAAGTGGAACGAGCGGCTGGCCGGACATGCACGAAGTAGGCGTGGGTCAGGCGCTCGCCCACGTCGAGCAGGCAGCCGTTCAGCGCGATGAAGTAAGCGGCCAGCTGGGTCGCCGCTGATCCCGCAAAGCAGTCCAGTCGCAGCAGTCTGTCGCGCGCCTGCCGCAGTGGGTCGGCCAGCTCAGGCCCGCAATCCAGCGCCACCAGCGCGTCCAGCAGGATGTCCATGTGGCAGCGGATGGAGTGTGGATTGCTGGCGTCAACGGTGATCAGGTCAAGCGTCGCCGCCAGCTGCGGTGCCGACTGATAGCGGCGGCGGAAGGTAATCGTGCTGCGCGACAGTTCGAGCAGCCATCCCAGCGTCTCGGTATCGATGCGCCGACCGGACAACGCCTTGGCCAACAGCAGTGAGTGCTGGTAGAGATACTCAAGGCTGCGGCCGGCAATCAGGAACTGCCAGCCGCGGTCGCGGGTCATGCCCCCCAGCGCGAAGCCGGTCATGGCGGCCAGCGCCACCGCCAGGCGATTGAGCACCATCAGCATCGCATCCGTATCGGTCTTTGCAGCAAGCTCAGCATTCACCTGCTTCAGCTCACGAACGGTGCGCCAATTGTCCTTGGAGAGCACGGCACGCACTTCGGTGGCGGACCCGACCAGGTTATTCAGACATTGCCGCAGGCTGCCGGACCAAGCCTCATCGGTGATTGCCGAGATGACGGCGGCGGCAAAGCTCTTGGCGGTATGGGTCTTGGCGGCGGGCAGCATGTGCACGGCCTCGGCGATACGCCGACTGCTTTTCGCGAGCACGGGACTGGATCCGCGCATCTGCTTGAGCATTGAGCGCAGCACGCGCAAGTGGGCATCGCAGCGCTCGCTATTGCGACCCAGCCAGAACAGGTTCTCCAGCGTCCGCGACAGCACCTGCAGATCAACCCGGCTGGGCGCGCCGATGGTGGTCTGCGGCAGCTCATCGCCAACCGGCAACGCGCCCAGCACCCAGGTGTCCTTGCTGCGCCCGCCGCGCTGCATCGACACTACTTCGGCGTCGAGCTGGCCGGCGACTCGGGTCAGTCCGCCGGGGATCACCTCAAATCCCGTATCGGTGGCCAAAGCAAACACCCGCATGACCATTGCGCGCGGCCCCAGTGCGCTGCCGCAGCGGTCCAGCATGACCGGCGTGGTTGAGAGTTTGATGCGCTCCTGGGCGACGTAGGCATAGCCGCGGCGTTCGATGCGGCCGCGCAGAGCGCGCTGCCCGGCGCGGTCAAGGTCAGCCGCGAACACCGGCTCGAAGCGCTGCAGCGGGAAGCTGGGCTTGAACACCAGATCATTGAGTTTTGCCAGCGCCTGCTCGGCCACCGGCCGCTCCCCGCACCACCAGGTCGCGAGCGACGGCAGTTGCAGCGATTCGCCCAGGATGCGTTCGCAGATGGCGGGCAGAAAACCCATCAAGGCCGGCGATTCGACCACGCCTGAGCCGAGACTATTGGCGATCAACACGCGACCTGCGCGTGCGACATCCAGCAACCCAGGCACACCCAGCGCCGAATGGCTGCGCAGCTCCAGCGGATCACACCAGCCGCCTTCGACTCGCCGGATCACCGCGTGTACCCGCTTCAGGCCGTCCAGCGTCTTCAGCCACAAAGTGCTGTCACGCACGGTCAGATCATTGGCCTCGACCAGCGGGATGCCGAGCTCGTGGGCAAGAAACGCGTGCTCGAAATAGGTTTCGTTGAGCGCGCCCGGGGTGAGCAGGACCAGCGAGGCCGAGCCCTTTTCTGCGCCAGCCAGGCGCAGCAGGTGGTCACTCAGACGCTGGAAATAGCCATCGAGCGACTGCACTCCGAGACGATCCAGCCCGCCGGAATACGCGCGCGCGAGGATGTCGCGGTTCTCGATCGCATAGCCGGCTCCCGAGGGCGTCTGCGTGCGGTCGGCCAGCACCCACCAGCGGCCATCGGGCGCCCTTGCGAGGTCGCAGCCATAAATGTGCAGGTGGATGTCCTCGGGTGCTTTCACCCCGTGCGCGGGCCACAGGAAGTGACTGTGGCCGTGGACCAGCTCGGGCGGCAGCAGGCCGTCCCGCAGCAGCTGTTGCGGTCCGTAGAGATCGGTTAGCACGTGATTGAGCAGGTTGGCGCGCTGCGCAACGCCCACCGCAATTCCGGACCACTCGGCGCTGTCGATGATGTTCGGCAGGCTGTCCAGCTCCCACAAGCGGTCGGCGCCTTTGGGGTCGGCGTAGACGTTGTAGGTGACCCCGTTGTCCAGGATCTGCTGATCGATGATCTCGGCCCGCCGCTTAGCCTGCAGCGCAGTTTCGTGCTGCAGCGAATCGATCAGCGGCTGCCAGTGCGCCCGGATCTTGTCATCGGCATCAACGAGTTCGTCGAAGTGGTCGGGCTCGGGTCGGTACTCGCCTCGAATCATCTTCGCCGCATATCCAGTGTGAACGGGTATTCCAGCGAAGCCTTCACAGGTGCGACGGCAAATACGCCTGGGGAATGTCCATGCCGGAAGAAGCGCGACATGCGCCGGGTTTCGGCCTCGAAGGCATTCACCGGGAAGGTCGCGTAGCTGAGTCCGCCAGGGTGGACAACATGGTACTGGCAGCCACCCAGCGCGCGTTGGTTCCAACTGTCAAAAAGATCAAAGCGCAGCGGCGTATCAATAGGAATCAGCGGGTGCAAAGCCGAGTAAGGCTGCCAGGCGCGAAAGCGTACACCGGCGACAAACTCGCCGACCCGCCCAGTCGGACGCAGCGGCAAGGCACGACCATTGCAGGTGACCTGATAGCGGTCGGGTGCCATCCCGCTCACCATCACCTGCACGCGCTCCAGCGATGAATCGACGTAGCGCGCGGTGCCGCTGGAGGCGCCTTCTTCGCCCATCACGTGCCACGGCTCCAGCGCGTGTCGCAACTCGAGCTGCATGCCTTCCAGCGCGTAGTCGCCGATTTTGGGGAAGCGGAACTCGAGGTGCGGGGCAAACCAGTCGGCTGACAGCGCAAAGCCCGCTGCCGCGGTCTCTTCCAGCACATCGACAAAATCGCGCTCAATGAAGTACGGCAGCATGAAACGGTCATGCAGCTCGCTGCCCCAGCGGGCCAGCCGCTCCGGTGCATAAGGCGTCCGCCAGAAGCGGGCGATCAGTGCTCGCAGCAGCAGCTGTTGCGCCAGGCTCATCTGCGGATGCGGCGGCATCTCAAAACCGCGCAGTTCGAGCAGCCCAAGCCGCCCGTTAGGGCCATCCGGCGAGTACAGCTTGTCGATGCAGAACTCTGCGCGATGCGTATTGCCACCGACATCCACCAGCAGGTTGCGCAGAATGCGATCAACGATCCACGGCGATACCTCGGCGCCGGCTTCAGCGGCATCAGGAATCTGCGAGAAGGCGATCTCCAGCTCGTACAGCGCATCGTTGCGCGCCTCATCGACCCGCGGCGCCTGCGAGGTCGGTCCGATGAACGTACCGGAGAACAAATACGACAGCGAGGGATGGTTGTGCCAGTAGGCGATCAGGCTGCGCAGCAGGTCGGGTCGGCGCAAGAAAGGTGAATCCGCCGCGCGTGCGCCACCGAGAACGAAATGATTGCCACCGCCGGTGCCGGTGTGGCGACCGTCCAGCATGAACTTCTCGCTGCTCAGGCGGCACTCGCGGGCAAGCTCGTACAGATGGGTGGTGCGCTCAAGCATCTCGGCCCAGTGGCGGGCGGGATGGATATTGACCTCGATGACTCCCGGGTCGGGGGTCACCCGGAAGGTCTCCAGCCGCTCATCACGCGGTGGTTCGTAGCCTTCCAGCACCAGCGGACAGTGCAACTTGGCAGCGGTGCTTTCGACCGCATTGATCAGTGCAAGGAAGTGCTCCAGATCCTCAAGCGGCGGCAGGAAGATGTGCAGCTGTCCGTCCCTGACCTCGGCGCAGATGGCGGTTCGCACCACCTCCTTTGCTGCCAGCGGCGGGTCCTCGGCGGCTTGATCCTTTGCGGCATCAACGCCTGACCCGCTGCGTGGCGGCGTTGCTGGCTGAGGCTGCACCGGCAACGGCAGCTGCTCGGCGAACGGATCTTTGGGCAGGATGAACGGGTAGTCTTCCTTCGCAAGCCACGGTTGTGAATCCAGCGGCAGGCGATAGCCCATCGCCGAATCGCCGGCGATCAGGAAACAGCCGCCTGATCGCAGCTGCCACGTGCTGCTTTGCCAGCGGCCCTCAAAGTGCGCGAGTGGCAGCACATGACCCACCACCGCCCCGAGTCCAAGCTCGAACACGCGCACCAGCCGCTCACGCTCCAACGCATCGTTCAGGCGCGAGTCTGCGGGGTCGACATTCTCCGGCAGCTTGCGTTCGCGCCAGAGGTAGTAGTGCAGGTCCTCATACGCGGGAAACACATGCCGCGGCTGCACTTCAAGCTGAGCCGCAAGTTCGGCAAGAAACGCCTCAGCGTCTGATTCGGTCTGCTCGCCTGTGCCGTTGGCACGCGCGATCAACGACTGCTCCCGCCAGATGGGTTCGCCATCGCGACGCCAGTAGCAGTTCAGCGACCAGCGCGGCAGCTGTTCGCCCGGGTACCACTTGCCTTGGCCGAAGTGCGCAAGCCCCAGCGGCGCGTAATGATCCTTCAGCTTCCAATACAGCGCTTCGGCGCGCTGCCGTTTGTTGGGTCCCAATGCCGCCGTGTTCCACTCGGGGTCTTCGATGTCATCGATCGCGACAAAGGTTGGCTCGCCGCCCATCGTCAGGCGGACGTCCTCCTGCTCCAGCACCGCGTCGATGGCGTGACCCAGCGTTTCGATGGCCTGCCATTGCTCGAGGCTGTAGGGCTTGGTGACGCGGCGTGTTTCCAGCACGCGCTGCACCGACATCTGGTGCTCAAAGGTGACCTCGCACACTTCCAGCGCACCGCTGATCGGCGCCGCCGATCCCGGATCAGGCGTGCACGCGAGCGGGATATGCCCTTCGCCGGCAAACAGTCCCGAGGTGGGATCAAGACCGACCCAGCCGGCACCCGGCAGATAGACCTCGCACCAAGCGTGCAGGTCGGTGAAATCTTCCGTCGGCCCGCTTGGTCCCTCCAACGGTTTTTGGTCCGCCACCAGCTGGATCAGGTAGCCCGACGCGAAACGCGCCGCGATGCCGAGGCGGCGAAACAACTGCACCATCAGCCACGCCGAATCCCGACACGAGCCCGAACGCAAGCTCAGCGTCTGCTCGGGCGACTGCACGCCGGGCTCCAGCCGGATCAGATAACCGATGTCCTGACTGAGCCGACGATTGATCTCGACCAGAAAGTCGATGGTGCGCTCGGCGCTCTGCGGCAGTGAAGTAAGGTAGCGCTTGAGCTCCGGGGTGAGTGCCGACTTCGCTAGGAATGGCTTCAGCTCATGCTCGACATCGGCGTCGTAGGTGAACGGCACCGAGCGCGCCGCCTCATCCAGGAAAAAGTCGAACGGATTGATCACCGTCATCTCGACCACCAGATCGACTTCGATCCGCAGGTGATCCGATTTTTCGGGAAAGCTGAGCCGGGCCAGATAGTTGGCCTGCGGATCCTGTTGCCAATTGACGAAATGAGTCTCGGGCAACACCCGCAGCGAGTAGGAAATCACCCGCGTTCGGCAGTGCGGCGCCGGTCGCAGCCTGACGATCTGCGGCCCGATCGTGATCGGCCGGTCATAGCGATACGAGGTGAGATGCTTGAGTGCAACCTGGATGGTCATGGATGGATTCGCTTGTGGAACACGGACCACGCTGGCCCAGCTTCTTACATGCGTCAAACGCAGGCGGCCGTCAATGCGGCAGACGCACTGGCTTGAATGCGATTGCATTGAGTTGGTGCAGCGCCACTGCGAAGCCGGTCCCTTTTGGCGTCAGATCTGAGTCGATGCGCTGCACATTCGTCCAGTCGTGACTTCAGCCTTGGGAGGCACCGGTCGGGTTGAACGGCTTGATCACATCGTGGACAAACTGCATCTTGCGCAGCGCGCCGTAAGACAGCGCGAACGGGTAGGCGTCCGCCTGTCCGAGACTGCGATTCAAACTGTTCGCCACCAGCGTCAACGGCGTCCACCGCTGCAGCAGGCTCAAGAACTCTGGCGACAGTGGAATCGGCTCAAGGCCCTGCTGCTGCACGTGCTCCGTGTCAAACGCGCCTACTTTCAGTTGCCACGCGATGGCCGTGCTGAGCAGATCCATCATGTGCAGATAGTGGGCCCAGGTTTCGGCCCAGTCCTCCCACGGGTGCATGGTCGCGTAGCCACTCACGAATGCCGATTGCCAGTCGGCGGCGGGGCCTTCGCGATAGTGTCGATCAAGCGCTGCCGCGGAGTCGTTGCGCGCGTCGCCGAAGCGTGCGCGGAACGAATCGATCAGCAGCGAATCCTTCACCAGCAGGTCCCAGTAGTAGTGACCGGACTCGTGGCGAAAGTGGCCAAGCAAAGTCCGTTACGGCTCATGCAGATCGAGCTTGCAGCGTTCGCGCTGGACCGGATTGGACTTGATCGCATTGATGGTGATATCGCCGGCGTCGTGCCCGTTAAACACCGGTCGCGACGCGTCCAACTGGCGCAGAAAGTGGAAGGCCAGGCCGCGCCTGTTGACGCTTGCGCCGCACCTTACGATGTAAGACGTTGCAGCGGGTCGTAGCTGAGGTATGTCTGCCATGGGTGTCACATCGGTTCGCTTGCAGCCAGAGGTTGAAGAGAGTCTCGAAGCTATTGCTTTAAAGCTGCATCGAAGTAAGGGGTGGCTTATTAATCAGGCGCTTAGAGAGTATATCGGCCGGGAGCAACAAGCGACGCTTCGTTGGAAGGGGACTTTGACAGCGCTGGAGTCCGTCGCGGAGGGCAGCACGGTTGCTGAGGCTGCAGTTCACGGGTGGTTAGAGTCATGGGGCGGTGAGGGCGAGAAAGTTTCTCCGAGCCCTGGTCAATGAGGCTCATATACGCGCCGCAGGCTGTCGGAGACTTGGTGCACCTTCGCGCATTAATTTCGAAATGGAGTCCCTCGGCAGCGGCGCGTATTGCGAAGGAACCAATTAATCGCATAAAAAATATCCGCCAATTTCCAGAAATGGGCACAACGGTCTTGGAAGCTATTGATCCAGAGTCAGTGCGGGATGCCATATTCGGTAAATATATTGTGCGATATGTCGTGCATGCTGATGTAGTCGCCATCCTTCACATTTGGCATCATCTCGAAGATCGTGAAGAGACAGCTAACGTCTAAGGATAAATCGCGCGCAGCCGCGATCTGATCCGATCGTTGAACAAGCCCAGCGGTGGATGTTCGACTTAACTTATGGGAAGGAGTTTTTTCGGCCCTTGGCACCGCGATGGTGGCGGCTGTTTTGACGGGTCGGGATTCACCGTCTTGGGCTTGGAACCGGCGAGGGGCCGGGTGGATTTGCGTTCGACCCTAGCCGATTCGCGCGGGTTTTTGCCGAATCAGGCGCGGGCGATTTCTCGCCCGTCGGCAAGCGTGTTCGCCGCCGGCGCGGGCGGGTGGGTACACCGTGGCGCTCCGGGTTGTTTGGGCTGGGCTGTCGCCTTGGTCGGTGATTTGGAATGTCCGTGGGATCACGCGGATTCCCATCGGCTGGCCGCAGCGCCAGCACAGAACGGGGCGTTTGACCTTGGGTGTGGCGGGCGGGATGACGACGTGCAGCATCAGTTGCACGCGTTTGAGCAGGATCTTGCGGCGATGGTGGGTGAGGCCGTAGTTGCGACTGCGCCGAAAGCCGCGTGGCAGCAGGTGGCTGAGCAGCAGGTGGCTGAGCAGCAGCTCATGGAACCACGCCGAACCGGATTGATCGGAAGTGTTCACAGAGGTAGCCTCGTCTTGAGAGAAACCGCCAGTGGCGGACACACCGACCGGGTGCGCGAGACGAGGGTGGATCAAGCTGCCGCGTAGCGGCTTCGTTCAACTGTGTGGTCAAGCGGACCGCGGGGAGAGACTTTGATGTTTCCTGATATTTGGTAGCGCCGCGGCCGCTTACCACGGCGTTGGGCTTCAGTGGTCTAGCTTTGCCATAATCCATTGGCGTATATTTCTCGCCATGCAAACCGTAGTCGAGCTTCCTGAGTTCATCCGCAGGGCGCATCAGTTGCTGTGGCATGGCGAGTCTCAGCTTCTGGTCTCCTACCTCGCCGAGTTCCCCCTAGCTGGCGTCTTGATTGAGGGAACGGGAGGGATACGGAAGATCCGCTGGGCTCGCGAAGGAATAGGCAAGCGCGGTGGCGTGCGCGTCATCTATTACTTTCACAGTGAGCGCATGCCGTTGTACTTGCTGACGGTTTTCGGCAAGAACGAACGAGCCGACCTTTCAATGGCCGAGCGCGTCGCACTCGGCAAGTTCGTCAAACGTCTTGTAGACGCATCGAGGTGAGAAATGGGTAAGGCATTTGACAGCATCAAGGCTGGGCTTGAGGAAGCAGTTGATCATACTTCTGGAGTGCGGTCCAACGCGTTGGTTCATCACTTCGAAGCAGTGGATGTGAAAGCAATCCGTGCGCAGGTCGGCATGTCGCAGACTGAGTTTTCCGCCTCGTTTGGCATCAGCCTCGGAACCCTTCGTCATTGGGAGCGTGGAGATCGCCAGCCCCATGGACCTGCACGAGTTCTGCTCATGGTCCTCTCTAGGCAGCCAAAAGCCGTTCTCAAGGCCTTGGCGGCCTGAACCCCAACGTCTAAGGATAAATCGCGCGCAGCCGCGATCTGATCCGATCGTTGAACAAGCCCAGCGGTGGATGTTCGACTTA
>ENA-ORBV01003731-ORBV01003731.1-microbial-mat-metagenome-genome-assembly--contig:-NODE-3731-length-30128-cov-65.055872_pt1 | contig 30128 bp, 45 predicted proteins | sample MGYA00237777_ERZ505514 | MGnify/ENA primary metagenome ERZ505514 (study PRJEB26160, sample SAMN06269048) | microbial mat metagenome | isolation source: Oligotrophic lake microbial mat | place... | reverse complement strand
GCCTTGAACCAGACCGCGACAACATACTTGACGCCGTCATTCTCCAGATTGATCAGCTGGAAATGCTCGTGAATGACGGGCTTGGCTTCGTCTTTGCCCGTCCAACAAACAAGTACCTCTCCGCCGGCCGGCTTAAGCGTCACGACGTCGTAATTGAGGCACAGCTTGGGTTCAGCCACACGCTCCGCCGCGCTGGCAACGGAAGCGGATGCGAGAATCGAAAGGACGACTAATGAGGTTTTGAGGATGTTCATGATGTTTCCCTTTTCTGTTATGCGGAAGTTTGCGGCTTCCGACTTGGTAGAGTTATCTTATCTCAGAGTATTACTCTTGTCAAGGATTATTTGACACCCGAGGCGTTAAACAGTGTTCGCGGCCGAGGGCGTTCCGACTCACAACGGAATGAACGGGTATATAAGTACCCTGAAGCGGACTCAACGCCCTCGGTTTCGACGTATGCTCGCCACACAGACGATCCGACGCGCTCGAAGCGCATCCGGCCGGCCGGAGTCTCACACTCAACCCAGCCAGCAAATATGGACTCATCTCGGAATAGCATCTTGGCTTTCATGATCTTTGAACCTTCCGTTTTCTCCGAGCGTTGACCGCGTCAACGTTCTGTTTTGAGGCGCTCTTTTTCTCCCGCCGCTCTATGTCTTTAGCGATTTCGTCCCATGCGGCCAGGTTCTCCGCATGGAGAACGGCGTTTCTTGCGCCCATTGCGCAAACATCGCAGAGCCCTACGAGCTTCACCCACCGGCCACACCCTGGGCATGGCGTACAGTCATGCGGTTCTCCCACGGCTTCTGCCTCGGTGATGCGCGCCTGTAGTAGGGTGTCAGCCCAAGTCTTGTTAATCGATTCTTCACCATTCACGATGCCCGCCATTCTAGACGCGAGTGAATCCAGCCGCGAACGAACCCGGCCTCGTCACGAACGGTCAAGTGACCGGAAAAGTCCTCGGGTAGTTGCTGGGCCAGCTGTTCGACTCCAGACCCAAGCGCTACCCACTCTTGACCGTCTTCATCTTGCCAGAGCATATTGAAGCGGTTCATTACTTGGCCGCTTTCGTGGGCAGGTATGCCGCTGCATCGCATCCGGGAGTGGCCAAAGCAACGCGGTAAAGGTAATCCTGCCAGCTCTCGCCAGCCATCCGGCCAACTGGCTTGGTTAGGGCAATCATTACTTGGCCGCTTTCGGGGCTGAGTACCAGATTGCCAGCTCTTGGCTGACACCATCGGCTAGGTCAATCTCGACGACGACGAAGGTACCGGCCGCATGCAAGACCGGCTTTTGATCTTTGCCGACATAACAGACGAGAGTGTCGACTTTGCCGCCCACCATCGCAATGTCGAATACCTGGCAAAGGTGAGCTTTGCCACCGGCCGGACGGGTCACTTCGGCTGCCTGAGCGCCAATGGCGGTGGTGAGGAGAGCGAGAGCGACTAGTGCGGTCTTGAGGATGTTCATGATGTTTCCCTTTTCTGTGTGCGGAAGTTTGCGGCTTCCGACTTGGTAGAGTAATACTATCAGAGTTTTCGCAAAGTGTTACAATTATTCGACGTGCCTCGTGTCGATTAATTGCGCCAAAGCCCGGGCGTACGACCTGCCACGAGTTTGAGCGCCTCAGCCTCGCGTGATGCAGGCACGTCGTAGCCTTTGGCCTCAGCGTTCCACTTGCCGCCAAGCTTGCTCAGACCGAACCGCACGGGGTAGGTCTTGCCGGTGATGAGGACGGTCTCGGTCTCAGTGAGCTTGGTCATGCCCTCGGCTACCAGCTTGAGCGCCTCAGCTTCGCGTGATGCAGGCACGTCGTAGCCTCTCGCTTCGGCGTTCCACTTGCCGCCCATATCGGCCAGGGCGAAACGCACGGGGTAGGTCTTGCCGGTGATGAGTACGGTGTCGGTGTTGGTGAGCTTGTTCATGGTGTTTCCCTTTTCTGCGCTGAGAGCCGGTTGCTTCCGACTTGGTAGAGTAATACTATCAGAGAGTATTACCCCGTGCAAGCTCGTCGTGATGTTTTCGTGTCGATTTATTGGTTGAACCAGTTGTACTTGACTGTTTTAGTCGGGTACGCGGATGTACTTGACCTTTTTAGTAGGGAATGCGGCTGGCAAGGCTGCACTCCGCTACTCCTTACGTCACCTAGGCTCTAGGCGGCAGGTAGAGAGACTGATGCCCTCACAAGCTCGGGCTCTATCCTGTTGCGGCACCGATTCAGGGTGGCAGGTCGCTGAGGACCTAGAGCCAAAGGAGCCGAAAGCTCGAAAGGCCAGAAGAGCCGAAAGGCCAGAAGAGCCGAAAGCAGTGAAAGCTTGGGCCCTCACTCCCTCGCCCCTCTCTCCCACACGGAGCTAGCTTCCACCCACACTGTCACACCGCGGGTACTCACCCGCTGCTTTCTTCGCTGAAACCCAGGGTACCCCCTATATGTTCAGCGCTACCTTTCTGCCTCACTGCTCAGATGTACGCTAGGTCGGTACTGACCTAGGTCTGTACTGACCCGGGTCGCTTGTGACCCATGCTTACGCGCCCGGCCGGCCGGACGGGCTAGACCTGGTGTCTCGTTCGGCTCCCGGGGGGAGGGGCCCTTCCGGGTGGGTACGGCACCTTCGCTCCAGATTTTCACATTTCGGTACTGCGGGCTACCCAGGGCTCCGTACTAACCAGCACCCTCCCCCGGCCACCCGGTCACCGCCCTAGGACAAGTCAGCCGGGCCGCCTCCCCGCAACCACGCGCTTCTTGGGAAGCCGCGCCGCAGGCCGGCAGCTGACATGTAGAGCCTCTGTCCCAGAGCCACCTAGACGGCGCTACTCAGCGCCTCCTACTCGACCAGTACTGAGAGCACCCACGTCTGCCGATACAGCAAAACAGTATCGAAGAGCAGTAGCGTTTCAGACTCACCGCGACGACCCATGCTAGCTCTAGACCGGACCGCCATCTTCGATGGACGGACTCGTCACTTCGTTCCTGAAGGAATATGTACCCACAGACCGTGTGGCCTGCAAGCGAAAAATGTAAGTACCTGGATTCGTTACGGATTATTGCCACCAGCATCTGGTTAACCGTTACCTGTAAACTGTTGACTGTAACACTAACACATGGTAGTCTTCTGAATGGCTAAACGAGGATTACCGGCACGGTTCTATGAGAAGATAAATAAGAGCGGACCCATCCCGGAGGGGGTTCGTCTTGAGGGCAACTGTTGGCTTTGGACCGGGGCGCCTGATGGCTACGGGTACGGACGGCTGGAGGTGAACGGGAAGTCGGTTCAGGCTCATCGGTTCAGCTGGACCTTTCACGGGAACGAGACTCCAGTCGGGGCCAAGGTCTCCCACCGGTGTGGCAACAAGCTGTGCGTCCAGCCCAAGCATCTTCGGGTGTGGCAATGAAGATTGGATACATACTGGAACTAATTGAGGAGCACGCTACCGCCGCTGTTCGTCGAGAGGGCTGGCGCGAGCGTGAGGTCATGAAGGAAATCAAAGAGGCTATCGAGCTTTATGCCGGCGGTCCCGCGCTTCGTCACGACGAGATGAGGCGAATGACAGACGAACAAGACGGGCTCCGAGCTGAACAAGAGGCCATTTGGGGGGCCATTGGCAAGGGCGTGTTGCGACAGGCTCGCTTGGTCGTCGCTCAGGATGACTTCGAGTGCCTCCAGGCCGAGTGGCGTCGTGAGCACAAACTCATCATGGACACACGTTCCGTAGAGTAACACCTACCTTGTGAGACAAAAGTGATACTGCTCGTCACTTTAGTATCGAAATTCCCACACGGGGCAGATATGGTGCCCCGTTTTGATTCGCGAGGCACTCTTCTACAGTGAGGCATTCGGGTGGCCGGTCTTCCCGGTCAGCCCGTTCAACAAGCGGCCGATGACGGAACATGGGCACTTGGACGCCACAACAGACCCTGACACCATCCGCCGCTGGTGGTGGGCTCAGCCGAATGCCAACCTCGGGGTCCGTTGTGACTGGTTCTTCGTTGTGGACATCGACCCGCGGTCCGGTGGAAACGAGTCCTGGGAGCGCCTCAACCGAGTCGAGTCGTCAATCCAGGCGTCGACCGCCAACTGGGGCAAGCACTTGTACTTCAAGCACGACAAGCGGCTTGAAAGCATCCCGCTCGGGCGGACGTTCAAGGGAATAGACATCAAAGGAGGAGGGAGACACTACGTCCTCCTCCCGCCGTCTCGATTTGGGAGGAAACGCTACCGCTGGATGGGAAACCCAGCTCAGACCATGCCGACAGCTCCAGAGTTCCTCATCAAGGCCATCGTGAGAGCAAAAACGCCACAGCCTCTCGCGTTGAGAACAGAAGTCCACTCGGCGGACCGCCAGTACAGGAGAGCTACGGCCTATCTCCGGCAGATGGACCCAGCCGTCCAGGGACAGGGGGGGAGCAAGCGCCTCTGGCGAGCGGCCTGCACTCTGACACGGGACTTCCACCTGGGGGAGCAAGAGTCCCTATCGGCCATTCAGGAGTGGAATCGAACCTGCCAGCCGATGTGGTCAGAGAACGAATTGAGACGAGCGATTACAAGGTCAGCGGGGGCTGTGTTCAGCAAACAGGAAAGGGAGTTAAGCAATGGACAAGGTTAAGACTAAGGTCATAGGCGGAATCAGGTGGCAGCCCAAAGGATGTTCCGCTGAGGACTGGATAGCCAGTCACAAGGGCGTGTTCTACCATGCGTGGACTGCGCACAGTTACTTCCCGGAACAGACAACGTGGGCTGCCCAGTTCACGTTTTGGAGAGGTTCGCGTCAGACTCTCTTAAGTGTATGCGGGTTTAAAACGATGCGCGGGGCGGTCACGAAGTTGGTGATGTTGACCCGAAAGATGGGCGTAGATGTCTGAGCCTGGCTACATGGAAACCAAGGGCTTCGGGGCCTTCGCCGCGCTGAGCTTTCCGGAGGCGTCGTGAGCGAACCCAACGCCCTCATCGCCGCGCTTTTCGTCTCGCGAAAGGGCCCGTATTGGGGCCGCCTCGACATCGACGCGTGGGACGAGCTCCGGGACGCGCGTCTCTACGCGGGGCCCCATCCGGTCGTCGCTCATCCACCGTGCTCGCGCTGGTGCCGGCTGGCTGGGCTGGTGGAGGCTCGCTGGGGCCATAAGCGCGGAGAGGACGGCGGCTGTTTTGCCTCGGCTCTTCATTCCGTCAGGACCTGGGGCGGCGTGCTCGAGCACCCGGCTTACTCCGACGCTTGGCGGGCTTACGATTTACTTGCGCCCCGCGGTGACGGCTGGCAGCGCGGAATCTGCGGCGGCTGGTCGTGCCACGTGGAACAGTCGAAATACGGGCATCGGGCAAAAAAAGCGACGTGGCTCTACTACCACGGCGAGGCGCCGCCGCCTTCGTTGCGCTGGGGAAGGACTCCGGACAATCAGAGTGAGGCGCTCGTGTCGTGGTGTGGGAACAAGACGCGATCTGACGAGTCACGCCCACGGCTAGGCCGTGCCGAGGCCAGCCGCTCGCCGGTGGAGTTCGCTGAGATGCTGATTGCGCTGGCGCGCTCCGCTCGGAAGCGGGTGGCGGCATGAGCGAGCCTGGCTACACGGAAACCAAGGGCTTCGACGCCATTGTCGTGAGTGTCGATGCGGAGGCGGAGTCCTTCATGGTGCACAACTGGCGGGTAGGCGCCAACAAACGGTTCTTCTTCGAGGAGCTGTCAGATTGCGACCGCGCCCTGGTGAAGGTCGGAGCCAAATTCCGCTACAGCGAGGGTTGGCTGGTCACGGCCGATGGGCACAAAGCCAGAGTGGCAAACATCAAGTTTAAGGGAGACGACGATGGCCGAACCGAACAAACTTAGGCCTGAGGCTAAACATGTGTTTCTTTGGGACCAGTCGCCATACGCGAGGCCTGATTTGACGCCACCAGACGAACCAACGGTCAAACGTACGAATTGGAAGCGATTGGCAAGGGAAAGCAGAGAGCAACACGAGAGGAATATGCGAGATGAGTGAAGATGCACGCGAATTGGCTTGGCACTTGTTTGCCGCAACGTTAGCCGGGGTCACCACCTGGTTTGCGCTTGAGGCGTTCTGGCCGGGGGTGCTGTGATGGCTCGGCGCTGGTATGTAGTGGACCCTGAAGACGGGCTTATGTTTTTCGATACGTCGGATGCCGCGGAGACCCGTGCAGGCGAGTGTATGGCGTCTTGGCGAAGCGCGGCGAGCGATAACGGAGGATGGTCCGAGGAAATCGGCGAACTCGAATGGGGCGAAGTCATCTGCCACGGGCGTGCCGTTTGCACGAAGTCCGAGCCGGATCCAAACAGCAAGTACGGCGACACAATCGAAGACTGGGAGCTACAGGGCGAAACGAAAGCCGGGGGGTTGTAGGTGCCGTTCTACCCGGTGCGGCCGCCTGAAACGATGGAGGAAAAGAACGCCAGATTGTTGAGACAGCGCCCTTTCGCCGCCCGGCGCGTGAAGAACGGAGGCAGCTTTAAGCCCATCAGTGGGCTTCGATGGGACAACCAGTTCAGGTCCTATGTCATCCTGAAGGAGGACAGAGCCGACGGCGTTCTCCTCTTCGGCGACCGGCTCTTCGATATCCTCTGTCGAGCTGGAGACTTCATGGAGACCATCGGTCTGATTGAGGAGCTTCGGGTGCTGGCTCCAGAGAACAAGGCCCTGTTCTTGGGGCTGGCGGCCAAAGAGTACCTGGCAGACACGCTGTCTGAGCCGCGAGTGTTGTCGTTCATGCAGAGACTGGATGGCCTGGTCTCTGTCACGTTGTTTGAGTTGCGCAGGGACGCTGAGGCGTCGAAAGGTAGAGAGAAATGGATATCTTTGAAGGGGCTTACGGGCCCTGCCGATGCGGAGAGAGTGAGTCAGCTCAAGTGGTCGTGGGACCGATTGTTTCGCCTGGACAACAGCATCGACTCAGAGACAAGAAAGGAGCCCTCCTCCAACCGGTAGTGAAGGAACCTGTAGAGATGTGCCTCAGCTGTTGGTTGGTGCTGACTCGGGCCGCTCCTGGACAACATAGTTCCGCACGTAAGCCGGCCATGCTTTATTCCGAACAATCAGTCGACGAAATAACAAAGCGACCACTCTCGAAGCGCGAACAGGCAAAGCAATTTCAACAAGAGAATCAACTGAAAATGAGACTGGAATGACATCGCCAAACTCCACAGGCCAAAGTCGATGCGTCGCCAGATGTCGCCACACTTGCCAGGGAATGGGGACCAAATGAAGGAGACTGTCATCCTCGGCATCGACCCCGGTACCGCAAATCCAGGAGTCGCAGTGGTGAAGCGTGACGTTGCCGGGAAGTGGTTTTTGCTCCATAGCCCCATTCTGAAGAGTGAGGACGAGTTTCTCAAGGAGATAGCGACGGTTCAGCGTCAGTTCGTACTTCAGGGAATAGCCTGCGAGGCTGTAGGGAACGCAGGAGCCTTCAAGGACGTTAAGCAGACGGGAGCGGCTGCTCGTATTGTCGGAGCTGAATGGATTGCAAAGTTCCTTGGGATTCAGTTGCGTGTCCCATGCACTTTGGTGGCCCCTTCAACATGGCGTTTGGCCTTGACAGGTTCTGGCAAATCAACGAAGAAGGATGTGCACAGAGTAATACGCCTGATGGTCGATGGTGTCCCGCCACTTTGCTCAGAGCACAGGTTGGAGGCCATGGCGATAGCGATAGCGGGAGCGAGAAGGCTGGCATTATGAAGAAGCACACTGTGAACTTGGTGATAATGTTTCACTCAGGAGGAATTCAGAGTCACGTACTTGCCATGGTGGCGGACGAGGCGGAGGGCAACATGGTGGCGAAACAGCTCTCTCAGGAGCTTGCGGGGCATCTGGATTCGCCGTTGATTGGGATGCTGGGCATCTCCAAGATGCAGTTGTCCGTCGGGGAAGTGCCTGTCTTCAGTCGGCTTTCCGTGGTGCAGAATGTCCCTCCTCGTGTCATACTCTGAGTATGGAAGCCATCAAGCCCACCATCGTTAAGCCCAGCGTGTCGCTGTCCCACAAGGACAACGACCCGAAGAGCATTGCAGAGTTCCTGAGCGCCCATACAGGCCGTTCGGACCTCGCCAATCAAGTCCAGGACGTCAAGCGGTCGGAGTTAACCGCCAAGCGTGAGAAGTTCCGACTGATTGAGGACGACATTCTTGAGCAGTCGATGACTGTCGTGAAGGATGCAGCGTTCTTTCGAGAGATTGACCCGGGGCAGACCAAGCCTCCTCAGCACTGGATAGACGAGCTGGGCTACGAAGAGGCTATCAAGCGTCTTCGGGTCGCGAATGCGGCTTGGTTGGGGCGAAAAGAGGCTCCCTACGGGCTGGCGATGGCTCAGGCGACAATGACGGCGATTGTAAAGGCTAGAACGACCGAAAAGACCAACGATAGGCCCTTGAACATGCAGGTTATGATGGTGAAGAACGACATCACGTTGAACACTATAGAGGTGGTCGAGTGACTCACATAGTCGCTTGTGTGAAGTGTGGGGTTTGGTCGAACTTTGAGGCGCAAACTCGCGGATTCTGCAATCAGTGCCTGAGCAAGGAGCTTGAGGTCATTGCGGCGCTCAAATACCTGAGGACAAGGAAACGACGCGATGGGCGCTGGCAGCAGTTGCCATTTTTCGCTCTGGAGGACCTCCGTGGCGGCAACAATTACTGAGCGCTTTGCACTGCTCCCTCTGACGGAGAACAGGCACTTCCTGGGGCTGTTCGAGCCCGACCTGGAGGCCCGCATCATGATGCAGATGGGGCAAAACGGTGAGCTTGGCTACATCGTGATGCACCATGGCGAGCTGAAGGTCCGGCGCAACCTGGTGAACGAACTCCTCCTCACGCCATGGTCTGAGAGCAATGGTGGGGGCTGGCGAGAGCTTGATACGCAGTTCCTGCTTGGCCCGGGGCAGGCTTGTCGGGTCGCCTTCGAGGCCGACAGGGCTCTGCTCGGGGCTTTGGCTCGCTACGAAGAGTCTCGCATCGTATGGGACCAGCTGAACGACCGTGAGCGGATGATGTTCATCAAAAACGGGCCCAAAGACCATTCCCTGAGGATTCTACTCTACAAGCGCATTATGGAGGTCCTAGGTGGCACGACCAGCCCTCGGTAACGCCTGCAAGAGCGAGGAAGACGTGCTGTACTATGTGCAACAGCAGGTTCAGCCGTATGTGAAGGACTTTGCGGTCATTGGGCTTCGTTTGGGGCGCGCTCCAAGGATTGTGGAGGAAGTTCACCCCTTCATTCGTGATGAGCTGTATCCCTACTTGTCTAGAATAGAGCTACTGGGCTGGGCGCTGGCCAAGCCGCCGAACGAGTTCGCTGACCTGCTCCCGTACCTCCAGAGACAGCTACATCCGCACCTCATTCGGATGGGAGTCGTGTACCCGTGACCGTAGACGACCTGATGCGCATCATTGGCGATTACGCGGCCGCTTGCATTCGTGTGAATGCAGAGGCTGAGCGAGAGACGGCGGCGAAACTCAGGGCGGCCATCAAAGCCTACGGTGACGGGCGTGTTGAGAAGTGGATACTAGGGAGACGCGAGTGAAGACCGAAGACGTTGTTAGCCATCCGAGGCACTACACCCAACACCCGAGCGGGGTCGAATGTATTGACGTCGTGGAATCCATGACGTTTAACGTGGGGAACGCTGTGAAGTACCTGTGGCGAGCCGGCCTAAAAACCGAAGACAAGGTTCAGGACTTGAGCAAGGCTGTCTGGTACTTGAATCGTGAGATTCAGAGGTTGAGTAGATGATTGAAGAGAATCTAGACAAGGTGCCCGTCCTGAATCACGGCGACGGCTACGTTGCTCTCGTTGAGCGTTGGGGCTCCGAAGAGGCAATCATCAGGGCCGCCAGGATGAGCACAGACAAGGGCTTTCAGGGCTGGGGCACGTCTGAGGCTCCGGGTGACGAGAAGCTGCTGGCGTTCTTGTGGAACAACCAACACAGCACTCCGTTCGAGATGGCCGGGCTGACCATCGAGGTCCAGGCTCCCATATTCGTGATTCGCGAATGGCACCGTCATCGCGTTCCGTTCGGATACAACGAGCTTTCGGCGCGCTACACGCCTATGCCGGACGTCAACTACAGGCCGACACTTGAGCGCTGTATGATCGGAAGCGACGGCAAGAATAAGCAAGCGGGGACCATCAAGGACGCTCAGGTGCTCACCGCGAAGGAAACGACGCAGTGGCTTAGGATGCTGGACGAGTACTACGCCCAGGCCGAGTCGCTCTACCAGTATGGGCTTCAAGTGGGGTTACCCAAGGAGTTGGCTCGGGTCGTCATCCCGGTCGGTCGATACTCACGGATGAGAGCTACGGGCAACCTTCGGGGCTGGCTGTCATTCCTGAAGCTTCGGAGCGCGCCGAACGCCCAGTGGGAAATCCGCGAATACGCTCGGCAGGTTGACGCGCTAATCAAGCAAGAGTTCCCGCGTGTACATGCTCTTTACTCGGAGACCAAATGAGCGAAGCCGCTCTCTACGAGCCCAGTCTATGGGGCCAGTTCTACCACTCAAGAGGGGAGAACGAAGTGTTGGGTGGCGGCTCGGCTGGCCCTGGCAAGAGCTTGGTTCTGCTGATGGACAGCAACGACCAGATAGCGCTTGAGCATGAGCGCTGCATGGACAAGGACCACCCGCATCCTCTGAAGTGGGGCCAGAGCAAGGGCTGGACGATTCATCTCAGGCGCACCTTCCCTCGGCTTGAGACCACTATTGCCCGAGCGCATCGCATCTTCCCCGCCGTCGACCCGGACGTGAAGTACGACAAGGAGTCGCACACATTCACGTTCAAGAGCGGGTATCGCTACCAGTTCGGCCACTGTCAACACGACAAGGACGTTGAGAACTTCCAGGGCAAGGAGTTCTCGGCCATCTGCTACGACGAGCTGATTGAGTTCGAGAAGGAACAGTACCTTCAGATTAACACTCGGTTACGCATCTCAGACCCGCTCCTGTCGAAGATGCGGAAGGTTCGGGCGATGACCAATCCGGTCCATCGACAGGACGCCAATTCGAAGATCACAGTCCGGGACCCGCAGTGGGTGAGGAAGCGGTTTGTGGACCCGGCCCCGAAGGGGAACACCATCATCGAGCGCTACGTAACCCGGCGGGACGGAGAGCGAGTAAAGAGGACCCGTGTTTATATTCCTGCCACTTTATACGACAATCCGAACCCTGAGTTTGTGCGCGACTATGAACTTGAGCTTTTGGATAAGCCAGCTCACATCCAGGCGGCACTTCTCCGGGGCAACTGGTACGTCACCGCCGGGAGTTTCTACGCCGAGGTCTGGGACGAGCGCTTGCATGTCATCACGCCTTTTCGTATACCCGGAGACTGGCCCATGTTTCGAGCCATGGACTGGGGCTTCAAGACGTGGGGAACGGTCGGCTGGTTTGCGCTTGACCCGGAGAACAACCTCGTGATGGTCAAAGAGCTGAACTTTCGCTTCAAGGACGCCGCAGAGGTGGCCGTCGAGATTCGAGCCATCGAGGAGAAGCTCGGCGTATGGAGCGGCAAGACGAGCAAGATAACCGGACCGGCCGACACTCAGCTGAATGAGGAGCGCGGCGATGTGGGGCTCAGCAAGGCTCAGGAGATGGCGAGGCTCGGTGTGGGCTGGCTGTCGGCCGACAAACGCTCTGGCAGCAGGGCCCGGAGTGGAGAGCGCATCACCAAGCTGCTGAAGGAGCACCACGCTGGGAAAGCCATGCCGGGCCTTGTGTTCTTCTCAAGCTGTACGCAGATGATTAAGACTCTGCCGTCAATCCAGACTGACGTAAACGACCCCAACAGCCCGGCAAAGGGCGGGGATGACCATTGGCACGATATGCTGGGGTACGCGTGTGCTTATGCTTCCCGTGGCCGGGTTGGGAAGTCTGTAGAGGATATCAAGAGTAAGACCAATCACGATGAGTGGGATGATAAGGTAGACCGGGCCGCCGAGAGGTCTCCTGGCAGTTTTGGGTACGGGTCAATGTTATGATAAACGAAAACACAGAGTCTAGTGAACGTACGGAGCCGTACGTGGCCTTCGGAGAGCTGGAGGACGGTGGCTATGTCGTCCAGCTGGAACCTGAGGAGATGACCGTCGAGGTGGAGACGGACGAATACGACAGGGAGGGTCGCAATCTCGTCGAGGTCATTGTCAAGCAGAAGCTCGGGAGTGATTGGCTGAAGACCTTCTCCGAAGAGGTGGTCGACCGGTTCGATACTGATTGGGAATCCAACGAAGGCCATCGGGAGCGGTTCGCTAGAGACTGGCGACTGTTCACGGGTGAGCTGCCCGTGAAGGAAGTGCCGTTTAAGGACTGTGCGAACATCAACGTCCCCATCATGCTGGAGAACCTCAGTCGGGTGACGTTCCGGGCTGCTGGAGAGCTGTTCGGCGACTGGTCGAACGTGTATTCGTACGTTTCATCCGACCCCGGGACCAACGAGGCCACGGAGAGCATGACTCGTCACGGCAACTGGCAGCTGCGGACCGGTATCAGCGACTTCAAGCGTCAGATGCACCGGGCGACGTCGCTCTTCTTCATGGCGGGAGACGTGACCTGTCACAGTTACTTCGACGAGGTTACCCGTCAGAACAAGCACGAAATCTTGTTGCCTGACGAGTTCGTCGTCCCCTACAACTTCGTGTCGACCGAGCCGGACTATTCAGATCTGCCCTGGTACACGAGAGTCCTGAACTGGTATCCGTATCAGCTCGAAGCGAAGATCGGTTCCTGGTTCGGAGTCGAAGAGGTTCTTGAGGAGGCGCCCCCATCTTGGGACGAGAACCCAGAGAGCGAACTGCTCCGGACTGTGAACGAGTCTGCTGGCGTTGAGGAGCCGGAGGAGGGCAAGTCCGCCCCTTACAAGATTCTCCATCACGAAGGTTGGTACAAACTCCCTGGTCAGAAGCGGCTTCGCTGGCTCCACGCAATTGTGGACTACAAGACAAAGGCCGTGCTGTGTCTCCGAGTTCTGGAACGTGCCGACTGGCGTGACCAGACACGTTACAACCACGAGAAGCTTGAGCTGCAGGAGTACATGTCGGCGGCTCAGGGGCACCAGTCCCAGGTGATGCAGATAACCCAGCAGCATCAGGGCAATATCGACCAGCTCTCGCAGTTGGCGCTATCGGACCCGATGCGGGCTCAACAGATGCAGGAAGCCTTGCCTCAGCTTGAGCTGCCTCCTGAGCCCCAGCCGCCGGCGTGGACCATGGATGGCAGCACCATGCCGAAGCCTGTCAGGAAGTCTCCGGTCCGCATGTTCGCCCATGGGGTGTTGATTGAGCCGCTCAGAGGCGCTCTGGGCATCTCGTACGGTCGAATGCAGGCCGACTTCGCTCGGGCTGCCAACCTGGCGTTTAACCAGTTCTCCGACCAGGCACATCTGTCCAACATCCGCTCGTTCATCGGAAGCTCGGACGCCGAGTTCGATGGCCCCTTCGAGATATCGCCAGGCAAGGTAAACCGTCTCAAGAACACGACCGGGGTTGATCTGGACAAGCTGGTTAAGGCCATCGACATGGGGTCGGCGAACCCTCAGCTGGTCGAGGTGGTGAAGATGGTCAGCGAGATGGCTCAAAACTCCATGCAGGCCCCATCCGTCCTTTCGGGCGAGGCCGGCAAGAGTGGTGAGACCTATCGGGGCCACGCTTCTCGTGTTGAGCAGGCGAGCAAGCAGCTCAGCGTCGCGACAAGCAAGCTGGCGGACTTCGTGACTCAGATATTGCGGAACAACGCTGTCCTCAACTCCATTTTCATGGAAGAGGAGGAACTGTTCGCCATCTCCGACAAGTGGGGTACAGGTAAGCTCAAGCTTCGTCGGGAGTGGTACGAGCAGGGGTACTCCATCGAGATCCGGTCAGACCTGAAGTACAGCTCAGATACCGAGCGGGTGGCTCAGGCGGATGAGCTTCTGGCGCTGCCTCAGCAAATCCCCCAGCTTCAGGGGAATCTTTCGTACATCTATGCGGCAACCGTGAAGGCACTGACGGTTCGTGGCATGCACGACATGATTCGCTATCTAGGTCCTCCGCCGGCTGTAGCCACGACGCCGCTCGGTCTCCCCCCTCCAGCGCCGCCTGTGGACCCGAATGCGGCTCCACCAGACCCAGAAGGCGCTAAGCCCGAAGCTCCGGCTGGCGGTCCACCAGCACCTCCGCCGCTGCCGTCGAGAGGTCCCGCCAATGGCGCACAACCTGGACGCTGAGGATGAGGAGTACGGTGACCTCATTGGTCTGGATGCGATTCTTCAGGAATTCAAGAGCAACTACTACACATCAACACAGCTGCGGGCTATCCGCAGAGTGTCACTGACACAGCTTGAGCGCTTGCTGTCAGCGGCAATGGAGAGTCCTGACGCAGATGTCAGGCAGGCAGCGACGGCGCTCAAGTTAACGAAGGACGTAATCATGATGCTGGAAGGCAAATCAAAATGGGAATGACGTTTGAAGTAGCAGGAAGCGTGGGGGCTTCGCGAGATAGGACCGGTGCGATTCGGGAGAAGCTAATGAGCCCTCCTGGAGAGCTTAAGAACATCTCGCCCCGTATGGAGGCCATGAGGCTAAAGTACGCCATCCCGGACAAAGCCTTCAATCAGGCCTGTGCGGTCTATGACCGGTGTTTGCTGTGGCAGATTGAGGCCTGGGAGCAGGGTCAAGAGACCTTTGGCGACACCTCCATCATCATGCCCGACAACACGAAGAAGGCTCAGGCAGAGGCGTCATCACGCGCTGTGATTATTGACGTAGGCCTGGCGGCCCTCGACTCGTTCCGCGACAACGGCGGCGAGGTTGGGGACGTTGTGTGGTTCCTTCGGCTGTCGCCCTACCGCATTCCGGTGGCCTGGATTGGCGGCGCAGCTCTGCACGTTGTCCTCTGTCGAGCCGGAGACTTCATTGCCAATGAGTCACTTCAGGAGCGGCTTGAGGCGGGTCAGGTCAAGATGGTTCTTGGAGAAGACGGTCAACACATTTTAGTCAAGGCGGACGGCTCCAAGCTAACGCCATCAATGCCACGCATCCCAGCTGATTACTAAGGAGCACCATGACCGAACAACAAGACCTCGAGAATGACGACGAATTAGACGAGAAGGACGAGCCATCGGTTACCGAGGAGGGCGACAACACCATCGTTGACCTCGAGCCCCGGAAGTCCCGGAGAGAGCGACGGGCGGAGCGGCCCAACCTGATGAGTCGAGTGGCTGAGGCTGAGCGAGAAGCTCGGGAAGCCCGTGAAGAGGCGTCCAAGGCTCGTGCGGAGGTGGCTCAGTCCCGGGAGCGGTCTCAGCCCAAGCAACAGGACGAGCTGGCCAGTATCTTCAAGGAGCAACAGGACCTAGCCCGAAGGGCAGCATCCTCTCCTGACCGTGAGGCCGAGCACTGGGACGAGTACCAGAAGCTGGAGCAGCGGAAGTTCCAGGCTCAGGCTCGAGCGAATGGCTATGCGCCGGCGGGTGACGTGGAGGCTCGGACTCAGCAGGCGTCGGCCGAGATGACCATGCGGATGAACTTCCCGGACGTCATGAGCAACCCTAGGGCGTTCGAGGTAGCCAAGAACTACTACCAGATTGAGCGCCAAAAGAACCCCAATGCCGAAGGGGCGACTCTGCTTGAAAGGGCCATGGAGTACGCTCGGAGGGACTTCGGACTGAAGAAGTCTCCAGCACCTTCGCAGGGTGACAAGGAGATGTTCACCGGCCCCGGCAAGAGCGCCGGCCCCTCAGGGGGCTCCAACCGGTTCGTTCTGTCGGCAGAAGCGCGTCAGTTCGCTGACATTTCGCACAGGCACATCAAGGACCCGACGCTTCGGTATTCGACGTACGCCAAGCAGGTCATGGCTCAGAGGAAACGCGCTGGCTGATTTTCCTTGACTAAACAAAATTGCTCCCTTTAGGGTGATTGGGTCGGCGCAGCATTCAGCCAGGAATGACGTCGGAACGGCCCAATCTCCCAGGAGGACGGTCAGTTGCAGAAGGGTGACCCCGCCGGGTCAGGCAGACGGCGAGGCAAACTCTTTTTGGAGAACTGACTGAATGGCTACTCGCAAGGACCCCGAACTCCGCAAGGTAATGTCAGCCGACGACGAAGGTCGCGTGAAGAACGCAGACCCGCGTATGGTTTATGTCTTGGCCTACAAGGGCGACGACGACACGGGCTTAGCCCACTATCTTGAGCTTGGTTACGAGGCAGTCCGCTACAGCGATGGTGGCGAAAGACTTAAGATCGGCGTGACCGGCGAGACAGGTTCCTTCATTGAATGGAAGGGGCACGTCCTCTGTCGCATTGAGCGCGAAGTTCGCGACCAGATGCAGAGGACTGGCGGAGACGGTTGGGGCATGGGCAGCGACTACACCGATATGGTGGAGCGAAAGATCACTGGGCGCGGCGGCATTGACGGCCTGCGAAGCGACCAAAAGTACTACCAAATCGAGAACACCACTAAGCGCGGCGAATCAATTACCGCTTAAGGAAATGTATCATGGGCGACAACAGCGCAAAATACGGATTTAGACTGGTTCGTGGCTACAGCGGCCAAACTTCCCCTGTGGAGGTCACGGTAGCGACTGGCTATCAGGCGGCCAATGACGCAGCCAGCATCAACGTCGGGCTCTCGATTGGCGACCCGGTAAAGCTTGTGTCTGACGGTTCTATGGCCCTGGCGAACTCGACTCAGCCCGCCTGGGGCATTATCGTCGGCGTAAAGCAGTTCTGGGACGGCTCAAAGATTGTCAGTGGCAACTACGTTCCCGGAGCTACGGCTTGGTCCACCCTACAGGAGCGCCGAACGATTCTGCTTGTTCAGCCCCTCGACCCTCTCTCGGTGTGGGAGATAGATGTGGATGACAAGGTCACGGCAACAACTGAAGCCGGGTACCGAGCTTTCGTTGGCGCGAACTGCACGCACGTTTGCCTCGGCGACAACACGACCAACGCTTCAAGGCCGACGGCCAACCCGAAGCTAGACATCTCACTTCAAGCCGTTACGGCAAGTTTGCTCTGGCGCATCTTCGCGATCAGCCAAGTGACGCAAGACTACGACGGACTCAACGTCAAACTGTTGGTCCAGGCTAACATTGGTCAGCAAGCTGGTCAGGCCGCTACCACCATCGCCGGCATCTAAGGAGCATCATGACTACTTTCTCAGGCAACGTATTCAACGCCTTCAAGGAAACTATCGACAACATTGTGGACGACTCGACCGATGGGATCGAGAGTTCCGCGGACTTCGTGAAGTGGTGCGAAGTCGGCACCATGAAGGACGCCTTCGTCGACGACCTCGAAATGGGCGGCCCAGGCTACGCCTACGAAAAGACGGAAGGCCAAGACATCTCCGCTGGGGATATCAGAGAAGGCTACATGACCCGTTATTGGGCGCGTACCTTCGGGCTCCGCATTCAGGTCAGTGAAGAGGCTTCCGAGGATGTGAAGTACGATAAGGTCCTGATGGCGGGGAAACGCGCCAAACGGGCTCTGTGGAAGACGGCGGACGTGGAAGCGACGAACATGCTTCAACGCGCCACCAACACTGCCTTCGTAGGCGGCGACGGTCAGCCCTTGGCTTCGGCGTCTCACTCCCTACCAAACGGCGGCACCTTCTCCAACCAGATGGCTACTCCTCTGTCAGCCAGTCGGGCTGCCATGATTTCGGCCGTGACCTCCATCCGCAAGATGGTCGGACACGACGGGACCATCGAAGGGTACGAGCCTAAGGCCATCCTGTGTCCAATCGACCAGTGGGCAACGTGGCAGTCCATCACTCAGAGCAAGATTTCGCCCGAAGCGGGTAACTTCTCCGAGATTAACGTCATCAACAAGCTCGGGCTGGATGTTCATCCGCTCAAGTACTGGACCAACTCGACGACCAACTGGTGCGTTCGCACCGACGTTGAGAACGGCATCAAGTTCAACTGGCGCCGTAAGCCCCGCTCCAAGAGCTGGGTTGAGAACAGCCAAGAAGTCATGACCTGGGCGGTTACCGCTCGCTGGGCGCGCAACTGGTCTGACCCTCGTTCCATCTTCTTCGTTAACGCCTAAGGAGTCGCCATGTTTGTAGCTGGACAATCACTCGGAGACACTCCGCTCATTCAGGGCAGCTCAGCCTTGCGGACCAACTACGGTCAGATCCAGAACCCGGTTGGGCGAGTAGTCGCCTATGTCGGGACCGAATTGGACTGTCTGAGCCAGGACCAGCTTGAGAAGCTGGTTCCGACTTTGGCGGCCGCTCTACCTCGCTGTAAAGCGGGCTGCGGGGATGTCATCTACATCCTTCCCGGGCACGCGGAGAACGTGACTTCCGCAACGGCTTTGGCTGGCCTGGTGGCAAACACCAAGATTATTGGTCTCGGTGAGGGCCGTGAGCGCGGCACGTTCACCTGGACGGTTGCTGCGGCCAGCTGGGCTGTCACTGTAGCCAACGTCAAGATTCAGAACCTCATTCTGAACATGGAGGGCGGAACGACCGGGACCACGACCACGGCGCCGCTTACGTTGACCAGCGCCACAGGGTTCAAGCTCATCGGCTGCGACATTCGCATGGCGACTGACGCGAGCAACAAGGTGGCCATCGGCATCACCGTCACGACGTCTAGCTTCGTTGAGATACTTGCCAACCGAATCTTCGGCGCAACGGCCGGCGAGGTCACGACTGCCATTCGGGTTGTCGGCTCGAATAACCTTCGCCTGGTCGGCAATGACATTGAGGTGGCGACCTCGGCGGTAGCCGTAGGCGTGGTTCAGTTCCTTACCACACTGTCATCCTTCGTTTTCTCGGAGTCGAACGTCTACCGGAACAACAAAGCCGCCTCCACTTCAGCGGTTGTTGGCATGGCAGGCGTGGAAGGCGTAGCTCGCTACGACCAGCTCTGCATCCTGGCGAACGCCTTACTCATCGGCTGGACGACTGGTGCCAGCATGCAGTTTCACCGGTGCACGATTTGCAACGAGCTGAATGAGTCCGGCGCTGAGGGTGTAGTAGCCATCTCGGCATAAGGGTGACCTATGGGACGTACTATAGGCCGACATTGGCCCTCTAGCGCGCCCCGAGGTGACTACGTCGTTCTGTGCGACTACTGCGGCGTAAGATACCGCAGGAGTCAACTCGTCCGTAAGGGCAACGGCAGGCTGGCCTGCTCGGGCCCAGGAACGCTCAACGACGCTGACGGACGAGACGAGGTGGAGCTGTCAGAGATGACGGGTCGCGGGACAGCTCGCTACCCGGGAACCCCTCAGGACGGAGGCAACTATGGTAACGTCTAGCACCTCGACCCGAGAGTTCAGCGCTCAGGAGATAATCATCTCGGCCGCTCGTCGAGCCGGAGTGTTCCCCATTGACGGGCAGCCCACGGGGCCTCAGTTCACGAGCCTGCTGACGTTTGGCATCGATGAGCTGGACAAGATTCTAGACAGCGTCGTGGCCGAGAGCAGCATCCAGCGAGCTATCGAGCGATACGCTGTCACGACCGTGGTAAGCCAAGCGGCCTACACGCTGCCTAACACCACGGTGGACGTTCTCGGATTCGGCAGCTACTCGGAGACGGGCTCTGTCACCACGACGCCGCTGAGGGGCATCCTGCGAGACGAGTACATGCTCATCTCGGACAAGACGTCCACTGGTCGACCGACGCTGTTCTACTTGGAGCAGACGACGGCGGGGACTGTTGCCTACCTATGGCCGCTCCCGTCGGTGGTGGGGACTGCGACCTTCCAACGGTACCGACTCCTGGCTGACGTGGGGACGGCGGCGAACACGCTTGACCTGCCGAGGCACTGGGTGGATTACCTGTGTTGGGCTCTGGCCCATCTGATGGCGTGTGCGAGCGGCTTTGAGCCGGCTACGCTCGGGTACATCCGGAGCCAGTCAGAGAAGGCCTTGAAGCTTGCGAAGGGGTTGAGCGCTCAGCGCTGGCCCATCTCTTTTAGGATGAACTACAGGTCAGGTCAAAGCCGATGACGACTACAAGTTTCCCAAATGGCCTAGGCGGAGTCCTGGGCACGTCCCTCGCTATCGGAGGCCCGATCTACACCACGGGTACCTTTACCTACGTGGACTTCACCAGTGGACTTGACGCAAGCACAGGGACGAACCGTGAGCAGCCGAAGAAGACGCTGGGTAACGCTGTCGCGTCCCTTAGCGGTCTGGACAATGTAATCGTCCTAATCAACAACCACACCGAGACACTGACGGCCGACATCAACATCTCAAGCGTGATGGTGGTGGGCGAGGGATCGGCAGGCGGAATTCCAACGGCAACCATCACGCTGGGGGCCTATAGGCTGATTAGTAATAGCGGCTCCGGATCGCAACTTCGGGGCATTAAGTTTGTCCATGCGCCGGGCGTCCTTCAGGCCGGCATAGACATCAGCGCTTCCGGATTTCATATGGAAGATTGCTATGTGGTGGGCTCGGGGCTTGGTCGAGCGCTGGCGATGGCCAGTGCGGCCACGTCGGCCAAGATCATCAATTCAACCTTTATTGCCGCCACGACAGGCGGAGTTCCGGCCTCGCTGATGTACTCCAGCGCAGCCATCACAGACCTCTACATGAAGGGTGTGACGTTTAGCAACGGGGGTACATACTGCTCCAGCGGGTTCTCTTTGGACTTCTCGTCGGGAGCGCACGTGCGGCTTCGGATTGAGGAACTCAACCTGCTCCTGGGAGCAGACGCCAAGTTCAATCTGTCGGCCGGCGGATACGCAAAGCTTGGGTCTATGAGCAACTCGGCACGGGTGGACTGGTAATGCATCTCTTAGCGGCACTTGCTGGCGGCCTTAGCTCAGCGGCATCGGGAACAGCTCGAATCTATCAGCGCGGAACCTCGACCCGCGCTACCTACTACACGGACTTCGAGGGCTACAGCGTAGTCTCAAGCGGTCCGGACGTGGTTCTTGACGCCAATGGGGCGGCGGTCATCTACGTGAATCAGCTGGTGGACGTGTCCGTCTACACGGCGGCCGGCGTACTGGTGGAGACGTTCAACGCGGGGGCGGCGGCGTCCTCCATCGAGGTCAGAAGCGCGTCCTTCAGCGGGACAGACTATCGGACTGGAGGGGTGGCTGCTGGAAACCCGCAGGGGCTAGACACTGTCCTGGATCTTTGGAAGACGTCAGCTAACAACACAGACTTCAACGTCGACTTCCAAGGCTCAACCCTCAGTCTACGCGCCGCGTTCTGGCGCGGTAGAGCCGTCATCAACGTCAAGAACCCGATCTATGGAGCCGTAGGTGACGGGGTTACGGACGACTACGCGGCGATCTTGACAGCGGTTACCGCCGCTGGGAACACGGGTGTCGTTTTCTTTCCGGTCGGGTCGTACCTGATCAACACCACGCTCAACATAAATAAGCCGATAACTCTCTTGGGCATCAGCATTGGCGTTGAGGAAGGAACCGCATCGGGCGAACAGTCGTCAATACTTGGAAAGATAACAAACACAGGAATTGGCGTCGGCGGAGTCACCCTTTCCGCTGTCGGCATGGTATTCGAGAACAGGTCAGGCGTTACAGAGACCCCTATTACCTTGACCGGTACAGGCGGGACTTTCTTTGAGAACTGTAAGTTTATCCTCAGCTTCACGTCCGGAGTTGGGTACGCAGTAAGCGTCGGCTCGGTCGCCGGCAAGGTAAATTTCAGAAACTGCTACTTCAGCATCGGCCCGACCGGGCAAGGGATCAGGACCACCACTGGAGCGACGCGGATTCGAGTCAGAGTCCAAGCGTGTCGATTCACCCTGGACGGGGATTTGCACATCGGAACCGCCATCTCTGGAGCTGGGATAGCGGTAGACGGTTGCTTCTTCGACTTTGGACTGTCGTGTAGTGGCGCCGTTTACATCAACCCGGGCTCCAATGCTCTCGACGGCGCGTGGTTCGGCAGCGCCACCAACAACATCTTCACGGGCAGCTCCAGCCTTCTCACCCCCATCGGGAACAGCCTGGACGCTCCCGGCGCAGCGGCCGTCTACCTGGAGTCGGGAAATCTCTTCCTGAACAACGGGGGGCTGTTCAGTTCTGGCATCAATGAGCCCATCCAGCTTTTCGCGCCCGGGGCGGCGACTCCTGGGCTTCAGTTTCGTTCTCGGAACACGATGCAGAAGCAGGACAGCTTTGTCGCCAACACGTACGAAATCAACACCTACTCATTCGGCTCGGCTTACCTACGCAAGACCGGGGGCGCCGCAACACTTACGGTGAGCGCGGCCGTTGGTCTCTTCATGGTCGGATGGTCTCTCGATGTAATCGTGGACAACGCGACCGGTGCGAGCTTAACGGTTACCTTCAACGCCGCTCAGTTCATCGGGGCGTTTACCGCAGTTATAGCGAACACCAGCCGACGAACACTTCGCTTCGTTGCCACCAACCTCAACGGCACCTACCGCTGGATTCAGGTCGGGGCCGACGCTGGAAACCTCTGATGGGGACTCAAAACGTCATATTCGGTGGCGGTCAGGCCTCGGGTCTGGACGAGCTGTCGGGTGCTTCTCCGGTCTCGAGGAACGTCATCCTGGACCAAGCGGGAGCCATTCGGCGCCGTCCAGGCATCTCCGCCTTTAGTAACCTGTACACAGGAGTCATTGACCCGCTCGGCCTCGTGGGACTTTATTCAACATACGGAGGGGCGCTGTATGCCGTAGCCAACGGTCTAGCGTACCGACCGGTGTACAAGGTGAACCTGGCAAACGCCTCGCGCCTTAGCTCAACAGTGGCCACGGGTCTCCCGGGCTCCGGTCGACCTGTCTTCGCTGAGACCCAGGCCATCCTCGCCATCGCGGGTGGAGACGCTATCCAGAAGGTACTGCTGGCTTCCCCCGGAGTTAATTGCAGTCGACTCGGAGGCGGGCCGCCAATGGCTTCACACGTCATCTCAAACTCTCAGCGCCTGCTGAGCAACGACAGCCTAGACCTGTCGCGAATAAAGTTCAGCGAGACCTCGAGCGGGTCCGCTTACTCCGGTCACGAGAGTTGGACGACTGGCGACTCAGGCTACTTCAACGCCGAGGCACGAGCTGACAACGTTGTCGCTGTGCACGAGCTAGCGGGCGAGGTCTATCTGTTTGGCTCCAGCACCATTCAGGTCTGGGGCACGAACCCAAGTTCGGCCTACGCCCCAACCATTACGAATGAGCAGGGACTCTCGGCGGCCTACGGAGTGGTCCGTACCGACAACTCCTTTGCCTACCCAGACGACCGCCGGCGGTTTGTTATGACCAATGGCCGAAGCCAAGAGAACATCGGCAAGGCCATACAGTCGACCCTGGATGGAGTCTCCAACTGGGCAAACATGTTCGGCTACAGGGTCTTCGCTGGACAGACCGACTGCCTGGTCTGGACTGTCCCTGGAGACAGAACGTTCGTTCACCAGATAGGCGGCGGCTGGAGCGAGTGGTCCGGCTGGGACGGTCAGAACTGGACTCCGTTCACGGTCAACTGTCACGCCTACATGCCGCTGACCCAGACGAACGCTGTTGGCACCCTGGACGGCAAGGTCGGGTACCTCGACCCCTTGGCCCAGACTGACCTCGGAACGCCCATCCACGCCTACGCCGAGACCGGCTTTATAAGCGGCGGAACCCTGAAGCGAAAGCGGAACAAGAGCGTCACCCTGATGTTCCGGTGGACGACAGGTTTCACCACCGACCAGGCGCTAGGGCTCCTGAGCTGGCGGGACAATCTGGGGGAGTGGAATCCACCAATCCAGATAGACTTGAGTCTGTCCCAGGAGCCGAACCCTGTGATAGTGTTGCGCTCACTAGGCGTCTACAGAACCCGACAGTGGAGGTTCTCCTTCGCCGGGGCAGCGCCCTACCTTTTGGCCAAAGCAATCGAAGAAGTAGACGTACTGGAGAACTGAACAATGGGCATCTTTGATCAAGGAGCGAACTACCTAAGCGAAGGCCGGTACGAAGAGACCGGACTCGGCTCGACCCTTCGCGGCGACGACAAGAAGCGCAAACGCGCCGAGAAGCGCCAACGGGACGAGCTGGCCCAGGCTGCGGCCGAAATGAAGGCTCGTCAGCCCCTTGACTATGCGGCTCGAATTGACGCGCTGAACCAAGCCGCGGCCATGTTTGAGCCGGCGAACGAACAGCTCGGCAGGATGTACGGTCAGGGAGCGAAGGCGGACCTTCGCTTCGAGGGCGACCCCACCAAAATGCCGGGCTACTTCGACCCCAACACCGGAGCCACCACGCCCGGCGGCAAAGGGAGCGATCGCTTAATAGGCTACAACCAGCGCGCCGGCGTCCCTGGCACGCCTATGACCTACGCCGGGGACCCAGCCCGACCTAAGAGGCCCTGATGGCGAGACCGGTCGAGAACACCCACATTGCTAAAGCCGGCGGGGCCGCATACGGCAGCGGCAACTACGCTGCGGAGCAGGCCGATTGGAACAAGTTAACGCAGGACCAGAAGGTCGAATACAACAGGAACTTCTACCACAACGCCGACCCAAGCAACCCTGATTTCGCCCCACCGACACCTCCCGCTCCCGGAAAGGCTGGCGGAACGGGCATTGATCTCAGCATGGGCATTGGCCCCCCGGTACTAACGCCCGAGCAAGAGGCGGACAAGGCTGTTCGAGACGGAAAGGTCTCAGCAACCTCCAAGGTAACAGGCGTCGTCAATCCGGCCGACCCGCAAGACGTCAGCGGTTTAGGGACCCTTGAGCAGTGGGGAGAAATCCACGGAGGAGACCTCTCGAAGGCCACCAACACTCAGGACGGTCTCGCCGGGACAAAGGCGGCTCTTGGCGCTGGTACGGCGTCCGAGGCCTACAACAAGTCAGCTCAGCCGACGCTAGCCAAGAACGGCAGCGCTCAGGACGCCTTCGACCTGATGATGGCCTCCTACAAGGGCGGCGGCTCCAAGGTCTCGAACAACGCCCAGAGCGGGTTCGATAGCTTCGACATGGAGACCCCTGACCTGTCGGTGTACTACGACCGTCAGAGAGACAAGGCCCGACAGGCTCTCGACCGCTCTTTTGCCTCTCGCGGCATGTACGGCTCAAGTGAGGCTACAGGTCAGATTGGGAACACCATGGCTGACCTTGGCGCCCAGCAGGCCAAGGAGGAGTCTGACTTCAACCTGCGTCGCCTAGCCGAGAAGCGCGCATGGGGCGAGTCCGCTGACAAGCAGTCGCTCGGTGGAGCGGGCCTGGAGAAGGACTTCCTCGCCGGGCTGTCTAGCGCCGGCGGAACGGTGGACAGGTTCACCATCGACAAGCTTTTGGCCGGTGGCACTCTGGCTGAGAACGCTGACGACGGCCGGTTCAAGCGCATCACGGCCAGCTCTGATGCCGACGCAGCTGCTGACGAGAGCATCCGCAAGAACTTCGTGACGGAAGCCGGAGTCATGGGCGAGCTTCAGGGCGCCAGAGAAGGCAGAGCCCAACAGGCCTTCATAAACGGATTGGCGATCCCGAAGGAGTTGGCAGGCAATGTTCTGGACTCTCTCAACAACGCGACGACGGCCGACTATGAAGCGGCAATTAACTACTCCGAGGCCAGGCTCGGCATCTCTGCCATGGAGCTACAGGCTCTCGCCACTCAGGCGAACCTGACCAAGGAAGAGACCGCGATGATTATCCAACGCTCCAACAAGACCAAGGACCAAATAATCTCCCTGTTCGGCATCTTAGGAAAGAAGGGCGGCTGATGGCTCTCCGCGGACTCAACCTCGACAACATCATGCGTCCGGCACAGGAGGGCGACGGCGCGAAGATGATGTTTGAGGCTCTCAGCAACATGCAGAACCCCTTCGCCTCCATGGAGAAAGAGACCTACCGGAGGCGAGCCCAAGAGGCTGACATAGCCCAGCAGGAGAAGGAGAACCTTCGACTCGATGGCGCTCGTACAGCTGAGCGAGACCAGGCAGCGTCCCTCGCCGCCTCCAAGGCTGACGTCGACAAGAAAGGCCGCATCAGCAAGCTCATCGCCGGATACGAAGCCGCTCCGGACGAGGTGGGGCGCAAACAGATGGCTACCCTGCTTGCGCTCGAAGGCGTGACCCTGAGCGGAGGCAAAAGCCCAGCTCCCATCCCCGGTCCGTCTGCTCTCGGAGGAGGCCCTACCGGAGCCGCTCCCATCCCCGGTCCCGGCATTACGTCGTCTCCCGCCATGGCTGCTCTCGGAGGAGGCCCTACCTCTGGTCCCGGCATTACGTCGTCTCCCGCCATGGCTGCTGTTGCTGCTGAGGACGCGCTCCTGGGTAAGGATGAAGCTGAGGCGGTCGCATTTGAGGCGGCCACTATGCCTGCGGCGCCGACAGGTGGCGTCAGTGACGCTGGTCCCAGCGACAGCGACATCGTAGGCCTCTTCTCGAAGGACAAATGGGCAGGGCTCGACTGGGCTCAGGCCCAGGATGACGCAGTCGAGAAAGCCGGGAAAGACGCCCAAAACTTCGTAAAGAGCGAAGCCCCGGTAGACATCTCATCCATCTCCACCTCAGCTCCAGCGGCACCGGTTGCCCCTACAACTCCCGGCATTCCGGGTCCGTCCGCGATGGGCGCTCCCCCTCCACCTCCGGAGCCAGCTCCCCAAGAGGAGCTTCCGATGGTCTACATGCTGGACGGAAAGCCCATAGCCACAGTCGGCGCAAGCCTGAAGGACGTCCAGTCCACCAGGGCGGCACAGGCCAGAGCTCCCTACGGAGCGGCCGCAGAGAGCGGGACCGACTTCGAGAAGGAGATATTCAGGAGTGGAGCCGAGACCGCTGGCCGAGCAGCCGGGACCGGTCTAGACGTCAAAGACTCCCAGGTTGAGACCGATAAGATCCTCGCCATCAGGGCTGAGATGGAGCGCGCACGCATCGCCCAGGAGGGGAGAGTCCGCAAGGGCAGAGGCGGAGGCGGAGGCGGAGGCGGAGGCGGAGGCCCGGCTACGAACTACAGAGAGAGGGCTGCGGACAGTCGCGACATTGCAATCAGCTCCGAGAACTACTTCAAAACCTATGACCGCATGGACGCAAAAACGCAAAGGCTAGTCTATGATGATCTGAACGGCATGGTGAACACTCTTCAGAATTCGAAGGGGTTCACCGACAACGCTACGAAGCAGAAAATAGTTAAGGCACTGGTTAGCGGCGTCGCCACCAACAAGGACTATGCGCAAACGGTCGAGGGCGGTACCTTCATCGCAAAGATACAGAGCCTCTTCGAGACGTATACCTCAGGCTCAATGGGCGATCTCGAACGCCAGCGCCTCCTTGAGGGTGTCCGTTCAATGCAAGCAGACGCGCAGAAGCGTCTCTCGCAAACGGAAGACGACCTGTACCGAATGGTGGACGGCAATGAAGAATTAGAGTCGATTCACGACGCCCAGTTCGGCCGGTTCAGGCATCGCGACAACGCGAACTCAAGGAGAAGGAACCCCTCGCCAAAGATTTCCGAAGCCGAGGCGCTCAAGGCAGCGGGTGTTGAGTAATGGAAGCCACCGAGGACAGGGCGGCCGTCGAAGCCGCCATCGCGAAACTGGACCAGGGCATAGCCAACCTGTCGTCCAATCCAGACGCCGACCCAGCCGTGCTTGAGAGCCTCAAGCTTCATCGGTCCAAAAGGACGACTCAACTCAGCGCCTTTGCCAGCCCTTCGGCTGCTCCTACAGATGCAAAAGCCGGGCCAGGGCGCATCCAGGTTCTGGACAAGCTGGGTGGGAAGCCGACTGGCGTGACCTTAGACCCTGGTTCGGCGGACAGTGTACTCAAACCAGAGATGGCCACGGGCTACACGCCGGTCGACCCGAAGACTGGGGAGCCACAAGGGCCCGGACCTCTTCGAGAGGCGCTGACCTCAATGATATTTCCAGGGCTCTACCAAGCCCTGGGGCCCAAGGCCGAGGACCGACTCACCGGCAAGAGGCACTACACCGACCCTGTGAAACGGACCACGGAGTCTCCATCCGACTTCGATGTCCGCAAGGACAAGGAGTGGAAGGAAGCTCTCGCCAAGGCCAAGAAGGACGGGACGCCCATCGTTCGCGCCGACGCCGTCACGCCTGGCTCTTGGTATGATTCCCTAAAGACACAGGCCCGTCATGCGGCCATTGCCGGGCCGGCTGGCTTTGCGATGGGAACGCCCTTCGGTCCGAAGATTGCCCAAGCGCTCGACTCGGCGCAGGGGTTCCAGCCAGGGACCACTCAGCAGGGTCTCGAAGACAAGGCCGCCATCAGTCCCATGGCTGCTGCTGCTGGCGGACTGGTGCCCGAAGCTCTTCTGGCAATCGGGACCGAGGGTCTTGGGGCGTTAGCCGGAAGGGGACTCGGACTCGGCGCCGCAGCCGGCAAAGTGCTACCGACCGGGACTGCCGAGGCGCTTGGCTTCCTTGGGACCAAGGCTGGTCTACCGGCTCTCGGGGGAGCCGCCGTCGGGCTCAATCAAAGCAACAACCAGCAGCTTGCGGCCGACATCAGAGAGCCCGGCGTCGAGCATCCGTTCAATCTGGAGAACGTTGGGAACAATCTCGCCATCTCTGGAGCGTTTGGGCTTGGGGCTGGGCTGATAGGCAAGTTCGGTAATCATCGAGCAGCGAGTCTTCGTGACCCGGAGAAACACCCCGGGATGGCTCAAGACATTAAGGAGCTGGAGGCGTATGCCGGTAAGCCGGTGACGAACATGCTGGGCGGCATCAAGGCCCCACCCGTCGTCAAGGAGCAGTACGCCGAGGCAGCAGCGGAGATGGCGGCAAATCCTGGAAGCAACGTTGTTGCTGGAAGCAGGAAGGCCCAAGAGGCCGGTGGTCTGGTGGCCGATGAGCTGAAGAGCAAACTTGAGAGCCGGAAGCTGCTCATTGATGGGGAGCAAAAGGCCCTCTACTCCAAGTATAAGAACAAGAAGAAGTATCTTCCTGTGGCCATTCCAATAAGGGAGCTGTCGGAACGACTCAAGCTCGCTGGGGAAAAGCTGGGCGACCGTCTTGAGGACATTCTAAAGGCTCACGACGGAGGGGCGGACGATGCGGGAAAGATGGTCTACACCCCTCAGCGTCTAGATGACACGATTGACATGCTGGGGAGCCGCGAGACCGGTGGCCTTTCTGCCGATCCGTTTCAAGGCAAGATCCAACAGCTGACCCACCAGCTCCGCGAGTACCGGAAAGAGTGGCCTGGCTTTGCCGAGATGAGCAAGAAGCATGAACAGATCATGGAGCGCTCCAAGGCGGAGAACATCCGCCTGGGGCTCAACCCGAAACTAACCGACCAAGGCGTTGACCAGGGAACTAGACAGGCTCTTGAATCAAAGGTTCTCGGCGCCGTAAGCGGAGCCGACCGGAACGCAGCCGACGCCATGCACAAGCCGTTTGGCCCGGAGTACACAGACTACAAGCAGGGCTACAGCGACAAAGCCCTACAGGCAGCCCGAGACTCTGAGACTGTGCGGGCCTACGAGCGCCTGATGGGCAAGGTTGACCTTGACGTCGGCACCACATCCGGATTGCCTCCGGGCGTCCGCCTCGGGTACAGCACCCTTTCTCGCCTTCTACCAAGAGCAGACCCGGCCTTCAGAGCCATGGGGCGTCTTGATAAGCTGCCCACCGGAGCCGCAGCCATAGCGGGAGCTGCTTCGCTCAACCCGGAGCTGACCAGTTCGGCGAGAAACACGGCTGCTCTGATGCCTTGGGTCGCCAAACTCCTTGAGATGGGCGGCGTCCCCGTCGCCAAGACCAATGACAAACCCGCTAAATCCAAGTAAGGAATAGAGTTATGGACGACCCCGATCTGATGCTGAAGGCCCTACTCATCAGGGCTCCCAACGACATTGGCAACGCCATCAATGAGAACAACTGCCCGCACTTCACCGTGCCCGCAACCTCCGTTGTCGGCAACGCCCTCCCGGCGTCGTTCCGCCTGAAGCGCTACGTCATCATCCACAGCACGACCGGAGGCGACTTCATGTTCGCTTTCTCGAAGGACCCGTTGGCTGTCGTCGACGCAGCTGTCGTCGGAACCGCTGGCGGAGTGACCGCTAAGATTGGAGGCATCTGCCGAGGCCTCGGTGACCGTCACGTGATGCTGCCAGAGTGGGGCGTCGGCGAGGCCATGTACTTCTGTCGGATGGTGATGGGCGGGGCCGCTGCTGGCTCCTGCATCATAGCCCTAGGGGACTTCGATCCCCGCAACACCGAGAAGCCCATGCAATGATTGGACGACGCACAGAGTTTG
>ENA-ORBV01003730-ORBV01003730.1-microbial-mat-metagenome-genome-assembly--contig:-NODE-3730-length-30129-cov-6.959803_pt1 | contig 30129 bp, 23 predicted proteins | sample MGYA00237777_ERZ505514 | MGnify/ENA primary metagenome ERZ505514 (study PRJEB26160, sample SAMN06269048) | microbial mat metagenome | isolation source: Oligotrophic lake microbial mat | place... | reverse complement strand
GGCGACGGCTTCAAGGGCCGTCTCGTCGGCACCCCGGAGAACGCGCTGGCCGCCGACTACGTGCGGTCGCGCTTCGAGCGCGCCGGCCTGAAGCCGGGCGCGCCGAATGGCTCGTTCATCCAGACGACGCAACTCATGGTCGCCACTTTGGGCACGCGGAACACGCTGACGGTGTCGCTGCCCGGCGGCACGACTTTGGACCTGAAACCCGAGCAGGACTTTTACCCCCAGCGATTCAGCGCCAGCGGAACGGTGAAGGCGCCGGTGGTCTACGCGGGGTTTGGCATCCACGCGCCGAAGCTCGGTTACGACGATTACGGCGACCGTGTGAAGGGCCGCATCGCGCTGATTCTCGAGCACGAACCGGGCGAGCGGGATCCGAAGAGCCCGTTCGATGGCGTGGTCACGGCCGAGGCCGCCGTCGCGATCAAGAAGGTGCTCGCCGCACAGGACAAGGGCGCTGTCGGCGTGCTCTTCGTCACCGACGTCCACAACCATCCGGCGACCGGCAACTTCGAAGCGGCCGCGCGCGCGTTCTGGCCGGCGCAGGCGCCGCGCATCGATCGCTTCACGCTCGCCAGCTGGGCGGATCGGGTCCGGATTCCAGTGGGACAGATCTCACCGGCCCTGGCGGAACTCATGGTCCGCAGCAGCGGACGATCGTTGCTCGACCTCTCGAAGGCGGCCGAGACCGAACGCGGCTTCGCCAGTCTCGCACTCGACGGAGTCGAAGCCACGCTCGCCACCTCGGTCAATCGGCACATCGTCCCCGACCGCAACGTGCTTGCCTTCGTCGAGGGCAGCGATCCAAAGCTGAAAGACGAAGTCGTGATCGTGTCGGCTCACTACGATCACGAAGGCGCCGACGGCGCCATCGTCTACAACGGGGCGGACGATGACGGGTCGGGCACGGTGGCGTTGATCGAGATCGCCGATGCGTATGCGATGGCGGCCGCGGCGGGTCAGCGGCCGCGACGGTCGGTGCTATTTGCCGCGTGGGGATCCGAAGAGCGCGGACCACTGCTGGGCGCGTGGGCCTACACCGAGCAGCCGACGTTCCCCCTCGCCCAGACGGTGGCCGTGCTCAACATGGACATGATTGGCCGCAACGAAGAAGTGCAGGTCGGTGGCGGCCCACGCTTCAACGGCCTGGAGATCCAGACCGCGGAGTCGAACCGCAACGCCGTCAACATCCTGGGCTACAGCCGCCATCCCGAGTTGAGCGCGGCCGTTGAGCGGGCCAATCGATCGGCGGTCGGGATCGGCCTCGAGCTGAAGATGCGCTACGACAACAACAGCTCGAACCTGCTGCGGCGCAGCGACCAGTGGCCGTTCCTGCAGAACGGCGTGCCCGCGCTGTGGTTCCACTCCGGCCTGCATCCCGATTACCACACCCAGTACGACCGGCCCGAGAAGATCAACTACGAGAAGCTGGAACGGATTGCGCGGCTGGTGCACCAGGCGAGCTGGATGCTGGCGAATCAGGACGGCCGGCCGAAGTAGGAAGCCTTCTTACGTGCGATACGGGATGCGAATGCCCGGCTCGTCTTCGGGAAAGTCCTTGGTGTTCCGCGTGACCAGTAGTGCGGATTCATGACGCGCCGAGGACCAGATGATGGCGTCCGGCAGACGGATCCGCGCCGCCTGCCGAATCGCGACGGCGTCCCTGGCAATGGCGCGCGTGACGTCGACGACCCGGAAGTCGCGGAGGAACATCTCAACGACATCCCCTTCTTCCTCGCTCCGGACACCGGCCAGCACTTCCATCCAGGTGACAATGCTGATCAAGGGCTGGCGGTGGCGCGCCAGTTCGGCCTGGGCGGGCTCAATGCCTTTCAGGTAGTCGATCAGGATGTTGGTGTCGAAGAGCGCCTTCAAGACCAGCCGCGCTCCCGTTCATCCCACTCGCGGCGCAGTCGTTCCTGGTAGGCCAAGCCGTTTTCGGCCATGTCCCGCCAGACCCCGAACGCGCGCTTCGCATCACCTGTGGGGTGCTTTCGCAGGTGTTCGGCTACCGCGCGGCGCACCGCTTCGGCGCGCGAAACGCCTTCTCGGCGGCACCACTCGTCGAGGGATTCGACCTGTTCCGCCGGCAAATCGATGATCGTTCGCATGTGTCATCATAATACGTCATCAGATGACGACGACACAACTATTCAGCTGTGGCTAGACAGTGCCCACCAGAATGAGCCTCAGGAACGCCCCAGCCAACATGGCCAGGAAGAGCCAACGACTGGCCACCAGCCAGACCGGCGCCAGGGATGCCGGTAACCAGCCTGCGCGACGGCCCTGCGAGCGAAACCACCACTTGGTGACGTCGAACATGCCTGCGGGAGACAGCGACAGCATCAGGCCCAGACCGAAGTCGTAGATGCGGTAGCTCTCGGACGCGGCCAACACGACGGCCGTCCACAACGCGCCGGCCAGAATCGACAGCGCCAGGCGGTCGAGCGGGTGCGCGGCGGGCGGCATGAGGACGGAAGTCGTCCGCAGCCCCAGCGACATGCCGGCCAGGGCGACCAGCACCACGAGTAGCAACGTCATGCCCGAGTGGTGTGGCCGGCGCCGGCCGCATCGGCTGGAAAGCCAACGGCATCGGCTGGAAACGCATAGACCGATTCGTTTGACGCGACCGCCAAACTCCCATCCGGGCCAAACGCCAACCCGACAAGACCTGCACCGCCGACGACGAGCTCGGGCGCGGCCCCGGGCCGCAGTGCAAACACACCGCTTGAGCCCGCCAGGGCTTCGACCACGTGCAAGGTGCCGGCGGCATCGAAGGCCAGTCCCTGCGGACGCCCAAACGGCGTTTCCAGTGTCTCGACCGCGCCGTTCGGACTGATGCGGCGCACCGAGTCGTACGACGCCAACGTGGGCGCCGCGACATACAAGTAGCCATCGGGCGACATCGCCAGGTGAAACGCCGCCACGCTCGGCGGCACGGTGGCAAACGTTTCGGTGCGGCCGCTCGGCTGAATTCGGAAGATGGTGCCGGCGCGATCACCAACATAAAGCGCGCCTTCGCTATCAAAGGCCAGGCCGCACGCCACACCAAGGTCAGACGCCATCACCTCGTACCGCCCATTGTCAAAGACGCGATACACGCGTCCCTCGAAGCGGCTCGACACATAGAGACGGCCATCGGGACCAATGGCCATGGACGTCGGGTTGACGAGTCCGTGCACGAAGGGCTCGCGCGCGCCACCGTTGGGCGGAATGCGAAACACCGAGACCGAGGCCTCCTGGCCGCGGGATCCACTGTAGGTGACGTAGAGCGCGCCATCACGGTCGAACACGGGGTTATCGACCTGGTGCAGACCGTTGGCGAGTGGCGCGCCAACCCGCGCATACAGCGTCGCGCCCGGCACCCACGCCACTTTCACGGGCGTGTCGCCGCCCTCAAGGCCGGTGGGTACGATCACGGCGAGTCGATCGGGCGAGGCAAACGCCATGCGCGCCGGCACGCCGCCAATGGTTACGAGGTCGGCTGTCGACTCAGGCTGCGGGAAGCCGTCACCACGCAGCCAAAGCCGTGCGCCTTCGATGACGCGAACCGGCTCCAGGCTTGTCAAGACTGGCAAGGGCTATTCGCTTTCGATTGAACAGGGCACTAGGCGTCGTCCAACTCAAGGTTCCAGTACAAGTAGTCGCGCCAACTCTCGGGGGCACTATGCAAGCCGATCGTGATGCGAATGGCGGGCGCCGACATCGGCCGGCGCGCCGGCCGCACCATGCGCATGCGGGCTTCGTCCGGCGTGCGTCCGCCCTTGCGCCGATTGCAGGTGACGCAGCAGGTGACGATGTTCTCCCAATCTTTGCGGCCGCCTTGCGACACCGGCACGACGTGATCGAAGGTCAGTTCCTGAGTCGGGAACACTTCGGCGCAGTACTGGCAGGTGTACTGATCGCGCGCGTAGATGTTGGCGCGTGAGAACGGGACGTAATTAAACCGCTTCTTGATGCGGACGTACCGTAGCAAGCGAATGACGGAGGGGAGTTTGAGGGCGAACGACACCGCGCGGACTTCGCGGTCGTGATGCGCAATGATCTCGACCTTGCCCTGGCACCATAACGTCACCGCCTTCTGCCAGTTGACGACTTTCAGCGGCTCGTAAGTAGCGTTAAGGAGGAGCGTCTGCTCCATTTACGCGACATTGTGCCACGAATCACGCGGGACTACACAATTCGGCACGACCGCCGATAAGCTCTGAATGATGGCCCCCCTTCGCCCAGGCCCTGGCGGACGCGGCAGGATTCTCGTCGCCCTCGTCCTGTCCGTTCTGGTAACTGGGTGCGCCAGTTCGGGCGGCATGGTCTACACACCGCAGCCATTCCCGATGCCCGGAAATAGCGGCACCGTGGTCGCCCCGGCGCCGGTGCCGGCGCCGGTCGACGCGGGCGTGGCCTCCGGCAGCGTGCCCCCGCCGGGGCGTCGCGGTTCGCCACCGGTCAGGGGCATTCCCGCGGGTGCGACGACCGACGGCTATGCCTTGTCGAGCACGGCGCTCTCGCTGCGTGGCGCGCCGTACCGCAATGGCGGCGTTGACCCGAACGGCTTTGACTGCAGTGGCTTCGTCCGCTACGTCTATCAGCAACACGGCGTGCCGATGCCGCGGGCGGTTCGCGAACAGTTCCACGTGGGCAAGTCGATCCATCGCGACCGCCTCGAAGCCGGCGACCTGGTGTTCTTCAGCACCGTCGCGCCCGGCGCATCGCACGTCGGCATCATGATCGGCGGCGATCAGTTCATCCACGCCCCCAGCGAGCGCGGGGTCGTCCGCGTGGAGAATCTCGGCGCGAACTACTGGGCCAGCCGCTTCGTGGGCGCCAAGCGCGTCGGCTAGCCACCGATTCACGCCGATGTCACACAGACCGGCCCCCGTCAGTGTCAATGGATGATTGGTGGATGATTGGGGTCAGGCCCCCATTTTCACCATGGATGATTGTGGATGATTGGGGTCAGGCCCCCATTTTCACCATTGGCGAGGTTCGCGGACAGGCCTAAAGGCGATTGATGAGGGGGCTACCGTTGCCGGACGGCGTCGGAAACGGCTGCGGTACCGGCGAGGTCGGCGGTGGTGGCGGCGTCTGGTCAACGGGACCTGGCATCGGCGCGGCTGCGGGGGGTGGCGTGTCCTTGATCCCCATGCGCCTGATGATGATCTGCTGGCGTCGCAGCAGCCGGCGGGTGGGCTTGGCGGGACTGTGGATGCGCGGATTGATGATGGCGCCTGCCAGCAACGCCGCCTGCTCCACGCTCAACGACGCGCATGGGCCACCGAAATAGGCGCGCGCCGCGGCCTCGCAGCCGAAGATGCCGTCGCCCCACTCGATCATGTTCAAGTAGATCTCGAAGATGCGCCGCTTGGTGAGGGCAGATTCCAGCCGGCGGGCAATCAACAGCTCTGTCACCTTGCGCATCGGGTTGCGCGTCTCCGACAGGTAGAGGTTCTTGGCCAGCTGCTGGGTGATGGTGCTGCCGCCCCGCAGCAGCTGACCCTCTTCCCAGTTCTTCTCCAGCGACGCCTTCAGCTCGGCGAGGTCGATCCCGTCGTGATCGTAGAAGGCGGCGTCCTCGGTCACAATCACGGCCCGCCGCAGGTTCGACGAGATCTGGTTGTACGGCACCCAGCGATGGCGAATCTGGAACTTGGCGCGGCCCGCATCCTCAGCTTCGCGGCGGCGCGCGTCCATGAACGCGGTGGTCGTGGGATTGGTGGTGGCCAACGAGCGGACATCCGGCAGCGTGAGATAGATGTAGGCGACGTAGGCAAACGCCAGGGCACCCAGTCCGGCGACCAGCCTGAACACAAACTTGACGATCGACCGCGAACGGGGCGCCATCCCCGCGATTATAGTCAGCGCGCCGGACGGCGATCAGCCTTCAATCACGATCTTGATGCGGTCGCCAGCCGTGGGCTGCACGTTGACTTCGCGATCGTTCATGATCGCCAGCGTCGCGGCGTTGACAATGTTCTTGCCCTGCCGGACGGCGATCGACTGCCACGAGTCCCCCGGCTTCACGACGTAGGAGTCGACGCGGTTGGGTTGCACGCGTGACGCCTCGGCGGCGCTGAGGCCGCGGAATGATTGAATCGACGGCAGTACCTCGCGGTCAACGATCGTGAACTCGGCTTCGGGCGCGAAACCCGCGAGCACGTACATCTGCCGGCCCACGGCAATGTGCGCGGCTCGCATCAGCACCTTGCCCGTGCCCTTCGCCGTCCCACGGTACAGGCCGATGTGCGCGGCCTGGCCGTTGATCTGCTCGAGGCGGCCCTCGACCACGCTGTAGCCAGCGCTGCGCATGGCCGCCACCGCGATCTCGCCAACCGACACGCCCTGGCCGCCTGATCCCTGGCGAGCGAGCCGCGGCTGCTCCACCTCCTGCAGCACCATGTAGTGCTCGGTACCGGGCTCACGCGCCATCACCGCTTCGGGCGAGTTGATCACATCCCACCCTTCGGGAAATTCGAGCCCAAACCGCAGCGCCGGATGCAGGAACACGTGACCGCGGACGATGCCGTCCTCGGGGTTGTCGCCATAGACCAGCCCACTCACGCGATTCAAGTACTCATCGCGGTTGCGCTTGGTGGCAGCGGCCGACGCGAACTTCCCCACCACCGGTTCGGCTTGGCCAACCCGCGAGCCCGGATCCGGATGCGTCGACAGCCAATTCGGCACGCCATCTTCGCTGAGCGCGTCGACCCGAGCCAACGTCGACAGGAACCGCGGCACACCGGTCGGGTCCCAACCTGCCCCGGCTCCGTACTCCACGCCCAGACGGTCGGCTTCGAGTTCCGCGTCGCGGCCGTGCTTGAGGAACAGGACGCTGAGACCCGTGGCGCCCAGATCGGTGAATGGCCGCGTCGTCGGCACGAAGATGCTGAGAATCGTCAGCCCCAGGTTGGCTTGCGCCTGCCGGGTATAGGCCTGCGCCGCGTGGCGCGCGGTGACGTGGCCGATCTCATGACCGAGCACACCAGCCAGTTCGGACTCATCATCGAGGTAGGCGAGAATGCCGCGTGTGAGATAGATGTAGCCGCCCGGCAACGCGAACGCATTGATGGCGGGACTGTCGACAATGGTGAAGGTCCAGGGCAGATTGGGGCGATGCGAGGCGCGCGCCAAATCCTGGCCAATCTCGCTGACATAGGCCTGGAGAGCGGGATCGTTGTAGACGCCCATCTCGCGACGGATTTCCGCATCCTGCTGCTGGCCAATGGCCAGCTCCTCGGCTTCGCTGAGAAGGGACATCTGCCGTTTGCCCGTGACCGGGTTCGTCGCGCACGCCGCGGTTACAGCCAGAAAGCTCACAAAAAGGAGGCAGATCCTTTTTCTCATACCCAGGGAACTGCAACCCCTGTACCAGCGCGTTCCGTCACGCTTTCCGGACATCTGGCGAGGGAAACGCTTATGGCGTGAGCAGCTGAATCAGCAGCGCCATCAGGGCCGCCGTGGCCGCCACCTGCCCCACCCAGAACGCAAACGACCACCGCAACAACTCCACGCGCATCGCCGCCATCTCCTGGCGGATCTCCGCCAGGCCAGTCACGAGATCCTCGCGCAACGCAAACCGTTCGATTCGCACATCGATTCGATCGGTGCAACTCGTCATCACGTCCCTCCTCCATGCATCGCCGTGATTCACGACGTACTCACCCAACTCGTGCGCCGCCTCTTCTCCAAGACGCTGACGCAGGACCACACCCATGACTTTGCTCGCCACGAAATACCATCACGCTTTCTTGACCGCAACGACGACGCTCTCATCGTCGAGCGACGACGTCAAGTCAATTTTCGTGGTCGGGCGAGGCGATGAGATTGGTGGCAAGGACGATGGCAAAAATTGCGACCGCGGGGGCAAGCGTCCAGGAAAATCTTGCGATCGCGTTGTAGTTTCCGGCCTCGGCCAGCATGGTGCCCCAGCTCGCAACGGGGTCAGGGAAGCCGAGCCCGACAAACGACAGCGTCGCTTCGGCGAGAATGAATCCCGGTAGCAGCAAGGTCGCTTGCACGACGAGATGACCCGAGCAGGCGGGAATCAAATGGTGGATCAGGATGCGTGCCGGTCCGGCACCGAGCGACCGCGCGGCCTGCACGTATTCACGGTCCCGCTCGGTGGCGACGATGGCGCGCACACCCTTGGCCACGAAGGGCCAACCGACGGCGACGAAGATCCAGGCCACGAGCAGAAAGACCGTCGACGCCGGCAGCACGAGTGGGAGCACTGAGCGCAACACCAGCACCACGTAGATCACCGGCAGGATCAACACGAAGTCGGCCACCCGCATCACCGCTTCATCCACCCAGCCGCCGCGCAGGCCGGCCCAGGCCCCGGCGAGCACGCCAATCAACACGGCGCCAAGCGTCGCGAACAACGCGAGGCCCACGGAGGTGCGGGCGCCATAGAGCAATCGCGACAGGACATCGCGGCCAAAGTGGTCGGACCCCAACAGGAACACCGGCTCGCCACCGGGATCAGCGAACCAGGGCAGCCGAATGGTGCGCGTGCGATCAACCGTGAAGCGCTGCTCTAATCGATCGGCCAGGATCAGCGGATACGCAACCGGAGGGTTAAAGCCATCAAGCCGCGGCGGCATGGGCGGCGCGTGCAGGAAGTCGCGAAACCCGGTCCCCGCCTCATAGGGCGCCAGCAGCGGTGCGACCACCGCCACCATCGCCAAGATCAGCACAAACACGGCGGCGCGGCGCGTCACACCACCTCCTCGGATCGGACGCGCGGATCGGTGAGGGCCAGCAGGACATCGGCCAGCCACGTGCCGGCGGCGAGGAAGAACGCACCGCTCGCGGCGCAGCCGGCCACCAGGTAGAGATCGCGCGCCTTGAGGGCGTCGTACATCAAGCGGCCGAGACCGGGCCACGCGGTGACGACCTCGACGACGAATGAGCCGCTGAACAGGCTGCCGATCATCACGCCGTAGAGACCGAGGACCGAGGGCAGCGAGGCCGGCCAGGCGTGGCGCAGGATGGCTTGAACCGAATCGAGGCCACGGGCCCGGCTGGCGGCAACGAATGGTTCGCGCGTGGCCTTCGCGATCGCCTGCGACTGCAGTCGCTCGAGCGTCGCGGCGAGTGGCAGGGCCAGCGCCAGGGCGGGCACCGGTAGATGGCGGGCGAGGTCCGCCAGCCACTGAGCCCAGGTCAGCTCGGCCCCCGACGCCGAGGTCATGCCGCCGACCGGTAGCCAGCCGGTGCGGGCGGCGAGAAAGACCAGGGCGAGCGAACCAATGAGTGGAGGGACCGACAGTGCGACGACCGACAGCGCGCGCACGATGGCGCGGCCGACCCCTCGCGACCGGCTGCCGGAGTACACGCCCAGCGGAAGTCCAACGATCGTCGCCAGCATGAGCGCGGCCAGCGCCAGCATGGCCGTGTTCAAGGCGCGTTCGCCGATCAGGTCGCTGACGGGACGACCGTAGAGCAGTGAGCGTCCGAAATCGAGTTGCAGCACGCCGCCCAGCCAAGAGAGGTATTGAGCAGTGAGGGGGCGGTCCAATCCCAGCTCGCCCCGCAAGCGCACGAGCGCCGCGGGATCGAGCGAGAGGGCTTGTTCGGTTGCGAGGTCGCCGGGGGCAAGGCGTGTAAGTAGCAGTGACGCCGACGAGACGGCCAGGACGAGGAACAGGGCAAAGCCGAGACGCCTCAGCAGGTAGCGTCCCATGGCCGCGCTAGCGCCCTGCCTGCCCTGGTGATCCGCCTGAGCGCACGGTGATCGCATCGGCCGCCCACAGCAACTGCGGCCGCAAGATGGTGGGCGTCAGCGAGCCGACGCGGCTGCTGACCCCGATGTACATGCGCGGCGCGACGAAGTAAATCGCCGGCAGGTGCTCGGCAAAGATCTTCTGCACCTGATCGAACGCCTGCTTGCGGGCGGCCTGGTCGCTGGTGGCCATCATGGTGTGGATCAGATCGTCGATCTGCTTCTCCCATTCGGTGGCCGGCGTCGCCTGGCCAATGTTCCAGACGTGCCCCGAGCCGGAGCTGAGCCAGAAGTCCGGCGACATGGCGGGGTCAAGACTCGTCAACGTGAGGACAAAGAAGATCGCGTCGAAATCGCCCTTGAGCATCCGCTCGATGAGAGCCCCCTGTTCGAGGGCGACGACATCGACGGCGATGCCGACCTGGCGAAGGTCGTCACGCAACACCGCCGACGAGCGCTCGAGCGACGAGTTGCCGCGGAACGTCAGCACGGTGAAGCGCGCTTCGGTGCCCTTGTCGTCTTCGAGCCACTCGTCCTGGTCGCGGTTGGCGAGGCCTAGACCCGTCAGCAGCGCCTTGGCCTTATCCACCGAAAAGCCGTAGCGCGGTACGTTTGGTGAGAACCATTTCTGGTTGCCGGGGGTGACCGGTCCCCAGATCGGGACGCCGGCGCCCAGGTAGACCGTGTTCGCGAAGGCCTCGCGATCGACCGCGTGAGAAATCGCCTGGCGGAACTCCCGCCGCGACATCCAGCTGCCGCGCGGGTCTTTCGCCCATTGCCGGGGACGCAGGTTGAAGAAGAACAGATCGGGATCGGTGCCGACGCCCAGTTCCAGCAACTTGAGCTTGCCCTCATCGACAAGCGGCCTCAGGGTGGCGACGTCCTCGGGACGCACCTGCTGCTGCAGCATGTCGATCTGTCCGGACCGCAAGCGCACCAGTTCGGCCTCCTGGTCGGGTACGACTTCCAGGACCACCTGGTCGAGATACGGCAGCGCCACACCCGCTGCGTCCTTCTTCCAGTACTGCGGGTGGCGGTCGAAGGTCAGGCGCTGCCCCGGCTCGTAGCGTGACAGCACGAACGGCCCGAGCGACACCATCTCGTTGACCGGGGTGGCCACGCCCCAGGCCTGCGCGAACGTCCCGGCCGCCAACGCCGCCGCGAGTTTGTGCTTCGGGGCGATGATCAGGTTGTCGAGCAGGGCGATGCCGGGACCGAACGGTGCCGGATAGCGAATCACGACCGTGCGCGCATCGGGTGCGGTCGCCACGAGCGGCTGCCCATTCACCTGCAAGGCGCCGGTGAACACGCTATTGACCTTGGGGTCGTAGATCGCCTGGAAGGTGAAGAGCACGTCGGCCGACGTGAACGGCGTGCCGTCAGACCACGCTGCCTCGCGCAGGGTGATGGTGAAGGTCAGATTGTCGGGCGACGCCGTCCACGATTCGGCGAGTGCCGCTTCCACTTCCTGCGTGGCGCGGTTGACGCGAATCAGCTTGGCTTGCGTCAGGTGCGAAATCAGGTCGGTCGGAAAGTTGCGGTCGACCCAGCGGTTGAACGAGCGCGGTTCGCTGCGCAGCGATGACGTGACGATGCCGCCGCGCGTGCTGGCATCAGAAAAGACAATTTCCGTGCCCAGCTCGTCGGCGGGCTGCTGGTCGGACCACCAGCGCCATCCCATGAAGGCGATCAGCCCCAACAGCAGAACGCTCAGCAATGCCCGTGGTTGTCGGTTCACTTCTTGTCCTGTCGGCCAATAAACTGGCCGGATTTACCGGTGCACAGATACCGAAATTCATTCGATTTGCGTGCAGATTGGCGGCCCGCCGAGCTGGCTTGCCCATCCGGGGCAACACCTTGGCCATCGCGCGGGCTGCGTTGCGCTCCCGACCGAAGGCATCGTAAAACACCAAACCTTGCCGATGCAATCACTTAGCGGAATCTCCCTGCAGCAGCGTGCATCTGGCATCGGCCGTGCGATGTCCCTTGCCGGAGGAGGACTGCAATGAACGTTCAACCGCTGACATACAGCCAACCGGAATTTCAGCCCCAGGTGGGTCGCAGCGTGAGCATTGAACAGGCCGCTCAGTTGCTGACGGTCTCTCGCCGAACCGTCTACTACCGCATTCGCGATGGCCGGCTCCGCACCATTCGCACGCTGGGCGGATCCCAGCGCGTGTTGCTGGACTCGGTCGAAGAAATGCGCGGCGCGCACTAGCGCCGCCCCCCGTCGACCTGATCGTGACTGTGGCCCTTAACCGTACGACCGAGCCCCTGGAGTTCCTGATGCAGAAACTGCCGTTGAATGACCGGATCCGCGCACGCGCAATGCGGGCGGCCTGGCAAGGCTCCACTGCACTGGTGGTCGCTGCGCTGCTGCTCGTCTGCGCCACGCCGGCAGTGGCGGGCGGACGTCGCGCGCGGCTGTCATCGGATCTGGCCGCTCATCTCAACTCGGCCTCGTCCGCAGCGGTGGACATCATCGTCTCGGGGTCGCCGGCACGCATCGATCGGCTGGTCAAGCGGCACGGCCTGGTGGTGAAGAAGGTGCTGACCTCGGGAGCGGTGTTGAGAGCATCGAAGCGGGCGGTCGAGGCCTTGGCCCGGGACGGCGAGGTCGAGGCCCTTTCGAGCGACCCGGTCGTGCACTCGCACATGGCCGTGACTACCAGGGCGACCGGCGCCAACGCGGCGTGGTCCGGGGCCATTGCCTCGCTCGGCGCGGTGGATGGGCGAGGCATCGGCGTCGCGATCATCGACAGCGGCATTGCCGATCATCCGGCCCTCCGGGACCGGGTGGTGGCGAGTGTCGATTTCACGGACGGCCGCGGCCGTGCGAAGGATCAATACGGCCACGGCACTCACATCGCGGGAATTGTCGCCGCGCGTTCGTTTGCCAATACGGCCGACGGCGCGGCCAGGGGGATGGCACCGGCGGCCCACCTGATCAACCTGAAAGTACTGGGCGCCGATGGCAGCGGCCAGGCCAGCGATGTGATCGAAGCGATTGACTGGGCCATCCGCTATCGCCAGGCATTCGGCATTCGGGTGTTGAATCTGTCGCTGGGTGCCGCGCCAACCCAGAGCTACAAAGACGACCCACTCTGCCAGGCGGTGGAGCGCGCGGTCAAGGCCGGCCTCGTCGTCGTGGCATCAGCCGGCAACTATGGCACCAACGAGCAGGGGCAGCAGATCTACGGCAGCATCACGTCTCCCGGCATCTCGCCGTACGCCATTACGGTGGGGGCCATCCGGACGCAGAACACGGTCGACCAGGCGGACGACGAAGTGGCGCCGTGGAGTTCCAAGGGCCCGACGCTGGTGGATCACATCGTGAAGCCCGACCTGGTGGCGCCGGGTTCGAAGATTGTCTCGACGGCGGCGGTGGGGGCGACGTTGATGAGGCAGTTCCCTGATCGCCTGATCGACGGTCCCGGTTCGCGCGACTACTTTGCGATGAGCGGCACGAGCATGTCGGCCGCGGTGGTCACGGGTGCGGTGGCGTTGTTGCTGGAGGGCCGGGCGAAGCTGACGCCGTTGCAGGTGAAGTTGGCGTTGCAAGCGAGCGCGGATTTCATGCCCTCGGCGGGGTTGCTGGGGAGTGGGGCAGGGAGTCTGGATCTGGAGGGGCTCAACTCGAACCTCTTGGAGGTTGGCCGGCTGAAACCCGAAAGCGCACGAGGTTTCGCTTACCCTGCCGCCACGAACCAGCTCGTCGAGTCAAATACCATAATCTGGGGCGACCGGATCAACGCAGAGACCATCATCTGGGGTGACACCATCATCTGGGGCGACACCATCATCTGGGGTGACACCATCATCTGGGGTGACACCATCATCTGGGGTGACACCATCATCTGGGGTGACACGATCATCTGGGGCGACACCATCATCTGGGGCGACTAGACACGATGTTTTCCGCTCGAAACAACGCCTATCCACTAACGGAGATACAGCCATGAACCGATTGATTATCTGGGGCGAATAGCTCGCCCTCTCTCGACCCCACTCCAACTTTTACACCAACGATTCTGCGACCAACGATGAATCTAACGCCGAGAGGCCAGTTGTACATCGTTGTCGTCTCAGCGGCCGGCATTTTAATCGTCGGCCACTGCATTACGATGCTATTAGCCAGCCCAATTGGCTGGGAATGGGCGATCCTTGCCGGACTAACCCTACTCAGCGGTTCATTCACGGTCCGCGTGCCGTCCTTTCAAGCAAGGATCTCAGTCTCAGAAACTTTCGTCTTCACATCCGTCTTACTCTTTGGAACATGTGCAGGAACCCTAACCGTTGCGCTCGACACACTTGTTGCGTCCTTGAGTTCGCGCCGGAGGGCGAGAGAACCGCTTCGTGTGTTGTTCAATCTGGCATCTGCCTCGCTATCGATATGGGCCGCTGGGAATGCGTTCTATTGGACATCTGGAATCGAGCCACTGTCGACTTCGCCTGCTCGCGTTCCTGAGCTGCTGTGGCCGCTCGTCGGCATGACGTCGATCCATTTCTTAGTAAATAGCGGGCTCGTTGCGGCCGCGCTGTCCACTGAACGCGACGAAGGCGCGCTCATGATCTGGCGCCGGCTTTTCCCATGGCTGTCGATTAACTACTTCGGAGGCGCGTCGGTCGCTGCACTGCTCGTTTCGTACACGCGAACCGTGGACTTCATGGCGTTGAGCATCATCGTCCCGCTCCTTGTTATCTCCTACTTGACTTACAAGACCGCTCTTGGGCGAGTCGAGGATGCGGTTGTTCACGTCGAGGAGGTCAATCGCTTGTACCTATCGACGATTGAAACTCTTGCAACCGCAATCGACGCGAAGGATCAAGTCACCCATGGACACATCCGAAGAGTGCAGCGATTCGCGCTGGGCCTAGCAGGGAAATTGGGTGTAAAGAATTCCCTGCAGCTCAAGGCACTCGAAGCGGCCGCGCTCCTTCACGATATGGGTAAGATCGCAGTCCCGGAGCACATCCTCAATAAGCCGAGCCGACTGACAATGGGCGAGTTCGAAAAGATGAAGCTCCATGCGAGTGTTGGGGCCGATATCCTTTCATCCATTCAGTTCCCGTATCCAGTTGTGCCGATCGTCAGACACCACCACGAGAACTGGGATGGCACTGGATACCCAGACGGTCTTCGAACAACACAAATTCCACTCGGCGCGAGAATCCTCGCGGTAGTCGACTGTTTCGACGCCCTCACGTCGGACAGGCCATATCGCCGCAGTCTCAGTGATACCGAAGCGATAGAGATACTGATGGAGCGGCGGGGCGTAATGTATGACCCCCTTGTCGTTGACCGGTTTATTGCCTCTAAGGACGAGCTTTCAGAGGTGCCGACCGGAAGCTTGGAGACTCCGCAAAGGATAGAAGGCCTTCTGAGGACGGGAATCACGGCCGTCAAGGAGGGTACCTCCCCAGGTTTGCTAAAGACGGAGTCAGCGCCAGAACCTGAACACCTCGAGCTTCAGATCGCTGTTCGAATGGTTCTGACTGCCATCAACCAGAACATCTCGTCGGTTTCATCAGTCGTTTACCTGAAAGACTGTTCCCGGGACGTCCTCGTAGTGGTCGATGCTCTAGGTGAACAGGCTCGGGGCCTCGTCGGGTTAGTCGTCCCATTGGGCTCGCAGGTTTCGGGCTGGGTGGCCGCGAATGGCACACCAATCGTCAACACAGATGCCAGACTCGAGCTTGCCCAATCAATGGGCATTGAAGGTGGGATACTCTGCACGGCCTTGCCTATCCGTGGAAACACCGAAACCCTTGGCGTCCTGTTGGTCACGCGTAGCCAGTCGCAGCCATTGAACCCAGCTGAGATCCGTTTTCTTGAGAGTGTGTGCCTGCGATTCACTGAGCCCCCCCTACGTGAACTCATCGCAGACTCAGGCCGTGGCGCAAAGGCGGTTGTCCGAAAGCAACTAAGTATTCACTAGTGGGGGCATATGACGGACGCACGGATCAGGCATCTCATCGCCAATGGTCTTCTGGGGCAGGCGCTGACCCAGCTGACTGAGGCACGAAGTCAACTCACCGTCCCCGAGCGAGTGCTGTGCCTTGAGCTGACTTCGGTAACAGCGGCGAAAGACCCTCCGATCAAAGAATCGTCCGACTTGCTCTTGAGAAAGGACTTGCGCGCAGAAGACCGCGTTCGCTGCCTAGTAGTCACCGCCACGAGCCAACTTCGCTCTGGCTTCGGCACCTCAGGTCGAACCGCCTTCAAGAGAGCAGTTTCTCTCGCTAACAAGCTCGATGTGGAGACCGCGTGCCACGCCCAGATTTCGGAACTGGCCGCATTGGCCTTGTGGATCGGTCCTGAGGCCGCATCGCTGGAGACGGCGAAGGCACGACGAGTGGTAACCATCGCAGGCAGACCAGACTTCACGATCCGATTCCATCTAGCTCTCGCTGAAATTGCAGCGAAGCTGCGATTGCTACAGAGGGCTCGACGGCATCTGGAAGTGGTCGCTGATCTCCTATCGTCATACCCGAACCGGTATCTTGAGGCCGAACTTGCCATTCGGACCGGTGCTGTTTGTGCCTTGACCTCCGATCCGCACAATGCGGCAGCCTATGCTGAAAAGGCGATTCGCTTGGCAGTCGAGTGTGACGCACCGACGCTGGAGGTGGTGGCGCGCTCAAATCTTGCTCATGCATTTCTCGCTCTAGGCCGTCTGCAGATGTGCCACACGGAACTGACGAAGGCGTTTGATTCGTGCCGAACCATGGGGAGCGCCGAGTTAGGTATTCGAGATGGCATGCTGCAATATGCGCTCGCATCAGACAACTTGCAGCTTGCGTCCGAGATCGCTGGGCAAACGCACGCGCGCTCGCTGGAGATCGAAGGAGGCCATTCGTACTACGGCCTGTGGCACCTCTTGACCCGCGTAAAGTGGCTCTACCGAACCGAGCAGGCAGACGCCGGCGTCGCCGTGGCCATGGACGCCATCCCTCGCATCGAGCGCATGGCCGATCGCAACCTGCTCGAGCGCATGACCTTGCTGGCCGCCGAAGGACTCGGGCGCGTTGGGCGGGCGGTCGAGGGCGCCGAACTGATGGCCAGCGCGGTCAGCGCCAATCCCGACCCGCCACTCGAAATGATGGCCGAAGTCGCGCGGGTGGCCGGACGGCTCGCCGCCCACGACGACCCGGTCGCCGCCGCCAGCCACTTCGACCGCGCCAGCCGCATCCTGCGCAGCGTCGGCAACCTGACCGCCTGCGCCGAAATCGAGCGCGATGCCCGCGAGGCCGCTGAGCACACCGCCATGCTCCGCACCATCGATACCGGCGGCGACGAACGACTGATGGTCCGTGAAGACCCGCCGCCGCGCGCACGACCCGACCGCCGACCGCCAGCCGCCTCGTTCACCGAACGCATCGCCACCCTGATCGACCTCGCCGCCCATCCTCCGCTGCTCGCGACCGAAACCCTGTCGTTGATCGTCGAGACCGAAGCCACGCTGCATGCGCGAATCGTCGAGACCGCGCCGGACGGCACGCAGGAAACCCACTCCGCCGTCGCCGCCGTCGACGCACCGGCCTGGCAGGATGGCCATCCCGCGATCGTCTCACTGCCGGTGGGATCGCACCGGGGTCGACAGTTCACCGTGCTGGCGTGGCCCCTCCGCACGGCCACCGCCCGCGCCACCGTGCTCGCCGTCGAACGGCTGGTCCACATCGCCCTCGACCTGGCCCGCGCCAGGCACCTGGAGCGCGAACAGACCGCCCTCTGGCCCGAGCCTTCGCCCGAACAGCAGCTGGGCCTGGTGTGCGCCTCCGAGAAGATGCTCGATCTGGTCAAGTCCGTGCGCCGCGTGGCGCCGTCGAACGTCACCGTGTTGATCACCGGTGAAACCGGCGTCGGCAAGGAACTGTTCGCGCGGGCACTGCATCAGGCCTCGGCCCGCCACGATCGGCTGTTCCTGCCGTTCAACTGCACGACGGTCCCGCGCGACATCATCGACAGCCAGCTGTTTGGCTACCGCCGCGGCGCCTTTACGGGGGCCCACGACGACTCGCCCGGTCTGATTCGCTCGGCGGTCGGCGGAACCCTGTTCCTCGACGAGATCGGCGAGATGAGCCCGGAGGCACAACCCAAGCTGCTGCGATTTCTCGAGACCGGCGAGGTGCTGCCGCTCGGCGAGCCACGGCCGCAACTGGTCGATGTGCGAATCGTCGCCGCGACCAACGCCAACCTCGAGCAGCTGGTGGCCGAGGGCAAGTTCCGCGAAGATCTCTATTACCGGCTGAACGTCATCCCGCTGCACGTACCGCCACTCCGCGAACGCCGCGAGGAAATCCCGTTGCTGGTCGAACACTTCCTCGACAAGTTCTCGCACGAGTTGCAGAAGCCACTGATGCGAATCGCGGAGGAGACCCTCGAGTACCTGGTGCTGTACCGCTGGCCCGGCAACGTCCGTCAACTCGCCAACGAACTGCGTCGCATGGTGACCATGGCGGAACCCGGCGCGGTGCTCATGCCCGAGCACCTGTCCCCGCTCATTGCCGCCAGCCGCCGCACCGTGGCCGCCGATCAACGCACGCTCGAGCCAACCGAGATGGTCATTCGACTCGACCAGCCACTGGCAGCCGCGACCGAACACCTGGAACGTGCGCTGATCCTGCGCGCCCTCAAGCTGAACGACGGCAAGGTCGACGGCGCGGCAGCGCTGCTCGGGTTGTCCCGCAAGGGGCTGTATCTGAAGCGCCAGCGCCTGGACCTCGAGTAGGCATTCTTCCGCGCCACCCGGGAAGTCAGGGCCAGCTGACAGGCGGCACACAAAAACCTGCCCGCCATGCGTCTATAGAATGACGCGATGCCTGACCGGCCCACCGTGCGGCGGGTGGCGATAGTGGCCTTCGCAGTATTGCTGTCGGTGGCCGCCCACAGTCTGTGGGATTACATCGAGGTCCAGAGGCTGATTCGCGAGATCGAACGCATCCAGGAGAAACGGGAGCCGGTCACCGAGCAGGACGCCGGACACCGAGACGTGGTGCCAGAGCAGGCTGGAGCCGCCTCGTACTACGCGGCCGCGGGGATCCTGGCGCTCGGCACCAATCCCCAACTCGCTATCAAACCCGTCCGCGAGTGGCTGATGGGCGCGACACCCACACAGCCCCTGCCGCCGGGCCTGGCCTCCGCGGTTCAAAAGGTGGTGACCGAATCGTCAGCGGCGTTGCTGCTGGCGGACAAGGCGGCGCGCCTCCCCTTCAACGGCTTCGTTGCCGGCACCGACTACAGCTATCGGGCGGCGAGCATGTCCGCGCTCTCCGAGTTGATTGCCGCGCGAAGCCTGAGCCTGAGTGTTGCCGGCCAGGGGGATGAGGCGCTGGACTCGCTGATCGCCGGCTTGCAGGCGAGGCGCCCCCTCGAGGAATCACGAGGGTGGTTGGCCGGACGCACCGACGTGGCCGCCGTCCTCTCCTTTGCCGAGCCATCGTCCGAGGCGTTGCAGCGAACACAGATCGCGCTCGAGCAGACCGATCGGCCGGACCAGCCGCTGGCCAACTTTCTCCGTGAACGCGGGCGCTATCTGGACATGATCTGGCGGCGCTTCTATGGCCATTCCGCGAACGCGCCGAGGCAGTACCGGCTGCCGATGCGCGGACTGACGGAAACCGTGCTGAGGCCCTGGCGCACGCACACGCTGGTGGAGAGTCTGCAGCTTTGGGCCCGCCTGATCGAAGCCGCGCGCCTGCCCTGGCCTCAGAGAGCGGACGCCGGCGCCCGGGTCACAGAGCCGGATCAGAATCAGCACGACTCGAGTGACAGCCGCTTTCTCTTTCCAATGATGGGTCGCGACCTGCCCCTGGGATTGTTCGCGCAGGCGATCGAGCCGACGCCGCTCATCCTCGACCGCTGCTCGATCGCGGCGCTGGCGGCTGAACGGTTCAAGCTAGAGAACGGCAAGCTCCCGGCCGCACTGTCGGATCTGGTGCCGCGGTACTTGTTGTCGGTACCACTCGATCCACTCTCCGGCCTGCCGCTGCTCTTCCGGTCGTCCCCCGATGGATACGCGATCTACAGCGTCGGCCAGAACGGCCGCGACGATGCCGGTGATCTGACGCCACCTTCGGCGGCCGATCGGCGCCGACTTGGTCGCCGCGCAAGTAGCGCTGATGTCGGAATCAGGGTCATCACCACGCCGGTGTCGCGTGGCAATCAGAGGTAGCCAAGCCACCACTCGGTGCGGCGTGCTTTGACGCCGACGAACTACCGGCACAGCGAAGACCTCATGAGGCCGATCGCGATCGACAACAGATTGGCCGGGCGGTGACGACCCAGCGGCCGGCGGCATGGACGGTAATTCGGGGCCAGAATCGCATGGTTCGAAAAGCCGGACCTGGAAGTGGGTGGCCGGGCCGACGCGGCCAGCCGCCAGACCCGTCTCCGGGGGGAGGTGGGCTGCTTGCACGGGAAAACACCGCCGACAGCTTGACCCGCGGGCAAACCGCGCCATACTCTCTGCAGGTCGGCTCCCCGCCCCTCGATCATTTGTTCCGGGAGCCGTTTGCAACGTGGTGAGCCAGGCGACTGTGAATGCTTTGCCCGTACTTTCGCAGGATGATGTGTCCCTGCGAGAAGTGCACCCTTCCGATGCGGCGGCGCTGCTGGCGCTTTTTGCGCGTGCCGAGGTGTCGGCGCACCTCGATCCGCCACCCGCCACCCTTGATGGCTTCACGTCGTGGATCGAGCAGAGCCAGACCCGGCGGGCCGATAACCGCGGCGCCTGCTACACCCTGCTTACCGGCAACCAGGAAGTCTCGGGCCTGTTCGTGGGCTTTCGCGTCGACGGTGACAGCCGCGCGGAGATCGGATTCGCCATCGCCCCGGCCCTGTGGGGCACCGGCGTGTTTCAGAAGGCCGCCACCCTCTATCTCGATTTCCTGTTCCACGAGTGGGGCGTCAAGACCCTGATCGGCAAGACGCTGGTCGCCAACGTCCGCGGCGTGGGCGCCATGCGAAAGCTCGGCGCGGCCCTGGTCGAAGAGTCAACGCGCAACGGCGAGCCGGAATACGTCTGGTCGATCGCGCAGCGCTAGCGCTGGCGCCAGCGGTTCGGTCAGATCGTCGACTTCAAAATCTCGGCAATCGCCTGACGCATCGCGGCCGTCAGGTGCGCGAACTTCCGGTCGGTGTCTTCGCCGGCCAGCACGCGATTGATCTTCCCCATCACGAGACTCTTGACCGGCGCCGGCAACGCCTGGAACGGCGGCGAATAGATCATGTAGCTCAGGGGATACTTCTGCAGCCGGGTCTTCAGATCCAACTCACGCAGCGAACGGCCCTTCGCGTCGCGCGGTCCTGCTGCCACAAACGCCTCGGCAAAACCTGATGATCCTTCGATCAGACCGGTGATCGGCGCCTCATCCACGAACAACATGTAGTCGACAATCGCGTCGGCGGCCTCGGCGACGCGCGACTCGACACCGACCCGTGCCTCCCACGTCGCACGCGTGAGCAGGTTGAAGAGGTGCGCCTGATGCTCCATCACCATCAACGCGACGATGTCGCTGTAGGGCGTGGGATAGCCGCTCAGGTCGAACTGCCCCTCGAGCGAGACCCGCGCTGGCGGCGGCCTGGTACCAGGCCTGTCCTCCGAAGCCCTGGCGAAGGAGGGCATGAACAGCGGAAGGTTGCCGGCGTGCTGGGCCGGCACGCGCTTGCCGGTCACATACCAGCCACCCCACCGGTCTTCGATCGGACGGTAGTGATCGACGGTGAAGCCGTTGGCGTAGTCATTGGCGTCCTTGCGCGGGAAGGTGCTGAGAATGGTCTGGCCCGGCACGCCCAGCGTGTCCCACGACAGGTGACAGCGCAGGCACTGCTGCTCGCGGCCGAACGACGGCGCCGCCGCGCGTTCCTGGTGCACGACGTAGAAGACCGAGCCCAGCACCGGATCCTGCGCCACGATCTCGAGCAGCCCGCCACCGCGGACATAGCCGACCGAGGCGTGGTCGTTGAAGTAGATCGCCCGCGGATTGGTGATGGTGATGTGCTGCGCCTGCAGGCTGGTCTGCGAGTAGACCAGCACCTGCGACTCCACCGGAATGCCCAGCAGGTCGAGGACCGACTTCAGGTAGCCGGACTTCTCATCGAAGACCAGGGCGACCGACTTGTCGGCCAGCTTCCGGTTCAACGCGTCGACGACGGTGGTGGCGTCGGTGGTGCTGTAGCGAATCGCGGAATGGTTGATCGACTGGTCGAACGCACCCGGCCGCTGAGCGATGGCCGTCGCCACGGCGCCGGTGAGAATGGCGCCTGCCAGGGCCAGAAGGGTGAACGGTTTCACCCTGTCAGGATACCGCCAAAAGAAAAGGCTGCGGCTACTTACCGCCGAACCAGCTCGGAATCGGCATGTCGGCCATCGTCCGCAGGCCTGGCGCCACGCGAAGAATCTTGGGGATCGAGTTGACCGTGATCGACGCCGTGGCGATGTCGCCATGCAGGCCGCCGGCGACCTTGGAGGTGACGCGGGGGTTGCCCTCCACGGTGACGGCGTCGAACGACTCGGGGGCGCCGAGGTAGGCCTCCATGTGGAGCGTAATCACCGGCTTGCCCTTGCGGTAGCCAATGCCGTCCTGGATGATGCCGCAGACGTAACCGGGATCGACCGCGATCAGGTCGCTCTCGACTGCTTCGCTGGCGATCTTCGCTTGAATGACGTCGGTCACCTTGTCGAGCTTCCAGCCCATCGAGTCGGCGATCATCTGCACGCTCTCGGCGAGGCCGACGTGGCGGACACTGCCGTCCTTGACCTTGGCCGCGAACTGTTCCTTGGTGAGGCCCGAACCGATCTTCTGCTGGAATGGCAGGCGGCGGGTTCGCGCGTCCTGGATGCGGTCGACGCGAATGCTGTCCACCCGTTCGCAAATGCCGGTCAGTGTGATCGGCAGCGCGTCCATGGCAAAACCCGGATTGACGCCGGTGCCAACGACGGCGACCTTGGCCTTCTTCGCGAGCGCGTCGATCTTCCTGGCGAGCGCGCGGTTCTTGCCGACCGGATACGACAGCTCCTCGGTGGTCGAGACGATCGCCACCTTCTTGCTGAGCACCTGCTCGATCTGCGGCATCACCTTCTTGAGTGATGAACTCGTGCACAGCACCGCGACATCGGGCTTGCCGGCCTTGATGGCGCCAATGGCGTCGTTGGTGACGCGGATGCGCAGCTTCTTGTCGAGGCCAATCACCTGCCCGAGGTCCAGACCGATCTTGGCGCGGTCAATATCCACCGCCCCGACAATCTGGAAACCCTTGCGTGAGGCCACCTGGCGCGCCACCGCGGCGCCAATGGGGCCCAGTCCGTAGAACAACACTCGAATCGCCATAGGAACTTCGGATTATACCCGCGTTCGGTCAGGCGATGGCGGGCAAGCACCCGTCCGGCGTCCGGCCCGCCCATTCCCGGGTTACGATGAGCCCTGGTGACGGACAGACAAAGACTCCGGGGGCCCGGATGCCTTGCCTTGTTGCTTGGCCTCCTGTTGATTCAGGCCGGGCCGTCCGGCCAGACCCCGAATCTGGCGCCGTTATCGCCCCGCAACGCCAACTACGACATCGAGGTAACGCTGGATCCGGCCGCGCGCACGCTGACGGGCAGCGAGGTCATCGAGTGGCGGAACATCGGCACCATGGCGGCGTACTCCATTCGGGTGCATCTCTATTGGAACGCCTTCCGCAACACCAACTCCAGCTGGCTGAAACAACGAAAGCTGGTGGGAGACGACGCCTTCGGCGAGGCCGAGGCCAGCGACTTCGGCTATAGCGAAATCGCGACGATCGCGGTGATCAACGGCGATGGCAGTGTGCGGGCGGACTTGAAGCCCGCACTGCGCTACATCTCACCCGACGACCAGAACACCGACGACCGGTCCCTGGCTTCGGCGGCACTGCCCACGGCGGTACAACCGGGCGAGAGCCTGCGGTTGCGCATCACGTGGACCGGCAAGTTTCCGAAGAACTTCGACCGTACGGGTGTCATCGGCAACTATTTCTTCGTGTCGCAGTGGTTCCCGAAGCTTGGCGTATTTGAAGCCGGCGGTTGGACGGCCCACCAGTTCTTTGCCAACTCAGAGTTCTATTCGGACTTCGGCCGCTACGACGTCCGCATGACCGTGCCCAGCGGCTGGACGGTCGGCGCCACCGGACGCGAGCAATCGCGGGCCGATGCGGGCAACGGCAGGACGAGGCATCGCTACGTGCAGGATGACGTGCACGACTTCGCGTGGACGACCAGTCCGGATTTCATCGAGCACACGCAGCGGTTTGAGCACACCGGGCTACCACCGGTGGCAATGCGGCTGCTGCTGCAGCCTGAGCACGCCGGCCAGGCCGATCGTCATTTCGCCGGCACGGCGGCGGCGCTGCGCTACTACGGCGAGTGGTTCGGGGCCTATCCCTACGGGCACCTCACGATCGTCGATCCGGCATTCCAGAGCGACTCGGGCGGCATGGAGTATCCGACCCTGTTCACTGGCGGCACGCGCTGGCTCTCGCCGCGCGGCAGCAACGATCCCGAGTATGTCGTCTTGCATGAAGCCGGTCACCAGTTCTGGTACGGCATGGTCGCGAACAACGAGACCGAACGCGGGTGGCTGGATGAGGGGCTCAACGAGTATGCGGATTCACGCGTGCAAGCGGAAGCGCTGCAACCAAACTACTTGGTTCAACGTTTCTTTGGCGACCTGATTCCGTGGCAGTTCCGCGACCTCCCGCTGAAGCGCGCCACCGACACGAACTGGATGAACAGCTATCGCCGGCTGGGCGATCGCGATGCGCTGTCGACGCCGACCTTTCAACTCTGGCCGGCCACCCACCAGGCGCAGTCGTACCACAAGACCGCGTTGATGCTGCACACGCTCGAGCGCAAGCACACCTGGGAGGTGATGCAGAAAGTGCTGGCCACGTTCTTCACGCGATGGCGGTTCAAGCATCCGCAGCCGGACGACTTCTTTGCGGTGGTGGAGGAGGTCACGGGTCTTCCCCATGCGTGGTTCTTCGACCAGGTGTATCGCAGCTCGAACACGTTCGACTACGCCATCGAGCGGTTCGACAGCGAAGCGCTCTCGTCTCGCGGGCTGACGGAATCGCCGGCCGGTCTGGCCTTTAGCGAGCAGACCACTCGAGGCTCGTATCGTACAACGGTGGTGGTCAGGCGACTCGACGCCGGCGTCTTCCCCGTCGATGTGCTGGTGACGTTCAGCAACGGTGAACAGGTCCGCGAAGCCTGGGATGGCCGCGCCCGCTGGCAGGCTTTCACCTTCGACCGCCCGGTGAAGGCGGTCTCGGCGCAGGTCGATCCCGAACGGGTGTTGCTGCTCGACACCAATTACACCAACAACAGCCGGGTGATGGAACCCGCCACCGATGCAGCCGCCACCAAGTGGTCGTTGCGGTGGATGGTGTGGCTGCAGGACTTGATGATGACCTACGCGTTCTTCGTATGACCCGCCTTCGCCAAGACTCTGGCGAGGCAGGGCCCCTGCAGGCGTTCGTCGATGGCCTGATGCGCGTCAAGCGCGCGCCGTGGCTGGTGATTGGCCTGTGGCTGTCGACGCTGGTGCTCGCCCTGCCGCTGTCGCTGACGATGCACGGACTGATCGGCGATCACCTGGGCAGCAGCATGGCGGCGCGATCGGCCGTCGACGGCATGAACTACGACTGGTGGAACGAGTTCCTCGCGCAGTCGTCCGGCGTCGGCCAGACGTTCGTGCCGGCGATTCTGGGGTTTGCCGCCATCGTGCAGAATCTCAGCGGCGTGGCCGATGCCGCAGGGCCGCCCTCACCGGTGCTGTGGGTGGTCGCGGCGCAGATGCTGGTCGCCACCTTCCTGATCGGCGGCGTGCTGGATCGCCTGGCGCGCGATCGGGCGATCGGCGCCGGGGCGTTTTTCTCGGCCTGCGGCGTTTCCGTCTTCCGCTTCCTTCGGCTGAGCGTCGTCTCAGTGGCCGTCTACGCGCTGCTCTTTGTGACGGTCCACAACTGGTTGTTCGGCAACCTCTATTTGCGTCTGCTTGAAGACCTCACGGTGGAGCGGACGGCGTTCTTCTATCGGCTGGGGCTCTATGCGCTGTTCGGCGCGATGGTGCTGTTCGCGAACCTGGTGTTCGACTACGCAAAGGTGAGGGCGGTGGTCGAGGATCGGCGCAGCATGGTCGGCGCGCTGGCGGCGGGCTGGCGGTTTGTGCGGCGCAACCTCGGCGCGGTAGTCGGACTCTACGCGTTGAACTCCGTCGCGTTCATGGGAGTGCTGTTCCTCTACTACCTGACCGCACCTGGCGCCGCCGCCAACGCGCTGGCGTTTGCCATCGGCCAGGTGTTCATCGTGCTCAGGGTGATCATCCGCCTGCAGTTTGCGGCGTCACAAACGGCGCTGTTCCAGGGCCGGCTGGCTCATGCCGGCTACGTTGCCCGACCGCTCGCGAAGTGGCCCGACTCCCCTGCGGCCGAGGCGATCGGTCCCGCCTATAAAAATGGATGATTGGGGCCAGGCCCCCAAATTCACCACACTCAGGCGTCAAAATGGCCGCAAACGCCGAGTTTTCCGCCAGAGGGCGGCCCTGGACGCTGGAAATGGTGAATTTGGGGGCCTGGCCCCAATCATCCATCACAGCGCGTCGACGCCGGCGGCCGAGGCGGCCGCGTGGCGCAACTTCTCGCGGGCGTCGACTGCCGTGGCGCGCAGCAGCAGGTCGGAGTCCTTGGCCCATTCGTCCAGCTTGGCGGCAAACCGCGTCAGCCGCATCTCGCCCATGGCATAGGCCGCGCACGAGCGGAGCCAGGGATCCTGGCCGAGCGCCATCACCTCGATCGCTTCTTCGCGGTCGCCCAGCGATGCGCCCAACATCTTGTTGGCCGATTCGATCCGCTCGGCGACTGGCACCTCGCGGTCGAACAACGGGATGACCTTGGCCCTCACCTCGGGTGGCAGCACCGAGTCGAGAAACTCCACCGCGTTGTCGTGAACAATGGGGTCGTTCGATTGCAGGCCGACGTAGGCGCTGTGCATGTCGTACTGGGGATACAGGATCTTCAGCAGACGGAAAATGCGTTCGGCCTCTTTGTCGATTGACTCCGCCAGCCCCTGGGCAATGGGGTTGGTCTCATCGTCCAGGGACGCGCCAAGCGTGCCGAGCACCTGATACGACCGGTAGTGCCCCATGATCTCGGCCGCCAACACCGACTCGATCAGTTTGCGGTCAGTCGGCCGCTCGGGATGCTGCTGCCCCAGCTTGTTGAGCGCGGCAATCGTGTGATAGCGAAGAATGACATCGCGATCGAGCACGCTCTCGGTGAGCACCGCCTGCGCCGACCGCGAGCCAATGGCCAGCAACACGTTCGGAATCTCGCGGCGCACCTCGGTGGCCATCTCGTCGTCGGTCAGGTAATCGCGCAGCGTGCCGACGATCCGATCGCCGAATTGCGCGAGGGCCTCGGTCGCTGCAACCGTCAACGACGGGTCGGCCAGGCGCTCGAGCAGCGGGCTGATAAAGGTGCGCTTCCTTAACCGGCCGACGGCGGCAATGGCCGCCCGCGCCACCTCGATGTCGTCGTCATCAAACAGCGTCCGCAACTCGCGTTCGAACAGGTCCGGCAGCGTCGCGATCAGGCGGGCGGCTTCCAGGCGGGTTCGCTGGCGATCTTCGCCAGCCTCTTCCGCCATCTTCGACAGCATCAACCGCGAGGCTTCAATGTTCTGTGTCCTCCCAGGGCGCGCGAGAAACGCGACCAGGGCGGCTCGAATCGAGAAATCTTCGAAGTCGCCCAGCGACTCGATGCGGACCAGCGGGTCGGTGTGATCGAAGGTCGTCAGATACAGCAGTGCCTCGGTGCGGACGTCCAGGCTCGGATCCCGAAGCAGCTTCTCGACTTCGCCTTTCACGCTGGCATCGCCGGCGCGGGCCAGCAAGGCGACGGCCTGGCGGCGAATCTCTGGCTGCTCGTGGTGCAGCAGACCGCGGACGGCGGGATGCACCTTGCGGTCGTGCGCCATCTCGAACAAGCTGAGCGCGTACGCGATCTCGCGGGTGGTGCCCTTGAGCCGCGACGAGATCAGCGCCGTCGCGTCGCGGTCCATCACCGGCATCGAGGCGCGTTCGGAATCAACGCGATGCTGATGAATGCTCTCGCGCAGGTTCTCCACGTACTGCCGTCGCGCCACGGCGGCCGCCACCAGCCAGGCGCCGATCAGCACCACGCTGACGCGCGACAGGTCGACCGCCGACCAGTTGAGGACCGCGGCGAACACCAGCACCACCAGACCGCCACCGGCGTCGCCCAGCCGATAGACGACGGTGTCGATGAACGACTTGACGCGGAAGGTGTGAGCCGCCTGCACCGGCAGATACAACAACTCGGTCGTCGCCTTGTCGATGGAATAGCGCAGCACCTGGTCGCTCGCCTTGAGCGCGGCCGCCGCGACCAGGGTGCCCAGGAAGAACACGCCAGCCGATCCCATCAGCATGGCCGTGGGGACGATGAACAGCGCCGTCCCGACGCCGGCAGTTCGCAGCACGCGGCCGGTGAGGAGTAATTGCAGGAGCAACGACACGACCCCGGCAATCATGTTGAAGGTGCCGAAGAACATCGCCAACTCGTCGGTATCGGGAATGGCGGCTTTCGCAATCGCCTTGAACTGCCAGCCGGCGACCGTGGTGGTCAGGGCCGAAATCAGCACCAGCGCGGCAATCGCCCGCAGGTAGGGCGACTCGCGCACCAACGCCAGGCTGCCGAGCAGCGTCCCCGATTCGGCCGTGCGGTCGGTGCCGGTGGCCGGCATGTCGTTGCCGACGTAGTCGGGCCGGTCGCGCCAAATCATCACGACCAGCAGCGCGCATAGCAGCAACGAGCCGGCGACGAGCGCGAGCATGATCTCGGTGCCGAACTGCGACACCGCCAGTCGGGTGGCCAGCCCACCGACGATCCAGCCCAGGATGGCCCCGCTGCCAATGAAGCCGAACGACCGCTTGGCTTCGCGCGTGGTCATCACGTAATTGGCCAGCGTCCACACCTGCGACGGCGCCAGCACCGAGAACACCCCGACCCAGATGTAGATGCCGATGAACAGGGCGCCGGACTCGACCTCTGACATCGCGGCCCAGGTCCAGAAGATCAGGGCGTTGGCGGCAAACAACAGGATGCTTCCGACCAGCAGGTTACGCAGGTTGGTGCGATGGCCGACCCACAGATAGACACTGGCGGCAATCCCGACGAGAACCGCGATCGCAATGTCGACATACGGCAAATCGATGGCACGGTAGCGGTCAAGGAATAGCGCATCGCGCGCCGCCTTGCTCGCGACGCTGCTGGCCATGGTGAAGAAGAGGTAGGCGAACAGCGGGAAGGCGCGTCGCAGTTCGCGGCCGTTGAGGCCCAGCACACGTTCAGCAACACTCAGCATCAGGCCCGCCGAGAGTTTACCTTAGGATAAGATCTGGATATCGCACGACCGTCCCTGACCTCCCGCCTCCTGAGTCCGATCGTCCAACTGCGCGACGGCGAGTCGGCCACCGCGCTGTTGATGTTCCTGTACTCGTTCCTCGCCATGACGAGTTACAACATCGTCAAACCGATCACCCGCTCGGAGTTCATCTCGAGCCTGGGCGCCGACAACCTGCCGTGGGTGCAGTTTGGCGCCGGCGTGCTGATTGGCTTCCTGATGCAGGGCTACACGATGCTGATGAAGCCGGTGCCGCGGCGCTGGACCATCCCCGTGACGCAGGCCGGCATGGCGGGGCTGCTGCTGCTGTTCTGGTTCCTGTTCACCACCATCGGTGCGGACTGGGTCGCGGTCGCCTTCTACGTGCTGGCGTCGATTCTCGGCATCCTGCTAATCAGCCAGTTCTGGACGCTCGCCAACGACGTTTACGATCCGCGCCAGGCCAAGCGCATCTTCGGGTTCATCGGCGGCGGCGCCAGCCTCGGCGGCGCCACCGGCGCGGCCATGACCGCGTTCCTGGTCGAATCGCTCGGCGCCAAGCAGATGCTGCTGGTCAGCGCCGCGATCATGGGGCTGTGCTTCTTCATCGTGACCTTCATCATGAAGCGCGAGCAGGCGGCCGGCACGAGCGACGCCACCAGGACCGGTGAAGACGAGGGCGTCAGCAGCGGCGAGGCGATCCAGCTCCTGAAGTCGTCGCGCCACCTGCAGATCATCGCGCTCGTGATTGGCTTTGCCGCGATCGGCGCGGCCATCATCGAGCAGCAGCTCAACATGGCGGCGGCGGAAGCCAAGGGCGCTGGCAACGCCGACGCGATCGCCGCGTTCCTCGCGCAGATCACCGTCTACCTGTCGCTGTTTGGCTTCGTCATCCAGGTCGGCCTGACCAGCCGCATCCACCGCGTGCTCGGCATCGGCTTCGCGCTGCTGGTGCTGCCGATGAGCCTGGGCACGACCGCGGTG
>ENA-ORBV01003726-ORBV01003726.1-microbial-mat-metagenome-genome-assembly--contig:-NODE-3726-length-30154-cov-5.209861_pt1 | contig 30154 bp, 24 predicted proteins | sample MGYA00237777_ERZ505514 | MGnify/ENA primary metagenome ERZ505514 (study PRJEB26160, sample SAMN06269048) | microbial mat metagenome | isolation source: Oligotrophic lake microbial mat | place... | reverse complement strand
TCTCAGCGCATCGCCGGTCAAGGTGCCCCGGGTCGGCGGGGTGGGGCAGCCGGCGATTTGCACGTTCTCCTGCGAATTCGCCCGCATTCGTTTTACCGAACGGAGGGCAATAAACTTTTTGTCGAGGTTCCGGTGACACTCCCGGAGCTTGCCATTGGCACCGATCTTGAAGTCCCGGTTCTGGATGGAGTGATACGAATGAAGGTTCCTGCCGGGACTCAGTCGGGTGCGGTCTTTCGTGTTCGTGGACGAGGTTTGCCCGAGCCCGGGGTTGCGCGCGGCGATGTTCACGTTCGCGTTGTGGTCGAGACGCCGGTTGCACCCGACGCGCGCATGCAGGTCGCACTTGCGGCCTTGCAGGCGGGTGCGGATGCGCAGCGCTACCCCCGTCGTGCACAATTTCAGGCCGTGCGTGCGGCGACCGGACGAGAAAAACCATGAGCGACACGCCCGTCCGCACAAACCGCAAACCCAGTTCGTCGCTCTGGTTTCACGCTCTCTTGTTTTTGGCGACCGTCATCACGACCACCGCCACCGGCGCGATCTATGTCCATCCCGAACGCATGCTTCCCATTGCCGACGGCTGGACCTTTTCGGTCCCGCTCCTCGTCATATTGCTTTGCCACGAGTTTGGGCATTTTACGGCCGCGCGTCTACACGGCGTGAAGGCGTCCTTGCCGTATTTCTTGCCGTTGCCCCCTCCTATCGGGATGCTGGGGACGCTGGGGGCTGTGATACGCATGCCGCCCGCGACGGATCGACGCAAGCTCATCGATATCGGTGCGGCGGGCCCGCTCGCAGGTCTGGTGGTGGCGATCCCCATATTGTTTTACGGACTGTCCTTGTCCAAGGTCGCGCCGCTTGTGGGTGTTGGCATGCAAGAGGGGAATTCTCTCCTCTATGCGCTGATGAAGTTCGTGGTGACCGGGCGCTGGCTCCCGTCCAACGGTGAAGACATCATGCTGCACCCCACGGCGCTCGCAGGATGGGCCGGATTGTTGCTCACCATGATCAATCTATTGCCGTTCGGACAGCTCGACGGTGGACACGTGGCGGTTGCTTATCTGGGAAATCGTTACACGTCGTTTTCACGGCGTTTGTCGCCTGCGTTGTTGCTGCTCTCGGTAGGGGTTTTTGCATGGGTGTGGTTTCTGACCGACAGCCTGTTGGCGGATCCGGCCGTGGCCAAAGTGCTTGCCAGTCAGGGCGTCGATTCCGTTTCGGTGGCTCTTGCGGCCGCCATGCCATGGTTGGTTTGGTTTGGCATGCTGCGTTTGATGTCGTTTTTGGCAGGGGGAGAGCATCCCGCCGTCGATGACAAGCCGCTTGGTCGTTCCCGCGGCGTCCTGTTCTGGCTCGTGGTGGCGGTGTTCGTGTCCATCTTCATGCCGGTCCCGCTCAGGTTCTCGATTGGAAAAGTCGATGTCAGTTCGACAACGACGCCCACGAAGGCTGCGACGAACAACGACGATGGCGGGGTAGACGCACAGGACGATGGCGGTGACTGACGAGACGCAAGCCGTGACCTCGACCGAAGGGCAACTTTGTCCAAAGTGTCAGTTTGCGCGCACGAAAACGCAACACAGCTGTCCCCGCTGTGGCCTCATGTTCGCGCGTTGGAATCCCGAGGTTGCGGACATCGTCAAGCCGATTGACGCCGAGGGTGAAGCTTTGTGGTCCGCGGTCATCGCCGACTGGGGCAATGAGGAACACCATCTGACCTTCGTCAAACATTGCTCTCTTGCCGGAATTCTTGCGGCAAGCGGCCGCCGCTACCGCGACTGGCTCTTGACCCATCCGGGCGACGCGACGGCGATGGCCATGCAGAAACGTATCCTCGGCATGGCGCAGGCGATGCTTGGTTCCAATAGCTCTCGACCAAGCGGCTCCATCCTGTCGAGCAAGTGGTTCTGGACGATCATTATCGTGGCCATGAGCGCAGGCATGACAGCTGCATTCTTGATTCGCCGTTAGCCGGTCGTCTGCGCTACGCCGCAGCGATTTCCGGAGAGCGCAACCAGGCACGCGCCCGCACGGTTCCGGTGTCGTTGCCCGTCGCGAGCTTGAGCTGATCATCGATCAGCTCCCAAACACCCTTCAGTTCGGCACGGTGCAGCGTGAACGTAATCATGAAGAAGGGAGTATGGGCATCGGGTGCCTGTACGATCGCCGTGACCGCATGCCGTGCGTTTTCGGCCGTGAGCATTCCCTTGACCTCGTAGGTCCAGGGCGAAACCGACTTCACTTTCCGTGAGCGAAAGGACAGAAGCCGGGAGCCCGTATCGGCGGGGCTCGTGATGCTGGTGGTATCGACCAACATTTGCACCTGAACGTTGCCGTTTTCATCGTCGGAGCCGTCCATCAAAAGGGGGACCCATTGCTGGAAATTTCCGTTCAATAACAAGCCGTTGCCCGCGATCGAGAGATTGAGTGCTGGTTTCAAGGCCGTTGCCATGGACGGTATTGATACACCCAGGGCGGGGCGTCAAGTCACGGCAATGGGCCAACATCACGATGGCGGCATTCGTTTCGGCGCTCCGTGCGAAAACATGGCAATACTCGGGCCGTGAAAGTTCCGCCCTTCGAGCTGCCGCTGCAGGAGATAAAAGAGACCCTGGATTCACTGCGCCGGCCACTGTCGATAGCCATCATCCGTTCAAAGAACGCGTTCAACGTGGGCGCCATCATTCGTGTGGCGCATTCTTTTTTGGTGAAACAAATCGTCCTGGTTGGCGACGAACCGTTTTACGAGCGGGCCGCGATGGGCATGCAGCGCTACGAAAATCTGGTGATGTTGCCCGATGATGCCGCCTTTTTGGCCTGGAAGCGCGAGCAGAACTTGCCGATGGTTTGTCTTGAACGCGAGCCCGCCACCGTCGGGTTGTGGCAGGCCGCTTTGCCCGCTGAATGTGTGATGGTCTTTGGCAGCGAGAATGAGGGGATCTCTACCGAGATTTTGGCTGCGGCCGATCAGATCGTGGCGATCCCGATGTTTGGGATCAACAATTCGTACCCCATCACCGTGGCTGCGGGTATTGCGATTGCCGAGTGGACGCGCCGGCACAGCCCAGGCCCGGGTCGCTGACTACCGGGCGCCGCGCAACGAGGGCAACAAAAAGCCGATCAGTCCGGGCAGCGCGCCGATGCTGCCGAGTACCAGAAACAGGCGCGACGGCGAGACCCATTCAGCGAGTCCGCCCACCATGCCCGAAGACAGGGCCATCATCCCGAAGACAGTGACGTTCACGAGTGCGAACGCGCGGCCGTGTAGATGGGCCGGCACCGTTCGCTGAATCATGACCGTGCGCGGAATGATGATGAGTGGGATGAAGAGCGCGTGAACGAACTGGGCGATGCCGAGTTGTCCAATCGTACTGCAAAACGCATACGGAATGAAGGTCAAGCCATCGAGCACGATGCCAACGAGGATGGTTGGCCCTCTCGGGAAATTGTGTCCAAACACCCAGAAGGCAGCGCTTGCGAGTGTCATCCCGAGGAAAAAGAGGCCAAGGGTCTGAGAATACGCGGCGGCATTCAGTCCAAGCGTCTTCGTGACAAGCAGAGGTGTTGCGACATGCGCGAGCCCCATGATGGCAAGATTGTTGGCGGTGCCAATCACCAGCAGCGCGCGCATCGAAGGCACGGCCCAGACCTGTCGCGCGCCAGAAATCGCCTCGTGCAAGGTCGCTCGCAGATCGAGGGGCAAGGACGGTCCTTCCATCGAGCCGAGCGGCGTGGGTCTGCGATCACGGACGAGCGGCAGCAAGGCGATGCAGCCCGCTGAAAAGAGGAACGTTGCCGCATCCACGAGCAACAGATTGATCGAACCCACAAGCGGAATCAGAATGGCGGCGAGCAACGGCCCTGCAACCAGCGCCCCGTATTCGGCGACCTGAAATCCAGATACCGCAGCCGTCAGGTGTTGTGGTGGCGTGATCCGTGGAATCAGTGACTTGATGGCGGGGTTAAAGAGCGTTGCACCCGTGGCGAGGCAGAAAACCGCAACGCCAAGTACAGACGGCGTCAACAGACCGGTCGCGTGCAGAATGGGGATCGCCCCAACGCTGATCGCGCGCAACAGATCCGCCCACAACATGATCTTGCGCCGATCACTGCGGTCGACGAGTGCGCCTGCGAAAAGACCGAGGGCCAGCGCAGGCAAGAAGTTGAGTGCCACCAGTGCAGCGGACATCGACGAGGAGCCCGTCACATCGAGTGCCACGAAGAACATGACGCTGATGAAGAGCGCGTCCCCGAGATGCGACACGACCTGACCGAGCCAAAGCAAGCCCAGTCGACCCCGCCATCGATCGTCACCTGGTTCCGGCGTTGCCATCGGCAGATCGGGCGCGCTCTCGGTGTTGGATGGCGTAAAAGTCACGTTGGAGGCCGTCGCGCCGGTCATCATGAACCAATGGTTCCGAGCGGGCATGCGCCCATTGTCGCAGAGGACGTCGATCGGCCCAAAAAAGCCTATCCGATCCGGTTTGAAGGCAATTGTTTCGGACGGGTATCCGTGTGTGTTTCCCGGTAGTTTCCTCTCGGTTGCACTGTAGCTAATTCTTCATTTGCCGTGTTTGTGCGGCTTTACAGGGGGGATTTGCGTCGCCTAGGGTGAATCCATCCTGCGGGAAACGCCGCAACAACAAGGAGAAACAAGATGACCCGACTTCTAAGCATGACCCTGGCCGCTTCTCTATTTGGCGGGGTCGCCTACGCACAGGATCCCTCCGAACCGACCCCCGAACCGACCCCCGAAGTTACGGCCGAGACGACCCCCGAAGTGAAGGCCGAGACAACACCCGAAGTTACGGCCGAGCCGACAACCGAACTGAAGGCCGAGGAGAAGGCGGATAACTCGCCGTTCAAGATCTCGGGCTTTATCGACGGCTACATGGGCTACCTTTCGAGCGAAGCCGGTCAGGCGTTGCCGGGCCACCAGGCCTACGTTCGCAACAATGGCTTTTCGCTGGCCTTCGTCGGACTCGACCTCGTCTATGACACCGAATACGTCTCGACGACGATGAACCTCCGCTTCGGTCCGGGTGTGAATGCTTTTTACGGCGCCGGATATTTCAATGCTGGGAACGTGACTGCCCCAGTAGCAGGCGTATACAGCAACGACTCCGTCAGTGCGGCCATGCAAAACGTCACACAGGCGTTTGTGACCCTGAAGGCCAACGACGCGTTGACGGTCGACTTTGGCCAGTTCAGCACCATCTACGGAGCTGAGGTCGCTGAAAGCTTCAACAACTTCAACTACTCGCGTGGTGCCCTCTACTACTCGTTCCAACCCTTCTGGCACACCGGTGCAAGGTTCAACTACAAGGTCAGCGATCAGATGACGATCAAGGCCATGGCGGTCAACGGCGTCAACACCTTTGTGGACACGGGCGATTCGATTCCTCAGATCGGTTTGCAAGGTGTGTACACGTCCGAGAACTTCAGCCTCTACCTTGGATACCTCGGTACCCTTGAGAAGAAGGTTGACGGTCCCTGGGATCACCTTGTGGATGTGGTCGCAAGCACCTCGCTCGGTGGCTTGGATTTGTTGTTCAACTTTGACTTCGCCATGGACGACGGCGGTGCCAATGCCGGAAACAAGTTCAACTTCTGGGGCGGCAGTCTCGCCGCACGCAAGGCGCTCAGCGATTCATTCAAAGCATCGTTCCGTGTCGAGTACCTGAAGGATGAGGATGCGGTTGTTTTGCTCGCCAAGTCCTTGCTCACCAACACTCTCACCTTTGATTGGTTGCCCTTGCCCACGCCGAACGCGCTCATTCGCCTCGACCTGCGCTTCGAGAAGTCGACCGACGGCGACATCTTCGCCAAGCGCGGTGACACTGCCGCAACCGATTCCGCCTTTGCCGCGGTGGTCGGAGTGGTCGTCAAGACCAACTAGTTTCGACTCTACTAGCCTGGCGCCTTCTGGCGGATGGAATGGGCGATGGTCTACAACGCCATCGCCCTTTTTATGTGCGGCGTTCGACCTGCCTAGTTTTCCGGCGGCTGATCAGCGGGGTGACTCAGTTCGACCGGTGTGTGTCGCTCAATCTCTGTACCGCCCGTCCTGTCGCAGGTAAGAATGCGATCGCCGTCGGTGAAAACCACATCAATCTTCCCTGGCCCCGGCGAGCCACGCACGATCCCGACGCCAAACTTGGGATGCGCAATGCGCTCGCCTGCGCGATAGCTCTCCTTGAACGCGTATGCGCGTGGCGGCTTGCTCGGATCCGTAACGGTGGGGAGTGCGGGGGGCGCCTTCTCTTTCGACTTCTTGACGCTCGAACGCTTAGTGGTGCTGGCAGTCGCGCTGCTGCGACGTTCATTCCGATAGTTGTGCTGCCCGCTGCATTGCTTGCAGAGGACACGGACAACGCGGGTGGCGACCATGGCGACCACGACGTGCCAAACGTCGCCGCACTTGTTGCAGTTGTCTTCAATGTCCTGTCCCACCTTCGGCGTTGCCATGATCGTTCAGTTCCTCTCGTTCGTTTCGTTCTAAAGATGTCCAGGGTCACGATAAACGCCGAAAACATCCCGGAAAACCTGGCTGATTTCGCCCAGGGTGCAGCGCATTTTCACAGCCTCTAGCACGGATTCCATGATGTTGGCCTGCGCCGGTGCGCTTTCGCAGGCTCGTGCCACGCCCGCAAGTCCATGGGCCGCTTCGGTGCTGTTTCGTTGCGCACGAAAGGCCTTGATGCGCTCGACCTGCGCACTTTCGACCGACCCATCGACCTTCAGCAGGGGCACCCTTTCGTCCCCATCGGACTGCAATGTGTTGACGCCCACCACAAGCCGATTGCCGCTGTCGATGGCGCGCTGTTGTTCGTAGGCGCTGGCGCCGATTTCTTTTTGGGGAAAACCCTGTTCGATGGCGTTGGTGATGCCGCCCATCGCATCAATGCGATCCAAATACACCTGGGCTTCGCTTTCCATTTTTTCAGTCAGGTGTTCCACAAAATGGCTGCCACCCAGCGGATCGGCTACCGATGCCACACCCGATTCGTGCAGCAAGATCTGCTGGGTTCGCAGGGCCAGCGTGGCGGCGTCTTCTGTTGGCAGCGCATAGGTTTCGTCGAAGCTGTTCGTGTGTAGCGATTGTGTGCCCCCGAGTACCGCTGCGAGCGCTTGCAGCGACACGCGAACCACGTTGTTGCGAGGTTGCTGCGCCACCAGGGAAACACCCGCCGTTTGACAGTGCGCTCGCAACAGCCACGAGCGCGGATTCTTTGCGCCGAAACGTTCGCGCATGATGTGCGCCCACATTCTGCGGGCCGCGCGCAACTTGGCGATCTCCTCGAAAAAATCGTTGTGGATGTCCCAGAAGAAACTCAACCGAGGCGCAAACGTGTCGACATCCAGCCCCGCATCGATTCCCATCTGAACGTAGCCAATGCCGTCCGCGAGCGTGAACGCCAGCTCCTGTACGGCGGAAGCTCCGGCTTCGCGGATATGATAGCCACTGATGCTGATGGTGTTCCATTGCGGCATCGTGCGCGTGCAATACACCAGCATGTCCGCCATGATGCGCAGATGGGCGCGCAGCGGGCAGATCCATTCCTTCTGCGCGATGAACTCTTTGTACATGTCGTTCTGAATCGTACCACGAAGTTTTCCGGCATCGATTCCACGTGCCTGCGCAAGCGCCTGATAGAACGACAGCACCACCACCGCAGGCGCGTTGACCGTCATCGAGGTCGATACGGCATCAAGCGGGATATCGGCAAACAGGCGATCCATGTCATCAAGCGTTGCAACCGCGACGCCTTCTCGACCGACTTCACCGCGACACAGGGGATGGTCGGGGTCGTAGCCCATGAGCGTGGGCATATCGAATGCGGTGGATAATCCCGTTTGCCCCTGCGCCAGCAAGAACTTGAATCGTCGGTTGGTGTCCTCGGGTGAGCCGAACCCCGCAAACATGCGCATGGTCCACGGTTTGCCCTGATACATGGACTCGTGCGGTCCCCGCGTAAACGGGAACACACCCGGTTGTTCGTCCATCACGCGATGATGTGCGGGACCGTAATGCGCCTGCAACGGAAGGCCCGAAAGCGTTTCAGGTAACGGTACCGAGCCTTCGGGCCTCGACGCGCGCGGCATGAACGCAAAGCCTACCATGGATTGCAAATTGACGGGTTAAACCCCGCGCGCTAGGCGATCGCATGTCCAATCGACGGATCGATCTTGTGATCTTTGATCTTGACGGAACGTTGATCGATTCCATTGTTGATATCGCAGGTGCGCTCAATCACGTGTTGCGCATGCATCATCACCCGACGGTTTCGGTCGACTCCGTTCGACGCATGGTGGGTGATGGCGTATCGATGTTGGTGCGCCGCGCGCTTGCCGAGGTTGCCCCCGATGCTCGAGCGGTTTCCGATGAAACCGTCAATGGCATGGCGCAGACGATCTGGCAGTACTACGTCGATCACCCCTGCGTCGACAGTCAACCCTTCGACGGTGTCGTCTCGATGCTTGATGAACTCGCGTCGCGCGGAATTTCAATGGCGGTTTTGACCAACAAGCCCGGCGATGTCGCGCGCGCACTGTTCGATGTCCTGGCGATGCGGGCGCGCTTTACGGACGTGATTGGCGACATGGACGGGTTTGCTCGCAAACCTTCTCCCGAAGCTGTCTCGGTGCTGATGCAGCGGGCGGGCGTCAGCGCCGAACGCACGTTGATGGTGGGCGACGGCATTCCCGACGTTGGGGTTGCACGCGCAGCAGGCATCGCGTCCGTTGCCTGTTTGTGGGGATACACCCCGGTTGAAAAACTGCTGGCCGAAAATCCCACGCATGCAATCGCAACACCGGAGGCTTTATTGGCCCTCCTCTAGCAGTCGACTATGCGCTCGCGGAGGTCTCGGGTTTTTCAGCGCCCGGTTCAGCCACCACCACCGGCACAGGTTCAAGCGCTGCTTCCAGTGCTTCTGAGATCCTGGACACGAAGGTGATCTGCATTTCGTTCTTCACCATGTCTGGCACATCGACCAAGTCCTTGCGATTCCGCTCGGGCAACAACACCCGCTTGATGCCGGCGCGATGGGCCGCGAGGACTTTCTCCTTCACGCCACCAATCGGTAGCACGTTTCCGCGCAAGGTGATTTCACCCGTCATCGCCACGTCGCCGCGAACGCGTCGACCCGAAAGCAACGAGATGAGCGCCGAACTCATCGCGACACCCGCCGACGGACCATCCTTCGATACACCGCCCGCGGGCACGTGTACGTGCAAGTCGGTTTTCTCGAAGTCGACGGTGATGTTGTATTCGTCGACGTGCGCTCGGACCCAGGAAAGAGCAGCCCGCACCGATTCCTTCATTACGTCACCGAGTTGACCGCTGAGAATAAGATTGCCTTTGCCAGGCATCTGCGATGCTTCGATGAAGAGGATGTCGCCACCGCTTGGGGTCCAAGCCAACCCCGTCGCCACACCGGGGACCTCGGTGCGCTCGGCAATTTCTGGATAGAAACGCTGGGGACCCAGGATATCTTCCATGCGCTTTTCACTCAGTACGCTGTCGTATGGCTCGTTTTCGGCGACCTTGACGGCGATGGCACGAATGGCATTGGCAACTTCGCGCTCCAGGTTACGAACACCCGCTTCACGCGTGTAGTGATCGATGATGGCGCGCACACCGTCATCCGGAAAATTGACCTGCTCGGGCTTTAATCCGTGCTCTTCTATTTGCTTGGGAATGAGATGCCGTCGCGCGATCTGCAGCTTTTCGTCGCTCGTGTAACCGGCAATGTCGAGAACTTCCATACGGTCGAGAAGGGCCGGTGGAATCGTGTCCAGCATGTTCGCGGTAGCGATGAAGATGACGTTCGATAGATCGAAGGGAACTTCGAGGTAGTGGTCGGAGAACGAGTTGTTTTGTTCCGGATCCAACACCTCAAGGAGAGCGGCCGACGGATCACCGCGAAAATCCAAGCCTAGCTTGTCGATCTCGTCGAGCACAAACACGGGGTTCTTGGTTGCGACCTTGCGCATGCCCTGAATGATTCGACCCGGCAATGCACCGATATAGGTTCGGCGGTGGCCCCGAATCTCGGCCTCGTCGCGCACGCCGCCAAGCGAAATGCGGATGAACTCGCGCCCGAGCGACTTCGCGATCGATTTGCCAAGCGACGTCTTACCCACGCCCGGAGGTCCAGCCAGACAAAGAATCGGTCCCTTCTTGCCCGGTGCCAGTTTGCGCACCGCCAAGTATTCAAGAATGCGCTTTTTAACCTTGACGAGATCGAAATGCTCGTTGTCGAGGATCTCTCGGGCCGAGTTCAGCTCAAGGGTGTCGATGGTTTGCTTTGCCCAGGGGAGCTCGACCAACCATTCGAGGTAGGTACGCTGAACCGTGTACTCGGCGGAGGAGGGCGCCATTTGTTTGAGGCGGTCAAGTTGCTTGCGCGCAACCTTGATCACGTCCTCGGGCATATCGGCGACCTTGATCTTGTCGTCGAAGGTGTCCAGATCGCTCGATTCGTCTCCTTCACCGAGCTCTTCCTGAATCGCTTTGAGCTTCTGGCGCAAGACCGCTTCGCGCTGGTGTTTTGAGAATTCCTCGCGCACCTGCGTATCGATCTTTTGTTTGACCTTGATGAGCTCGACTTTGCGCTGCAAGAGCACCAGCAGGCGCCGCAGCCGATCGGTCACATTGGGCTCGATGAGCAATGAGGCGCGCTCTTCGCTCGACAGATCCACCGTCGCGGCAACCACGTCGCCCATGCGCGCGGGATCTTTGTTCTGATCCAGCACCTGAGCTGCCTCGTCCGGGATGTCGGGCGAAATGGCAATCAATTGTTTGGCGACATCATAGACCGCCATGCCAAGGCCATCGATTTCGATGGGATCCTTGCGAATTTCGCGCGCCGATTCGTACTGCGCGATCATGAAGGGCTTTTCCTGGACGAAACCCTTGATGCGGCGACGCTCCACGCCTCGCAGCACGGCTGTCACGCGGTTCTCTGAGGCCTTCACCACGCGGACGACTTCGCCCTCTACGCAGATGTTATAAAGGTCCGTTCCTGCCGGCTCTTCGACATCCGCATCCTTTTGCGTGCCGACGAGCAATCGGGCTCCTTTGCCGGGCAAGCTCTCGATGAGCTTGAGCGAGCTGGATCGGCCGATTTCGACCGGCATCACAGCACCTGGAAACAACACCAGGTTCCGCAAAGAGAGAAGGGGCAGGGTCTTGGTTTCTGATGCCGTCATGCTGTCTCTCCGTTGACTGCGATCTGACGCAACAACCCTAGCGCCGGAACGTCTTGTGGCAAGTCATTAATTTGTACATCGAATGTCATGGTCATGTTCTTGAAATGATTTGCAGGAAATCGACCCGCGACCGAGATCGCTTTCACTCGTTTTCCCAGCTGCGGAGCTGCGTGTTCACCACACGCGTGCTGAGCTCGGTTAATAGACGTCGGGATTCCTCGTCACCTTCTTCAATTGCGGGCACAACGACATGCACACGACAGTATTGGTCGCCCCGTCCAGCCTCACCGTTCGCTATGCCCTTGCCCTTGAGGCGCAACTTGCGACCCGTGCTTGAACCCGGTGGCACATTCACCCACACAAGCCCGTCAAGTGTGGGTACGTGTACGCGAGCGCCCACCATCGCTTCTACGATCGTGATCGGCACATCGAGAAGTACGTCGTCACCTTCGCGCTGTAGGTAGGGATGCGGTGTCACGGTGATCTCAAGATAAAGATCACCAGGATGCCCGTTGGCTCCCGGTGCCGCGCCTCCCTGTCGGGCGATTCGCAGTCGGCCGCCGGTTTCTACCCCTGCGGGGATCGCCACTTCGATTGGATTGCCGTTACCGGCTCGAACCTTTCGTTTGGTACCAAGCGCTGCCTCGCCAAAGGGCAGCTCGACTCGCGCCGACATGTCTTGACCTCGGGCCGAAGCAGGTCCGCGTTGCTGCCATGGGTTGCGGCCGGAGGCGCCCTGACCAAATAAATTTGAGAAGAGATCATTCAGATCCGGACCACCCGGTCCGCCGGTAAAGCCGCCTCCGCGCGCAAAAGGGGATCGCCCTTTGCCAATATTAAAGTCGCCAAACACGCTCGCGAACGAATCCGGATCGAATCCCTGTGGCATGCCATCTTGGCCGATCGGGGCGTGGCGCAGGCGATCGTATTCTCCCCGCTTCTTCGGATCGCCAATGATCGCGTTCGCGTCGCTTATCTCCTTGAATCGTTCTGTTCGTTTCGCGTCGCCGCCGGTCGCGTCAGGGTGGTTTTCACGCGCAAGCGCCCGGTAGGCCTTCTTGATATCGGCTTCGCTCGCGTTTTCCGCGACCCCGAGAATCTTGTAGAGATCTTTCATGGCGAGTGGAGGGTGTTAGCGCTCGTTCCCCGCGACGGCAGCGGGTTCGGCCGAGGACCGTTTGTCGAAACCAAGGGCGTCACCCTCGCGCTTTACCAGGATCGTATCCCCTGGCGCAAATGCCCCCTCTATCAGCTTGCGAGCCAGTGGATCTTGCAGATGCCGGGTGATGGCGCGCTTGAGCGGTCGGGCCCCATAGGTTGGGTCGTACCCCCGGTCGGCCAGGAAGGTGCGCGCCTCTGCGGAAAGTTCGATGGAAAGCTCGCGCTCCGCAAGCAGTTTCCGGAACCGTTCCAGTTGAATCTCAACAATCCGATCGAGGTCAGCCCGACCCAGCGGATCGAAGGTGACGATTTCGTCGACACGGTTGAGGAACTCGGGTCGGAAAAGTCGACGCAACTCTTCGTGGATCCGCTCCGGTGTCGCGCCTTCAACGATGAGGTGACTACCGACATTGGAAGTCATGATGACGACGGTGTTGCGGAAGTCGATCGTGCGGCCCTGGCCATCGGTCAGGCGACCATCATCGAGTACCTGCAAAAGGATGTTGAACACATCTGGATGTGCCTTTTCGATCTCGTCGAAAAGCACGACGGCGTAGGGGCGCCGGCGAACGGCCTCGGTGAGTTGCCCGCCTTCGTCGTATCCCACGTAGCCGGGCGGCGCGCCGACGAGCCGTGACACAGCGTGTTTCTCCATGTACTCCGACATATCGATGCGCACCATGTGCGTTTCGTCGTCGAACATGAATCCAGCGAGCGCCCGCGCGAGTTCGGTTTTTCCGACGCCGGTCGGCCCGAGAAAGATGAACGATCCGATCGGTCGGTTGGGGTCTTGCAATCCCGAACGTGAGCGACGAACCGCATTGGCGATGGCTTCCACGGCACGGGGCTGGCCGACAACGCGATCGTGCAGCCTCTCTTCCATCGTCAACAGGCGTTCCTGCTCGCTTTCGAGCATGCGGTCGACCGGGATCCCGGTCCATTTCGAGACGACCTGGGCGATGTCCGACTCGGTCACCTCTTCGCGCAGAAAGCCGCCGTCCTTCTGCGTGATACGCATGGTTTCGTCCAGCTCTTTCAACCGCTTTTCAAGCTCTGGCGCGCGGCCAAAGCGGAGTTGCGCCGCCTTGTCGAGATCGCCCTTGCGCTGGGCCAGGTCGGCGTCGATCTTCACCTGTTCAAGCTCTTCCTTGGCTTTTCGCAGGTCGACGATGAGCGCACGTTCCTTTTGCCAGATGGCTTTCTTTGCGGCCACCGATTCCTTGAGCTCCGCAACCTCGGCGCCAACCGCCTCGAGGCGTTTTTTCGAGGCCGGATCCTTTTCGCGAGACAGCGCTGATTGTTCGATGGCAAGCGAGATCAGCCGTCGTTCAATTTGATCGATGGGTTCGGGCAAAGAATCGATCTGGATTTTCAAACGGCTTGCCGCTTCGTCAACGAGGTCGATCGCCTTGTCGGGCAACTTTCGGCCAGCAATATAGCGATCGGACAGCCGCACCGCAGACACGAGCGCGCCATCTCGAATGCGAATGCCGTGGTGAACTTCGTAGCGTTCTTTCAATCCGCGCAGGATGGCGATCGCGTCTTCACGCGACGGTTCGCCCACAAATACCGGCTGGAAACGCCGCTCGAGAGCCTTGTCTTTTTCGACATGCTTGCGGTACTCGTCGAGCGTCGTCGCGCCGATGCAGCGCAACTCACCCCGGGCGAGCGCGGGTTTCAGCATGTTCGCCGCATCCATCGAGCCCTCTGCGCTGCCCGCACCGACCAGCGTGTGCAATTCGTCGATGAACAGGATCACGCTGCCTTCGGCGGCCGCGATCTCTTTCAGGACCGCTTTCAATCGTTCCTCGAATTCCCCGCGGAATTTGCTGCCCGCGATGAGCGCTCCGATGTCGAGCGAAAGGATGCGTTTGTCGCGCAACGAATCGGGTACATCACCATTGGCCACCCGCAGCGCAATGCCCTCCACGATTGCGGTTTTGCCGACGCCCGGATCGCCGATCAAAACAGGGTTGTTTTTGGTTCGCCGTGACAGCACCTGCATCGCGCGCCGAACCTCTTCGTCCCGGCCGATCACTGGGTCCAGTTTCCCCGTTCGCGCAAGCTCGGTCAGATCGCGGGTGTATTTGCCGAGCGCCTGGTACTTGCTTTCGGCATCTTGATCCGTCACACGTTGTGTGCCTCGCACCTCGGCAAGCGCTTTCATCAAAGTGTCGCGATCGATTCCGCCTTCGCGCAGCACAGCCGAAGCAGCGCCCAGATCTTTGCTGACGAGTGCCAGCAAGAAATGTTCGCTCGACACATAATCATCCTTGAACGCCGAGGCCTGTCGATTCGCTTCCTCGACCAGATCTTTGAATCGTCGACCGATAAACAATTCAGCAGTTTGGCCGCGGACCTGGGGCTGTTCGTTCAGCTTGAGTTCGGCGCCCTGGAGGATGATTTCCGGGTCGGCGCCAAGTTTGCGCAACAGGGCCGCGGAGACGCCGCCTTCTTGCTGCAACAAGGCAACCAGCATGTGTTCAGGACCAAGCTCCTGATGGGCGCGCTTCTCCGCAATGTCTCGTGCCGCCGCGACGGCTTCCTGGGCTTTGATGGTGAGTTTGTCGAGTCGCATGAAATGCCAGCCTCACAAACGCTTGTAAACACCCACTGGCACTCGACAAGGGCTGGCACAAGGGGTGCTTGTCGTCGTACATTGCCGCCTCCGTGTCCTACTTGGTTCTTGCCCGCAAACACCGTCCCAGACGTTTCGACGATCTGGTTGGGCAAGGCCATATCGCCAAAACCTTGCACAACGCAATCGAGCTTGGTCGTGTTCATCACGCCTATCTTTTTACGGGTGCCCGCGGCGTCGGTAAAACGAGCGCCGCCCGCATCCTGGCAATGGCGCTCACCTGCGAAAAAGGGCCCACACCAGATCCGTGTGGGATCTGCGACATCTGCCGCGAGATCACCGCCGGTCAATCGGTCGACGTGATCGAAATCGACGGCGCTTCCAATACCGGTGTTGACGACGTTCGTGTGCTGCGTGAAGGCACGCGTTATGCGCCCGCGCGCGCCCGTCGCAAGGTCTACATCATCGACGAAGTTCATATGTTGTCGACCAACGCCTTCAATGCGCTCTTGAAGACGCTGGAAGAGCCGCCGGCGCACGTTGTCTTCATCCTTGCGACAACCGAGGTCCACAAGATCCCAGCGACGATTCTTTCTCGCGTGCAACGGCACGATTTCAAGCTGATTCCCTCGGGTGAACTGACCCGGCATCTGATGTCGGTTCTCGACAGCGAAAAGCTACTCTACGACGAAGATGCGTTGCGAATTGTGGCCCGCGAGGCCGGCGGATCGGTGCGCGATTCGCTCTCGATCCTCGATCAACTGTTGTCGTTCGTGGGCGAGGAAAAGCTCACAGTCGCGCACGTCGTCTCGGTACTCGGAATCGGTGATCGCCGTCTTCTCGGTGAACTCATGGATGCAGTGCTTGCACGCGCTCCCGGAGCGGCCTTGCGGGTTTTGCATGCGGCGATCGATCGCGGAGTGGATCTGGCGCAGCTTTCGCGGGCCTTTTTGTCCTACATCCACGATGTCGAAATTGTGGGTCTCGTCAGCGACGCCGCGACGGTGGTGGAACTGACGACCGAAGAGCTGGCCGATGCGCGGGCGCGCCATGAAAGCGCACCGAAGGGACTGTTTCTGGTGCTGTTTGATCGCTGGTCGCGCGCGGTCGAAGAGGCCAATAAATCGTTTGCGGCGCGCCTTGTTTTCGAGATGGCGCTCGTCGACCTTTGTCAGGCGGAACCGCTGTTGCCGCTGGGTGACTTGTTGGCGCGGCTCGAATCGCTTGAAGTTCGCCTCGCGGGCGGTGCCCCTCCTTCCACGCCCTCGGGCAATCGATCGGGCGACCGCGGTGGCGGGGCAACCACCTCGACCGCTGTTCGCGCTTCGGGCGAGAGCGGATGGCCGGTCCCGCGTGCGGCCCCGCAGGCTGTCAACGCGGCGCTACCTGCGCCAAGGTCGCGGATCGACCTCGCCAACCCGACCGCCGTATGGGTTGCAATTCAGTCGGCACTCGAAAAGGACAGCCCGTTGCTTGCGTCAGCGCTTGAGAATGCGGCGGTCGAGGCCATCGACGCGGATGTGATCCGGTTGCGCATGACCGAGTCTTTTCAGATGGGACAGGTCGAGTCGGCGCGCGCTCGGCTCGAAGCCATGATTGAGAAGGTTCTCGGTCAGCCAATGCGTCTGCAAGTTCGTTTGGGCGAAAGCCAGGCGACCATGGCGGTTCCGGCCCGTGCCCGCGTCGAGGCGGATATCGCCGAACAGCACCGCCACAAGCTGGAAAACGAGGCGCGCGAGCATCCGATGGTTCGAAAAGCTCAAGAGTTGTTCCACGCTGGCGTGGCCGGCGTCAAAATCCTGGGGTGACACATGGCTGGAATCGACGACATCAAGGGTATTTTCGAGGCCGCGCAACGGATGCAGGGCGAGATGGCGCGGATCAAGGAAGAGCTGGCCACGCGAACTGTCACGGGTGAATCGGGCGGCGGTCTTGTGCGATGCGTTGCAAACGGCAAGGGCGAGATCCTTTCGCTCGAACTCGACCCGATCGTGACCTTTCAAGATGAAGCTTCGCGCCGCATGGCCCTTGATCTAATTTTGGGGGCGGTGAATGTGGCACTCGACCAATCTCGCTCCCTGGCGGAAAAAGAGGTCGCCCAGGTGACCGCCGGCTTGAATCTGGGTCCGGGGCTCTTCGGCGGCGGGAGCTAAATCCATGGCCATTGGGGGGCCCGTTGCTCGGTTGGTGCAGGCCTTGGCCAAACTGCCCGGCATCGGCGAAAAGACCGCAACACGGCTGGCGTTCCACATCCTGAGAGGCTCGGCGGACGATGCCCGCGCCCTGGCTGCGGCTATCGGCGAGGTCAAAACCCGCATTAGGCTGTGCGAACGGTGTTGCGACTTCACCGAACAGGAAGTCTGCTCACTTTGTTCCGACGCGCGCCGGGACAGCAAGCTCATCTGCGTTGTGGGCGAACCCCAGGATGTGGTCGCCATTGAGCGAGCTGGGGGCTACCGCGGCCGTTACCATGTGCTTCACGGCGTGCTCTCACCGCTTGATGGTGTCGGTCCGGATGATCTTCGGATCGCCGACCTGATCAGACGCTGCGGCCCAGGCGGGACCGAGACTGCGGTCGAGGAGGTCATTGTCGCGACCAACCCGAGCGTCGAGGGCGAGACCACGGCGGTCTACCTTGCACGCCTCTTGAAGCCCCTGGGAATTCGCACCTCCAGAATTGCAACGGGGGTTCCAATTGGGGGCGAACTGGAGTACGCAGATCGCTTCACCCTGGCCCGGGCGATCGACGCTCGGCGCGAGATCTGAAGTTTTTTTTCTTTACGACCGAATTTAGGTTCACTTGAAGCCGGACTCCGGCGATGTTATTGCTGATTCTGCCGCGCAAGCAGCACCTCTCTCTCGTCAACCGCCCAGACTGGAACCAACGCGACGATGTCAACCCAAGTGATGTTCCCGGAGGAGCAGGAGGCAATCAACAATATTTGCTTCCGTCTTCAACGAGACGCCAATGCCCGTGCCGTTCTCCTCATCGGCCGTGACGGTCAGCCCATGGCAGAAGCCGGTGAAGTGGCCGAACTCGATACCACCTCGCTGTCCTCTCTTACCGCCGGCAACGTTGCGGCGACGGGGGCCATTTCGCAGCTGCTTTCCGAAAAAGAATTCGGAAGTCAGTTCCACGAAGGTGAGCGAGCCCACGTTCACATCACGCTGATCGCGAAAGCAATCATGCTGGTGTTGTTCGACGAACGTTCTTCCCTCGGTCTTGTTCGCCTTCGGGTGCGCAAAGCCGCAGAAGAAATGAATCGTCAATTCGAGGCGATGAACAATCGCAAACCAGAAGATCGCGGCCCGTCGGTGCTGGACGAGATCTCTGATAGCGACATCGACAACCTTTTCAATGATTGACGCCAACCGTTCAATCGATCGCGAGTTCGCTCGATGAGTTTCATCAACTACAGCTCCCGCGAAATCAACTGCAAGCTGGTCTATTACGGACCGGGCCTTGGCGGGAAGACCACCAATCTGCAGTACATTTACCAAAAGACGAATCCCGACGCGAAGGGCAAGATGATATCCCTCGCGACGGAAACGGAACGAACGCTATTCTTCGACTTCCTGCCGCTTTCGCTTGGCGAGATTCGCGGCTTCAAGACGCGCTTTCACCTTTACACGGTACCGGGGCAGGTGTTTTACGACGCCAGCCGCAAGCTGATCTTGAAGGGCGTCGACGGCGTGGTCTTCGTGGCCGATTCTCAGATCGAGCGCATGGAAGCCAACATTGAGGCGCTCGAGAACCTGCGCATCAACCTGCAAGAGCAGGGGTACAACCTGGAAAAACTTCCCTACGTGATTCAGTACAACAAGCGCGACCTGCCAAACGCAGCACCGCTCGCAGAGTTGCGCGAGTTGCTGAACCCCACCAATGTGCCCGAGTTCGAGGCGGCAGCGGTGAGCGGACAGGGTGTGTTCGACACGCTCAAGGCCGTTGCGAAATCGGTTCTGACCGAGCTCAAGCGCGGCGGGTAGGCACTATTCGCGCCGCAAGGTGAGGTGCGACATCGCAATCGCGATTGCGGCACTTGCGACCAACCACACGCGGTCGAGTAGATCGGGCACAAGCCGAACGTCCGTCGTGTGCGCGATTGCGACGCTCAGCAGGAGTCCGGCTAGCCCTGCACAAAGCCCAGCCAGCGCAGGCCGCGTGCGACGGATGCCGAAAAATAGACCGATCGCGAGCACCGGCAAAACGGGCGACAACAAGAGCGGATTGCCAAGGCCGTGCGGCCCCATCGTCGACGCAATTCCGAGCGGCCCCGCAATTCCCGCCACCAATCCTGCGCCAAGCCCACCAATGCCTCGCAACCCGAGGACCATGCGCCGCCTTCGACCCACGCACAATCCCAGGGCCAGGGTTGCACCGAGCCCCAGTGCGCCGCCCTCTCGTTTCGTGTGCAGGGCGTTCAATGCGGCCTCTGCATTCACGATGCCAGCGCCAAAATGATCATCGATGCGGGCTCCATCCGTACTGCGTTTATGGCCGCGTGGTTCGCGCGCGCTCTGAATCAAGAGCTGTTCGACCTTCTCGGGCCGGGTGACGCCGGCACCGGCAAGCAGGGCCGCGACGCCCGCAACGTGAGGCGACGCCATCGAGGTCCCCATGAAAAACAGGTAGCCGGACTCTCGGATGTTGCCGGGAACAATCGTGTTTTGCAGGATGCCGTCGGGCATGCCATCGCCGTTTTGATCCACGCGGACGTTCCCGCCCGGGGCAGCGATGTCGATCTGCTGTCCCCAGTTTGAATAGAACGTTGCACTTTCATCGAACTGCGTTGCGGCGACGCCAATGGCATTGACGTAGCGTGCCGGGTAGCTCACCCGTCCGCGTCCATCGTTGCCAGCTGCGGCAATAACGGTGACGCCTTTTTTAAAGGCGTATTCGACAGCCTGGCGCAGCGTCGTTGCGGGCAAGGGACCGCCGAGACTCATGTTGATGACGTTCGCGCCATGGTCCGCGGCGTAGCGAATCGCTTGCGCAATGCCACCTATCGAGCCCGAGCCCTGCGCCGACAACACCTTGAGGGGCATGATGCGCGCTCCGAACGCAACGCCTGCCACCCCGAGCGCGTTGTTGGTAGCCTGCGCGATGGTTCCTGCCACGTGCGTGCCGTGTCCATGATCGTCTTCGGAACGGGTGTTGTTGTTGACGAAGTTGTAACCCGCGACAAATTGCGTTTGTTCGAGATCGGCCACGCGGGTAACGCCCGTGTCGATGACGGCAACCACGGCGCCCTGGCCCTGGCCCAGTTTCCAGGAACCCGTCGCGCGAACCTGATCAAGGTGCCACTGGTATCGGAAGCAAGGATCGTTCGGGAATCCTTTCTGGGCGGCAACGACCCTGGTTGCGTTGCAGTCCGCGCCGGGCCGGTCCGCCAAAGTCGTTGCCTCGGGTGGCAAGGCCATCGACAAGTCGTAGTCGACCGAAGTGACCGTCGGATCGGCTTTCAGTCGCGCCATGGCCTGATCCCGGGCGACAAGATTCGGGAATCGGATGCGATAGAGCTTGTCGGTGGCGGAGTAGGCCGAGACGGCCTCTTCGATCCACGGATTTGCCTCTAGCTCGGCGTTGCTCACGTCGTCGTCGAAGTCGACCAGGAGATCGGGATCGTCCGTTTGAGCAGCACGAAATCGTTCCTCGGCGACCTCCTCGTCATGGATTTCCTGGTTTGCGAGGCGTTCGGGCCCCGACCACACCCAAACAAGACTTGTGGCCACCAAAAGGAACGGCAACCAGCCCAGCTTTTCCCCGAATCGGTCACGCGTCAGCAGCTTCATCGCCTGTCCCTTCAACGATTATATGCCGAGCAGACCGGTCACGCTTGTTTCCGCTGGGGTGCTTTTGCTGTTTCCAATTGTTGACCCGCTTGAACCTGTCGGCTTAAAGTCACGCAAACACGTGAGTTATCGGCAGTTTGGGAGAATTCTTTGGCGCCGCTACTTGCCTGCGAACGAGGCCCCACTCATGAAGCGTTTGAATCGGAAGATCGCAAGACTGGCTTTTTCACTTTGGCTCGTCCCGGCCATTGCGGTGAGCAACGGTGGAAACGGTATCAATACCGCGCTTGCCGACGAGAAGTCTGCCATCGCGGACGTGACCGACCTCAACAAGAAGGCGCTTGCGGCATACGACGAACTCGACGTGGACGAGGCCAAGAAGATCTTGATGCAGGCGTTGCAGATCTGTGCGACTCAGGGTCTGCAAACCCATCCGTTGCGCGCCCGAACCCACCTGCACCTCGGCGTGGTGTTGGCAGGCGGTTTTCAAGAAAAAGAACAGGCGTTGCGCCAGTTCCAAAAAGCGCTTGAAGTGAAGTCGGACATCACGCTGAGTGCGGCGCTCGTGAATCCCGAGATTCAGGCAATCTTCGATCAAGCCAAGGCCGCGGCGGGCAAGGCGCCCAAAGAAGGGCAGAAACCAATCCCTGTTGTGGTGAAGCCAGAAGAGCCAACACCCCCTGCGGACAAGGAAGAAAACGAGGACAAACCGGTGGTCGACAATCCCATCGAGGTCCCTGCAGAACAAACGGTGGAAGCCGGGCCGCCGCCGGAGTTCAAGGGTGTTTTCCACGAGCCTGTGCCAACCGCGACCGGTGGCGAACCGGTAGAATTGCGTGCTGCGGTTGAAGAAGGCCTGACTTTCAGCCGTGTCGTGCTTGCATACAAGATGGAAGGCAGCGGATCGTTTCTGGCGCGGGACATGACCAAGCAGGAAAATGGCTGGTATACGGCGCGCATTCCGGTGCCCGCCACCCGCGGCAAGTTGGTTCAGTATTACATCGAGGCGAAAAACAAAACGGGCCAATCGGTTGCGTCCAACGGATCGGCGGTCGAGCCGCATACGATCGCCCTGGGTGGCAGTGTTACGGTTGACGATTCAGAATTGGTTGCCGCTGATGACGAGGATCCGTTCTCGAATCGCACGTCGGAGCCCGACGAACATGGCCACTCGTTCTTTTTCAATATTGGGGTTGGCACCTCGTTTGGCTATGTTTCCGGTTCACCCGAGCTGAGCCTGACCGACGAAGGGGGGAATCCCATCGATTTTGCCGGTATCACGACCACGGGGGCGTTGGTGATTGCGCCAGAATTTGGCTACTACCTGTCGAACGATTTGCTTGTGTCGGTGCAGGCTCGGTTCACGATTTTGCCGGGTTTGACCAAGACCGTTGATCTGGTCGATTTGGATGACAGCGGTGCAATCGATGCCGATGGCGAGGATCCGGTCCTTTCGCCTGCGACGGGTGCGCTGGCCGTCATGGCTAAGGCCACCTACTTCATGGGTTCGGGTGCCTTGCGAATGTTTGTGTCGGGTTCAGTGGGAGGTGGCGAACTTCGCGGGGTCGTGAACCTGGATGGCAAGCGCAACGACTGCGGCGTTCCCTCCAAACGTTACACACGTGGCAGCGATGCTTGCATCGATTCCATCCTGGGCGGACCGGTGGTGATTGGACCCGGCGGCGGTGTGCTTTACAACTTCACGTCGAATATCGCAGCGACCGCAGGGGTGAACGTCTTGGTCGGCGTACCCAAACTCGTGGTGGCGACCGATCTGACGCTCGGCGCGGCGGTTGGTTTCTAGTCGCTAGGTTGTTTCTGGCTGCCACAGGGGTTCGGGCTCGCCCCACAAACGTGACACGTGACGGGACATGACGAACAGGTGATCCGAAAGACGGTTCAAGTACGGGATCACGAGCTCGCCGATGGGCTCGTGTTCCGATAGCGAAATTGTGCAGCGTTCGGCGCGACGGCAGACGGTTCGCGCAACGTGCAGAAACGCGCCCACCCGGCCACCACCGGGCAACACGAAGCTGCGCAGTTCGGGCAAAGCATCGTTCCACCCATCCAGTTCGTTCTCGAGCATCTGAATGTGGCGCGCCTCGACAAGCGGTTGTTTCGGGTGTCGATCCTCAGTCAACGTTGCCAGATCACTGCCGAGGTTAAACAACTCGTTCTGGATGCGACGGCAGGTCTCATCGAGACCCGCGCGGGTGGCGGCATCAACGGGTCCGGGCGTCTCGATGATTGCCGTGCGCACCACGCCGATACAGGACATGAGCTCATCGACGGTTCCATAGCTTTCGATTCGCAGCGAGTTCTTGCGTACCTTTTGCCCACCAACGAGGCGGGTATCACCCTTATCGCCTGCTTTTGTATAGATCCGATTCAGTCGCACCATGATGGCAGGCAAGCTAGCATGCGGGCCATGACGAACCCCGGGGTCCAATTCTCGGCACGTGCGGTGTTGATCGATGCCGGTTTTACGCTGGTGATCTACGACGGTGTCCGCATGGCGCAGATCGCTGCACAACACGGGGTCGCCGTCGATGCGACCGCCATTGCCGATACCGAACCGGTCTTGCGTCGTCGCATGAACCGACAGGCCTGGTCGTTCGGCCCGACCGGCGAAGGAGCAAGACAAGGGGTCATCCTCTATCAAACGATTCTTGAGATCGCGGGCGCCCGCGGAACGCCCGACGCGCTGGCCCTTGCTGGCAACGCGCTTTGGGAGGCTCATCTGCAACACTGTCTTTGGGATCGCATTCTACCCGGGGTGGAATCGGCCCTCGACAGCCTGCGGGCGCGTGGTCTGAAACTGGTCGTCGTTTCGAATTCCGAGGGCAATCTTGAGGCGATGATGGAGCGCGTCGGACTAAAGCGGCGCGTGGAAGCGGTTTTGGACTCGACCGTCTTTGGTGTCGCCAAACCCGATCCCCGGATTTACCTGGAAGCCCTCCGGATTGCCGGCGTGTCGCCGCAAGATGCCGTAATGGTGGGTGATTCCGTTCCTGCGGATGTGGAAGGCCCGGGCAAACTGGGGATCGCGGCCGCGCTTCTCGATCCCCACGGGCTCTTTCCAGATGCCCCTGCGCCCCGGTTTCCGGATTTCGCAGCGTTCGCGGCGGCCGTACACCTGCGCCCGTGACTTGCAGTGGGCGCATGAACCTGCTTTAAACTACGCGTTTTTTAAGGCGCACCGGGTAACACCAACCGGACTCCCCGCGCCGCGACCGAAACACCTCCAACGCAGCCAACAGTAAGGACCCTTTAACCCCATGTCCTCCGTCTCCAAGGTCAAAGTTCGCAACATCGGCATCTCCGCCCACATCGACTCGGGCAAGACCACGCTGTCCGAGCGCATTCTGTTTTATACGGGCAAGATCCACAAAATCGCCGAGGTACGCGGTCGAGATGGCGTGGGCGCCAAGATGGACTCGATGGATCTCGAGCGCGAGAAGGGCATCACGATTCAGTCGGCCGCAACCTTCTGCAAGTGGGGCGATTTCACGATCAACCTCATCGACACCCCCGGGCACGTGGACTTCACGGTCGAGGTTGAGCGCGCGCTGCGCGTGCTGGACGGTGCGGTGCTGGTTTTGTGCGGCGTGGCTGGCGTTCAGTCGCAGTCCTACACCGTTGATCGCCAGATGAAGCGTTACAACGTTCCCCGTGTTGCGTTTGTCAACAAGCTGGATCGCGCTGGTGCAAGCGGCCGACGCGTTGCCGATCAGCTCAAGGAGAAACTGCGCCACCACACGATCATCATGCAGATTCAGATCGGCTACGAGGAAAAGCTCGAAGGCATCGTCGATCTCGTCAAGATGAAAGCCGCTTACTTCGACGGCGACAACGGTGAAGACATCCGTTACGAAGAGATCCCTGCTGACCTTCTCGAAGAGGCCCAGACGGCACGAACCGAGTTGATCGAAGTCTTGGCAGAGGTGGACGATCAGATTGCAGAGAAGTTCCTCGTCGAGGAAATCCCGACCGAGGATGAAATCATCGCCGGCGTGCGCCGCGCTTGCATCGCGCGCAAGGCGACACCCGTTTTCATGGGCTCGGCCTACAAGAACAAGGGCGTTCAGCTTTTGCTCGACGGCGTCGGCATGTACCTGCCCGATCCGACCGAAGTTACCAATATTGCCCTCGACCAGAATAACGAAGAAGCCAAAGTCGAGCTGTTGGCTCTCGACGACAAGCCTTTCGTAGCACTTGCCTTCAAGCTCGAAGACGGTCGCTACGGCCAGTTAACGTACATGCGCATCTACCAGGGCACGGTGACGAAGGGTGACTTCATCATCAACTGCAGCGGTGGTCGCAAAAAGGTCAAGGTCCCGCGTCTCGTTCGCATGCACGCTGCTGAAATGAACGACATTGAGAGTGCGTCGGCCGGCGACATCGTCGCGCTCTTCGGTGTCGAATGCGCATCCGGTGATACGTTTACCGACGGCAAGGTCGAGTACACCATGACGTCGATGCACGTGCCGGATTCGGTCATTTCGCTTGCGATTTCGCCGAAGGACAAGACCTTGACGGCCAACTTCTCGAAAGCACTCAACCGCTTCACGAAGGAAGATCCGACGTTCCGCGTTCACCGCGACGAGGAATCCGCGCAGACCATCATCAGCGGCATGGGCGAGCTCCACCTTGAGATCTACATCGAGCGTATGAAGCGCGAGTACGCCACCGAGGTCATCGCCGGTAAGCCGCAGGTCGCTTATCGCGAAACCTGCATGGACAAGGCTGACTTCAACTACACCCACAGGAAGCAGACGGGTGGTTCGGGCCAGTACGCGCGTGTCGCAGGTTCACTTGAACCCTTGCCCCCCGGTTCGACCGAGAACTACGAGTTCGTGGATGCGATCTCGGGCGGCATCATTCCGCGCGAGTTCATCCCGGCTTGTGATCGTGGCTTCAAGGAAGCAACGACCAAGGGACCGCTGATTGGATTCCCGATCGTCGGAATGAAGGTCGAGTTGAACGACGGGCAGTACCATCCCGTCGACTCGTCCGAAATCGCGTTCCGAACGGCCGCCCTCATGGGCTTTCGCGAGGCCTACGCCAAGGCACGTCCCACCATCCTCGAACCTATCATGCAGGTCGAAGTCACCTTCCCCGAGGAGTTTCAGGGCGCGGTGCTCGGCCAGGTCAACCAGCGACGTGGTCAGATCACGGCGACGGAAAAAGAAGAGGGTTTCGTTCGTGCCATTGCCGAAGTTCCGCTGAACGACATGTTCGGGTACTCGACCGACCTGCGTTCGGTCACACAGGGTAAGGGCGAGTTCTCAATGGAGTTCAAGCGTTACGCCGAAATCCCGCGTTCGATCCGCGACGCACTCGTCGAGGAATACAAGAAGAAGGACAAGCGCTAGTCGTTTGAAATGACGCTGCGCGCATGACGCGCTTCCACCCCGGCCTGGCCCGCGTACCCGCGTAGCCCCGCCGGGGTGATTTATTTCCGGGCCGAGAGTGCCGATTCAAGGGATATGGCGAAGATCCTCGGTCGGTTCGTTTGTACGGCATTGTCCTGTCTCCCGGTCGTCGTCAGCGCCCCGATGGTACTGGCCAAGACAAACGTAACACAGACGCAGGGCACGGATCCGTTTGGCGATACCCTTCGACAACGTTGCGGCCGGATGTGGACCGGAAACTTCATCAAGATGGCCGAGTCGCAGTTGCCACCCGATCACGTCGTCAACAATCCAGACCTTGAGGTGGTGCTGGATGTGGCCTTCAAGAGTTCTGGCGGGTTTGTCGGAGCGGCCGTTTCCACACCTTCAGGGGTTCCCGAGTTCGATGCGGGTGCACTTGAGGTGGTACGAGATGTGGCCAGCGTGAAGATGCGGCCTCCCGAAGTTCAATCCGACGACGGCAATGTCCACGTTCGATGGGTGTTTGCCCGCAAGGATGGCCGTTGCGACAGCTTCTCTGCCTACGAGGCCCGTCTACCGGTCGAGGGTGCGGTGGTCAGCCTTACGAAGAACGGGCGCGAAGCGACGGCGCTCGAACGGTTGAGTGAGTCAGCGACTCCTGAAGCCGTTCAGAACTTTTCCCGGACCTGGCTTGAACGCCAAAAAGTGCAACCGACCTCCCACGCTGCGAAGTCAACTTGCGACAAGGTGTTGCCTGCGCTTTCGGCGAGTAACTCGGCCGAGCGCGAAAAAGCAATCGCAGCACTTTTCGGGGCAATGGACGAAAAGTGTGTTGCACCGCTTGTGACCATCGCGAACAACAACGCCGAAAAGACGCCGCTTCGGGTGTCTGCATTGCGCGCGCTCGGGTCTATCGAATCGGCAGCCGCAGTTGATGCGCTGAAAAAGCAGCTCGAGTCGACCGCGCCGGCGATCCTGGCCGCGGCGATCGAGGGCTGGTCGCGACCCGAACGGGGTCGCAAGGTTTTGTTTGCGCTCACGCCCTTCCTGAAACACGCGTCTCCCCCGGTGCGCCGTGCAGCGGCGGCCGGTCTTGTTCGCGCCGCAGGCGATGCGGCGATCGCGCAACTCTTTTTGTTGTGGAAAGAAAAGACGCCGGAAGCATTCGAAGGCGTTGCCTTGGAACTGGGTCGTCTTTCAAGCGCCGAGTCCGCAGACTTCCTGGGAAAGATGCTGAAACGGGACGACGTTCGTGTTCGCCTTGCGGCGGCGCTTGCGCTATCGAGTCGAAGCGATGCTGCCGCAAAGGCGTTTCTTGTCGGAGCAAAATCGGATGCGAGCGTGCGCGTGCGCGCTGCCGCTGCCTCGGTGGGCGACGAGGCGAGCGTGCTGGCGGTTATCGAAGAATTGAAGAAGAGCCCCGCAGACCTTGTCTGGGTGCAGGAGACGATGCTCACCGGAAATGGTCGCGCGATTGCGGCGCGGCTGTTTGCGACGTCGTTTTCGGCGGCGGACGTGGAGGGGCGCAAAGCGATCGCCTTGCGCTGGGCGTCGCCACCCGCGCCGATCACGCAGATCGCTGTGCGCTGAGCGGGGGATGCATCGAACGTAACCTCGCGCACCGCTTCGTGTATTGTCCTGCGCATGGTGGTTCCGATCATACTTGCAGCGGGCGCTTCTCGGCGGATGGGTACGATCAAGGCGTTGCTAGACTTTGACGGTTCAACCTGTCTCGAACGCGTTTTGATCGCCTGTCTCGACGGAGGCACGGCGCCGCCGATTGTCGTGCTCGGTCCCGAACACGAACCCGTCACCGAACGCGTTTTGTTGCGCGACCATCGTGTCGTCATCAATCCAAATCGCGAGCGCGGGCAAACCAGTTCCTTGCTCGTGGGTCTTTCGGTGATGCCGAAAGACGCAGACGGTTTCCTCATCTTCCCGGTGGATCATCCCCTCGTCACCGCGGCTCACGTGCAATCTCTCCTACAAAATTTCGCGCAACGCACTCAGGGCACCGACATCGTGGCCTATTCCGTCGCGGGAAAACGAGGGCATCCGGTTGCCGTCTCGACCCGGCTCTTGCCCGAATTCCTTGCGTTGCCCTCGGACGGTTCCGCCCGGACGGTGTTGAATGCCATCGCAGCGCGCGTCTTTTACGTGGCCAGCAACGACCCCGCAGTAATTTCCGACATGGACACGCCGGACGACTATCGACGCTTGCTTGCCTTGAGCCGTCAGGCAAACTCGGGCCGCTGAACGAACCCATGGAAGTTTCGCGCAAGGTCATGCATCGCGTGACCGAGTTACTCGACGATGGCAGGGCATTTGCGCTTTGCACCGTCATTGCCGCCCGTGGCAGCGTCCCCGGGCGTGTCGGCGCCAAGATGATCGTGCAGCCCGATGGAACACAGTTCGGAACCGTCGGCGGTGCTGGCCTTGAAGTGCGAACGCGCGATCTGGCCTTGAAGTGTCTGAAGGAAGGTCGAAACGCCACACAACGATTCGACCTTGCGTTTTTCAAGCAGGGCGGGTTGGATAGCCTCTGTGGTGGCACGGTGGATATCCTGGTAGAGGTCATGAGCACCCGTCCGCATCTTTTGCTTTGCGGTGGTGGACACGTTGCCCTCGAGGTGGCGCGCCTTTGCGACCAGCTCGAATATGTTTTTTCGGTGCTCGACGACCGGGTCGAATTCGCCACCCGGGAGCGTTTTCCGGGCGCACGCGGTCTGCACGTGGCGCGACCCGAAGATTTTTTTCCCAACACCGAGCTGTCGATCTATTCACAGGTCCTCGTGTTGGGGTATTCGCACCAGATTGACACCGAGGTGTTGTTCCAGTGTGTGCAACGGTTTCCCGGGTACATCGGACTTATCTGTAGCCGCCTCAAGCGCAAGCAAATGTGGAAGCGTCTGATGGATCGGGGCGTCTCCGAAAATGCCATGCAAAAGGTTGAGGCACCGGTTGGGGTGAACATCGGTGCGGAAAGTCCCGCAGAGATCGCCGTGTCGATCCTCGGCAGCATTATTCGCGAACACAAAGCAAAAAGGAACGACGAACCCGTGGCGCCGACGAGGACCCCCACATGATCGAATCGCAACACATCATTCGCACCGCCGAGCGGTTACGGGATCGCATTGGTGCCCGCTTTCCGGGAGCGGGGCTCATCGGGGTTGCCGAGAAGGTGCGCTTCGAGGCTGAATCTGTGGATGGGCTGATACGAAAGCTGGGCCGCCCGAACTGGGCCCTTCGTGGCATCAACGTCTTGTTGTTGATCGGCATCGCGGGGATCGTGTTTTACATTCTCACCCATTTCCAGCTCCGCCTGCACGCGGAGGACGTAGAAGGCTTTATTCAGTTTCTCGAACCCGCTCTCGGCAGCATCGTGTTCATCGGCGCCTTCATCTGGTCGCTCGTGAATCTCGAAAACCGGTGGCGCCGCGGCAAGGTGCTCGCGGTGCGCCGCGGCCTGTGCACGGAGGTCATTCACGTCAATGTTGCCGTCACTGTCGCACTTCACCGGCACCACCTTCATGGCCGCCATGACCGCGCTGGCGGGATTCGTGCCGTGCGCGCTGACAGGAATAAGGCAAATGTCGCGGTGCGCATCGCCACGTCTGCGGTGCCATTCCCGAATCGCCAGCAGGCCGGCGTATTCACCCTGGCTGCCGGCGTTAGGCGCCACCGAACAGGCGGCGAAGCCGGTGATTTCCGAGAGCCATTCCTCCAGTTGCGTGATCATGGCATTATAGCCCGCAAGCTGGTCCGCGGGTGCCAGCGGATGCATCGCGGAAACCTCCGGCCATGAGAGCGGCATCATGACGGAAGAGGCGTTGAGCTTCATCGTGCAGGAGCCGAGAGGGATCATGCTGTCACACAGCGTCAGGTCTTTGGCTGCAAGACGGTGGAGATAGCGGAGAAGTTCGTGCTCAGTGTGATAACGGTGGAAGACTTCCTGTTTGAGGAAGCTGGACGCACGGGGGAGGGAGAGATTTATGATTTGTGATTGATGAATTACGATTTGGCCTCC
>ENA-ORBV01003725-ORBV01003725.1-microbial-mat-metagenome-genome-assembly--contig:-NODE-3725-length-30155-cov-6.812388_pt1 | contig 30155 bp, 20 predicted proteins | sample MGYA00237777_ERZ505514 | MGnify/ENA primary metagenome ERZ505514 (study PRJEB26160, sample SAMN06269048) | microbial mat metagenome | isolation source: Oligotrophic lake microbial mat | place... | reverse complement strand
TGATACGGCGACCACCGAGATCTACACCTCTCTATTCGTCGGCAGCGTCAGATGTGTATAAGAGACAGTATTTATTCCTTACGTTTTTGATAAGAATATTATCATATTCGAAAGACTAATTAAGGGAGACATTTCATCATTAAAATCATTTTCTTTTAAATAGTTAGAATAGATTAAAAAGAACAATATTTACTCATTGCCCAGATATTCAAATCGTAATTTTTTCTTCCCCTCAATCTCAACATCTTCCAAAAACATTTGCAAAGGACGCACCCATAAGTTTTCTCCCGCGGTTTGATACAAAGCTTTGTAAACTACCAATTTTTCTAGTGTTTCGCTGTGGCGAGCAATGCCAATTACTTCGTATTCTTTGCCTTTGTAATGGCGGTATTTTCCGGGTTTGAGCATGTGATTATGCTAGCAACACTTCGTATGGTAGTCCCAGTCCATCATGTAAAGCTTTTATTGTACGAGTCGAAAGGCTTCGTTTGTGATTGAGAAATTCTGACACAAGTCCCTTAGTTCCAAAAAAGGGGATAAGATCTTTTGATTTAAGCCCTTGCTCCTCCATTACGTATTTAACTGCTTCCACCGGATCCGGAGAATCAATTGGAAAGTAAATATCCTCATAAGCAGAAACAAGTGTTCCGATTACATCCAGTTCATCATATATTGCGGTTCCTTTTTTAGGATTCCTAGCAATTAGCTCATCTATTCTCTTAAGAGCAGCTTTATAGTCTGCCTTGGTCCGTACCGGTTTAATAGTGCTCATTTTTTTATGTTTTAATAATGTGTTTTATCGTGTAATATCAATTTAAATAGTCTTTGCGTTGATACTATCATACTCAGCGTGAGTGCCAACAAATCGGATATATACTTTCTGACCATCAAAAAAGATCAATACAATTATGCGGTACTTATTACCTTTTATATCAAAAACTACCCGATTATCTCCTACGTAATCTGCCGAAGGAAAGTCCCGCTTAAGCTCATTGATATTTTTCCATTTGGCTTGTTCAATATTTTTGAACCACACTTTAAGCGGAGTTGCTGAATCAGGGTGTTTCTTCCAAAACTCAATAAGTTTTGGTCTCGAGATTACATGCATATACTACAAAGGTATAAAAAAGTTCTCAATTTGAGAACTTTTTTATGTTTTTTACATCATCCGTCCTTCGGACACCTTCTCCGAAGGAGAAGGGGGGCTACGTGACAGGGATTCTCCTTTGATAACAGGTAAATCCCGTGTAGTGGCACGGAATAACGCTTCGCGATAAAACAAAAAATTCGAGAAAATCTGCGAAATCTGTGAGAAATTTATATCAAAAACGGATTATGCAACCTCTCAAAACCAATATTAGTAACCGGTCCATGACCACTATACACTTTAAAATCGTCTCCCAAAGGAAATAATTTTGTTTTGATGTTATTGATTAGTGTTTCGTGACTTCCTCCTGGTAAATCTGTTCTTCCAATGCTTCCGTAAAACAAAACATCTCCCGCTATCATAAATTTTTCTTCTCGATTGAAAAAAGTAATACTTCCCGGTGAATGTCCTGGTGTAAATAATATTTCCAATTTAGAATTTCCAAATTCAATAATATCTCCTTCTTCTAAAAAAACAGAAGGCTGAGGTGAAGGATCGCAATTCATTCCGTAAAGATCACAAGTCATCTGAAAAGCATCCAAAATACGCTGGTCGTTTTTGTTGATTTCGAGTTTCAGATTGTATTTATCAGCCACAAATCGGTTACCGAAAATATGGTCCAAATGACAGTGGGTATTTAGGAGTTTTACCGGTTTTAAGAGGTTATCGGCTATAAATTTTGCCAAAATAGCCCTTTCGGAGTCGTCATAACAACCTGGGTCAATGATAATACAGTCCTTGGTTTCGTCCCAAAGAATGTACATATTTTCCTGAATAGGATTAAAAGTGAATGAATGAATAGAAATCATACTTTTTTCATTAAAATTACGTTATAAAAGTAGCAAAATTAAGGTCTGGTCCCTTGTAATTGCCTTCATTATTTAGTATTTTAGCATTCTAATAAGATTTTACGTGAGAACGATTATTACCTCTACATATAAAAAAGGATTTGCATTACTCCTTATACTATTTGTGTTTTTGTCAAGCACAAATGTCTCCGCACAATTTTATAGTGGTTCTCAAACCGATTTCGGAAAAAACCGAGTAAAATACGATAGTTATTTCTGGACTTATTATTCCTATCCTAAATACGATGTTTATTTTTACGAACAGGGTCGTGAGTTATCAAACTACGTTTCTGTTTCTGCAAAAATACAGATGGAAAAAGTAGAAAAGTTATTTGATTATTCGTTCGAAGATAAAGTAGAATTCATAGTTTATAATAAACAGTCGGATTACAAACAAAGTAATATCGGACTTTCAACCGAAGAAGATTATAACACTGGTGGTGTTACTCGTGTGGTGGGTTCCAAAGTAATTTTATTTTATGAAGGAGATCATGCAAAACTAGATGCGCAAATTCGTTCTGGATTGGCAGAGGTGTTGATTAATGAAATGATGTATGGTGGAAATGTGAGAGAGATGGTGAAAAATAGCACGCTCCTAAATTTGCCGGATTGGTATATTAAAGGTTTGGTAGATTATGTTGCTTGCGATTGGAACTCCGATATTGATAGTCGTGTAAGAGATGGAATTACCAATGGTAAATATAAAAACATCAACCGATTGGAAGGGAATGATGCTAAGTATGCGGGACATGCATTGTGGAAACACATTGCTGATAATTACGGTGAAGCGGTAATTTCGAATATTTTGTACATGACAAAAGTGAGCCGAAATATTGATAACTCAGCATTGTTTGTATTGGGAATTTCTGTGAAAAATTTATGGAGCGAATGTTTCGACTCATACACAGGGAAATATTTTGAAAAAGATACAGCTGCTGCAATGCCTAAGCAGATGCCTTTAAAAGTTAAAAAACCAAAAGCGGATCGTGTATACGGACAAATGAAAGTGAGTCCAGATGGGAATTATGTGTTATACACTACCAATGAAATGGGTCAGTATAAGATTTGGTTGTATGATGTGCAAACTAACAAAGCGAAACGTATTTTAAAGTCAGGACAAAAAATTGACCGTCCGAGTGATTGCTCTTTCCCTTTAGTAGCATGGCATCCAAGTGGAAAATTGTTTTCTTACATGATTGAACGAAAAAGCTATTTGGTGTTGACAACCTATGAGTTGGAAACAAAAGATAGAACGGAGCGCAATATCATTGGTTTCGAAAAAATATTGGATTACTCTTACAATAGCGATGGTAAAAAGTTTGTGATGTCGGCTGTTAAAAAGGGACAAACAGATGTTTACGTTTTTATAGCAGCATCAAGTGGATACGACCAAATCACAGATGATATTTATGATGATCTTACTCCTCGTTTTGTGCACAACTCAAAAGAAATTGTGTTTTCATCAAACCGACCATTGGATACATTGTTTCATGATCCCAAAAGAAAAGCAGAGCCGGCAATGGCAAATAAAGATTTGTTTGTTTTCGACAATGTAAGTAAGTCAAGGATATTGAAGCGTGTGACCAATACTCCTCATATTGATGAGATTTATCCAGCAGATTATGACAGCACTCATATTTCTTATCTGAGTGATTTGAATGGAATTCGCAATCGTTACATCGCCCGTTTCGATAGCGTTATTGCTTATGTTGATACTTCGGAACATTATCGGACAGTGGTTTCTTCTTATCCTATTAGCAATTATAAGCGTAATATTATTGAGCAGGATATAAATGTAAAAGCAAATAAATTTTCAGAAATAATTTATGAGAATGGGAAATATAAATTGTTTGTTGCTCCATTAGTTTCATCTGCTCAGGTACCAAAACTCAATTTAAAGAATACTTCTTATCGTGATTATAAAGATAGGATTGAGCGCAAAGAAGAAATAGAGGCTCAGGCAAAAGATAAAAATATCAAAGAAACTCCCAAGGCTGAAAATGTAAAAATAGTCATCAGCATTAGTGAGCCTGTTAAAAAGAAAGATTCAACCGAAGTAGATATAAATAACTATACGTTTGAAAATGAGCAGCCGAAAGCTGTTAAAGATGGTGTAGCGCCACCTAAAATGAATAGCGACACATCGAGCAAGGCAATTGCAAATCCAAGCGCAGATTTTGTTTTGTCAAGACAAAAAAATTACAACATTAATTATTCTGTTGATTATGTTGTTTCGCAAATAGACAATTCATTTTTGAATGCAAACTACCAGAAATTTGCTGGTGGAGGAAGTCCAATATACTTGAATCCGGGAATCAATGCATTTTTTAAAGTTGGGGTAAGTGATTTATTTGAGGATTATCGTATTGTTGGTGGTATCCGATTTTCAGGCGATTTAAATAGCAATGAGTTCTTTCTAAGTCGTGAAAACAGAATTAAAAATATCGACAAACAAGTAATTTTACATCGTCAATCTTTGTTGGATATTGCAGATAGCTATTCATTGGTGAAAATTTATACTCACGGAGCTAAGTTTATTTTAAAGTATCCGTTTAATGAAGTAGTCAGCTTGAGAGGAAGTTTGAACTATCGTAACGATAAAATTGTATATACCGGTACGGATCTTACTAATTTAAAACGTGAGAACTCATATGAAAACTGGGGTTCCTTGAAGTTGGAATGGGTGTTTGACAATACTATTAAGAAAGGATTGAATTTATACAACGGCACAAGAGCAAAAGTATTTGGTGAATATTACAATCGTGTTGATAGATTAGTAAAAGCATATTATTTGAAAGAAATACCAAAAGTGGATTTCTTTGTAGTTGGATTGGATGTGCGTAATTATAAAAAATTGCACCGCGATTTAATTTGGGCGAACCGTATTGCAGCCAGTACCTCCTTTGGAAATAACAAATTAATTTATTACATGGGTGGTGTGGATAATTGGTTTAACCCGAAATTTGATAATACTACTAATATTGCAACTGACCAAAACTATACTTATCAAACCTTAGCTACCAACATGAGAGGGTTTTACCAAAACGTTAGAAACGGAAACAGCTTTGTTGTGATAAACAGTGAATTGCGTTTCCCTATTTTCAAATATTTTTTCAAGAGACCGATACGTTCTGACTTCATTCAAAACTTTCAAATTATTGGATTTGGAGATTTAGGAACGGCATGGACAGGTGATTCACCTTATGCAGAAAACAATTCTTTAAACACCACAGTTGTTGGTAGTTCAATTACTCCATTAATTATTACTTTGAAAACACAACACAATCCAATAGTTGGTGGTTATGGTTGGGGTGTTAGAAGTAGAGTATTCGGTTACTTTATTCGTATTGACAGAGCTTGGGGAGTACAGGATGGAATTGTTCTGAAACCACTTTGGTATTTATCGCTCTCACTTGATTTCTAAGTTTTTACTACTCTTGAAAAAATCTCAATTAAATATGACAACAATAGTTATTTTGCTGTGTCTCGGCTTGGTTGCTGGTATGCTAAGCGGCATGGTTGGTATCGGAGGAGGAATTGTGATTGTGCCTGCATTGGTTTATTTTTTAGGTTATTCACAGCATCAGGCACAAGGAACAGTGCTGTTTATGTTTTTATTGCCGATTGGAATTTTAGGAGTGTTTAATTATTATCAAGCGGGTCATATCGAATGGAAAACAGCATTTGTAATCGCAAGTACGTTTTTAATTGGTAGTTATTTTGGATCTAAAATTTCGATTGCTATAGATCAAACAACCCTAAAAAAGGTATTCGGAGTAATTATATTATTGCTTTCTTTAAAAATGATTTTCGGTAAATAATATGAAAAGTTGTGAAAGAAAAAATTAAAGAACTTGCCAAAGCATCATTGTCTGAAGTGATTGCTATTCGTAGACATTTACACGCCAACCCTGAATTATCGTTTGAGGAGATTAATACTTCCAATTATATCGCTTCTAAATTAAAAGAATATGGCATTCCGTTTAAACAAGGAATTGTTAAAACAGGAATTGTTGCTTTGATAGAAGGAACGAAATCTGCTCCCTCTCCTTCGGAGAGGGCTGGGGTGAGGTCTATTGCTTTGCGTGCTGACATGGACGCTCTTCCAATTCAGGAAAAAAATACTTGTGACTATAAATCAAAAAACGAAGGTGTGATGCATGCCTGTGGTCATGATGTTCACAGTGCTTCTTTGCTGGGAGTTGCGAAAATTTTAAATGAATTAAAAAATGAATTTGAAGGAACAATAAAATTGATTTTTCAGCCGGGAGAGGAAAAGCTTCCTGGAGGTGCTTCTTTGATGATAAAAGAAGGTGTTTTAGAAAATCCAAAACCAGAAAGTATTTTTGCTCAACATGTTTTTCCAAGTATGGAAGTTGGGAAGGTTGGTTTCCGAACAGGAATGTACATGGCAAGTACCGATGAAATTTATGTCACCGTAAAAGGTAAAGGTGGTCATGCTGCCATGCCTGCCGAATATAATAATCCGCTATTGATTGCTTCTGCTATTTTATTGGAATTGAATGAAGCATTTATGAAGCAGGATCAGAAAGCACCTACTGTTTTAGCTTTTGGTAAAATAATTGGAAATGGCGCGACCAATGTAATTCCTCAGGAAGTAAAATTGGAAGGAACATTTCGCACAATGGATGAAGTTTGGAGAAAAGAAGCGCATGCAAAAATGAAATGTATGGCCGAGTCGGTTGCAAAAAAAATGGGAGGGGAGTGTGAATTCATCATAGAACATGGTTATCCGTTTTTAGTGAACGATGAAGTTACTACAAAAAAAGCCAGACTTGCTGCTGAAGAATATCTTGGAAAAGAAAATGTAGAAGAATTGCCTTTGCGGATGACTGCGGAAGATTTTGCATTTTTCTCTCAACAAGTTCCCGCCTGTTTTTATCGTTTAGGCACAGGCAACAAAGCCAAAGGAATTACAAGTGGCGTTCATACTGCCACGTTTGATATAGATGAACAAGCTTTAGAGATTGGTGTTGGATTGATGGCATGGTTGGCTTTAAATGAACTGAAAAGTTAGTTAGTTTTGTTCTCTTATCTGCTTTATCTCAACATTTAAAAAGGATAGCCAATGGCTACATTTAAGATCAGGTTTTCACTTCTCCAAGAAGGGCTTCCGAAGTTTATTTGATCAACTACCCATTTATTATTATCCAGCCATGGTTTTCTTAAAGGTGTTGCCAAATCGAATCGTAAAATGAAAAAGGAGACATCAATTCTTAAGCCTATTCCAGCTCCAACTGCTAATTCATTATAAAAATTTGAAGATGAAAAAGGTTTTGCTGTATTAGCAGGATTTGATTTTAATAACCAGATATTTCCGGCATCAGCAAAAAGCGCACCTTTAAAAAAACGAATGATATTAAAACGATATTCTATATTTCCTTCCAGTTTTATATCGCCACCCAATTGTAAAAAACCTCTATTGTCAGCATTTTGCTGATAGGTTCCCGGACCAACCGAATTAATATGAAATGCTCGAATACTATTTGGTCCACCGCTGAAAAATTGCTTGGAGTAAGGCAATGTAGATGAATTTCCATAAGGTTTAGCAGCACCTGCAAAAATTCGGAGCGCTAATTTATTTTTGTCTTCAAAATTATAATATGCTCTGCCATCTACGCTCAATTTTGCATACTGAGAATAAATTGAACCAATTACTCTGGAGGGATTATCGGAGGATATTTTTTCTCCGCCAATTGTTTTTGCCAATGAAAAAGTATTTCCTGAACCTTCAGCTGTCAAATGTAAAAAATATTGAATCTTTTTTTCAGATAATACCTGTTCGTTATAAGTGTAAGAATAACTACCACCTGCTATAAATTGTTCTTCATAGCTTTTTTTTAAGAAAGGATTTGAATCTAGTAATTCAGTAAATGCAGCCGACTTATTAGCAATAGAGCTATAGCTGACACTTATCGGGTTTAATTCATGCTCTTTCCGGATGTCCTCTTTCCATTTGTATCCATAAATAAATTGTAATGTACGCATATCAAAGTATGAAACTCTTTTTAAATAAGTATAAGAAAGAGAGATGCGTGTTCTTGGAACATACAGACTGTTTGTTCTTTTTATTTTAAAAGGAAGAATGAAACGTGGAAAATATAACTCTACTTGTGGATTTAAAGAGTAAGAAAATAAATTTTTGTTTTTTCCGCTTAGCTGAACTTCATAGGATCCCGCCATATTTACATTAAGCAATTCAGCACCGTTAAACGTATTTCTGTTTAAGAAATTCAAATTCATTCTTGGACCTGTATAGTTGTTTGATTTTGAAACAATATCCACTTCAGCCCTGATTGTGCGCTTAGGCATTGCAGTCATTAAAATGGTCACATCCAAATATCCGGAAGCAATAGTGTCGCTGTCATTGAATTTTACTCGAACAAATTTGAAATTTCCCATCGACATCAATCGGTTAAGTGTTATGTTGTGGTTCTTTCTTGAATAGATCTCATGCTTTTTTAAATAAACTGATCTCAAAATGACTTTCGGCCGTATTTTCATTTCTGATTCTTTGCCGTAAAAAACAGTATTCTCAAAACGGAATGTATCCCTTGATTTGTTAGCTGCCTCATCCGTTAAGGAATACTCCTGATCGATATACACGTTGTTTATGCGATAGGCAATCAATGCATTTTTAGGGACGCTGTCTTTTAAAGTCAGCTTGAATCTTACATTGTGCTTCAGTTCTGAAGTGTCTGCTTTAAAAAGCAAGTAATCGGGATTGAAATAAAAGTACCCATTGTTTTTTAATAAGATGTCAAGCCGTATCCGCTCAGCTTTTAATTTATCAAGACTATAGTCATCTCCTTTTTTTATTATTGATTTTTCCTGGTCTTTAAGAATTATATGACTTATGCTGTCATCAGATATGGAATATACAAGATCTTCAATCGTATAGGGTTTATGAATACGACTGACGTAAATTACTTTTGCTTTACGTTTCTTTTCAATCACTTTGAATTCTGTATAGCTTTTAAAAATGCCCACATTAAAGAGTTTTGCATCAATAATTGCAGCTGTTGCAGTTGGTTTGATACTACTCATTAAAACGGGAGCTTCACCGTTTTTTTGAAGCCATTTTTTAAATTTACTTTTTGGATCTTCTCCCGCTTTCATATACATCCATAATTTCGGACGCATGCCTAAAAAACTTTTATTAGGTTTTGGGCGTAATGCTATTTCCATACTTACTTTAATAGCTCTTTTTTTTCTACTCTTTAATTTGTCGCTTGATTCCAATTTTATTGTCGCACCGGTATACAGCTTTTCTCCGGGAGGCAAGTGCTTCGTGCCACTGCATGCCGCTAGTAGAAAAGGAATGATGATCAGATAATATTTATTTAGTATTGATCGTATCATTATTGTTTGTTGTTTTTAATGAATCCGTTTTTGCTTTCTTGTTAAAAACCTCTTTCCAAGTGTTAAAATCGCGCACATACAAAATGCCAGCCCCTGTTTCAACTAATTGGCCTTCAATCGCACCTTCGTATTGATTATGTCTGAACCCTTTTAATCGATAACGACCATCTTTTGTTAGCTTATATTCCAGCGTAACGTCACTTGTAATATCACTTGCAGAATTTTGTTTTGCTTTTTCTCCTTCCACATCCACTGATCCTCCAACTTGCACAGAAAGTCGTTCATTAAAAAGTTGTTTTTTTACACTGATGTCCACTTCTGTTCTTCCTTCTTCTTGCCCGGTTGTATATTCATCGTAAGATTGTACATCAAAATTTAATTCAACTCCTGGAACAACTTTGGAGCTCAGTTGATTCAATTGAGCTGATAAAAATTTTCCAACTGTTGTTCGTGCTACTGCAGAAGCTGCATTCGTTTCTGTTTGAAGTGGATTTTCCTGAATGAACCTGCCCAATACCAAAAGTGCAAAAACTTGTTTATTCAATGCTGACGGATCTTCATTTAGCATGTTCAGTTTTGCATTTACCGCACCGCCTAAAATACCTCTGTCTTCCGGTCTTAATTGGATCTCAAAACTGATTTCAGGATGAGAGATCTCACCCCGCAATTTTAAATGAACTAAAAATGGATACCGTTGCTTATAGCCGCTTTGTTCTGCTTCGGTTAAACCCGACATTTGGTCCGAGACCAAATCAATAGGCGCTGCTCTCACCGAATAGGTTGCATTTATAACAATTTCTGCATCCAGAGGAGCTCCATTCCAAATAATCGTGCTGCCAGGATCAATATCGAATTTTCTTTTCATCACCGATTCTAAAGATACCAGGTAGCTTCCATCATTTAAATTGTACGCTCCTGTCAGACTCATTTTTCCACTTTTGTCTATTGAAAAACTTAATGCTGCTTCGCCTCTAACTACCAACGAGTCGGTAGAATACGGATCCATTAATAAACGAAGTGTTGCTTGTTTATCTATTTCAATAATGGATGAGATCTCATAACCTATTAGCTTGCTTTTTTGTTTTTGTTTTTTTGTGCCTCTAGCAAGGATAGGATTTAGCTTTACAGAATCATCAAACTCCACCACATCTTCCCCTTTGTCAGTGTTAAGCTTTTTTTCTGGAACGGCAAAAGTGAAATTTGAACCTTTCTTCATTTTTATTTTGGCGTTCACTACAGGAAGAGCTATTGGACCACTTAACTCTATTTTACTGTCAATGATCATGCGCCCATAAAATTCTTCATTGTCTTTAGCCGTTGTGTTGAATAATAGAAAGTTTTGTGTATTCACATCTAATGCAAAAACAAGATCTTTGAAATGTTGCATTTTAACATTTCCATTTATAACAGCTGGGTGTTTGTCAACGTCTAAAATTGTGAAAGAAGTAAAATAAATACCGTCTTTCCGTAGTTGAATCGTTTCATTTTTGAACTCCAGAGGGTTGTTTAATGCCGTAGGTGTTAACATAACATTGTTAAGGACTAATTCGCCAGTTATGTCTGGGGAAGTGGCGTTGCCGGTAATTAGAAAATTTCCTTTACTGTTCCCAGAAGCATTTGTTATATTTCCCATCGAAAATGCTTCTACTGTTTTGAGTGAAAGCGATTGCATGTCGAGCTTTATGTTAATAGAATTTTCTCCTCCTTTTGGAATATAGTAACCATTCGCTTTAATATCATTTTCTTTTCCCGACAAACTCATCTCAATATCAAATTTTTCTGCAGCTGGATTTTTTGCTTTTACTTCCAAATCTCCAACAGGTACTTCACGGACGTATAAGTCGCTTATCTTAGCATCAGCTATTAATCCATAAGTGTTGTTTACTCTTTTCAGCAGTACATTTCCATCCACCCTTCCTTTAATGAGGCTGGTGTCTTTTTCTATGATTCCCGAAATATCATTCAGTTGAAAATTATTTATGGCTATGTTTAAGTCATCATTGAATTTATCGTTTACGGAAGCAATATTTATCTGACTTTCTGCTTTGTTTATAAAAAGATGGTGAATCAAAAATCCTGGCTTCCCAAATTCAATATAGTTATCTGAAGCAATATCCCAGCGTTCGTTCATCAGATAGAATTCTTTTGGGTCAAGTGTTAATTTATAATTGCCTCCATTCTTGATTATTTGTGAGCGAACCATAAGCTTTTTATTTTGTTTTTCATCAATTGATGATGCGTTTACAAACAAGCTATTGTCAGCCAGTTTCCCATCCAGCATAAAATTATCAAGCTTAATATCTGAATTAGAAAGATTGCTACAGGATAATTTATAATTCAATACAGTGGTGTCGGAATTTATGTCTAGTAGTATATCATTAATTTCAGTGTTCCCATACACCACTTTTCTTACATCTGCAGTTAATTTTAATTCACTTTTATCAGCATCAAAACTTCCTGTAATTACTCCAGGTTCAAACTCTTTTAATTGGGGAAGAAATACTTCTGATAGAATGGGGTGATTGTGCAGTTGGATCTCAAAACTAAAATTTTGTTGTTCAGTTTTCTTTACTAATTTCTCAGTGCTGGAGAACGAAAAATAATTATTAATAAATCTGTTTAATTCTTTAGGTAGGTCTGCAGGGGAAAATGTCCCGTTATACTTTATATCAATTAGAGCACTGTTGACATTTAATTCACTTTTCCGTTTCTCATTAATAGATGCTACGAGTACCGAATCTAAAACATATTTTTTGCCTGCGTGTGTAACAACTATTTTTGTAATTCCTGCTTTACCATTTATTTCATTTGCCGCTCCTCCTTTCAGATCAGATATTGCGGTTAACCCTATTTGAATGTTGTTTTCTGTTAAATGAAGCTTTTTCAGATCTGCTCCTTCCACAATTAAACGGAACTTATATTGTTCTTCCTTAGCATTTAAATTTACCAGACCTTCAAAATTAAAGACTGCATTTTTATCATCCAGATCAATTTTCCCTTCAAATTTCTGACCTTTGATGTCGCCATCCACTGATAGGTTATGATAATTGTATTTATTCAAATAAACCTCAGATACATCTGCCTTTATTTTAGCTTGAATAGTTTGTTTGTCCAAACCATGACCGCTTGTTTCTGCAGTTAATGTTACCGGACCGAATAGCTCTGAATTTTTTAATAATCTCCCCAGATCAAAACCTGTTGTGCTTATTTTGCTGTTGAAATTTTCATTTTTATCAATTGTCGCAAACCAATGAGCTGCGCCAAAAGTGCTGCTCATGCCCATGGTTGATTTAAATGACTTCAAAAGACCATTAAAAACAATCTGCATGCTGATGTTCTCTGGCAAGTCTATTGTTTTGGGTATTAGAGGACCCGCCATCATGGCAATATCTCTTTTCCCTGAATTTACTTTCAGATTCGGAAAATTGAAATAAGCTGTTTTAATTTCTGGCAGGCCTGCAATAATAAAATCCGTCTTCACAATTGTATTTTGTCCTGTGGTAATTAAAATATTTTTGCCTTTAAGATTATTTAGAGGGCCGTTGATTGTCCCGGAAATGGTTGAGATATTAGTAGTGTCCTGAAAAAATGTTTGTTTGTTTAGTTCAGGAGCAAAATAGAGAATGTCTCTGTTTTTTACTTTCACATTCTTTAAATCAGCGTTCACCAACATATAGGGGAGTGAATCTTTGAGGGATGTTAAGGATTCATACTTTATCTCTAAGTCAGCATTTATGGATGAATTGTTTGTTTTTAATTTTAATTTGTGTGCAGTAATCGTATGCTGATCCATATTAAAATCTGTTTCAAATTTTGTTATTGAAAAGCCATTCTGATCTATTGTTTTAAATTTTTTTATTGAAACCTTTGTTTGAGATCCAGAATATTGAAAATGATGTGCCTCAAGAAATAAGTGTCTGTAATCCATATGTCCGGCATCAAACATCTTGTTCTTAACAGATTTGTTTGTGAGCATATAGGCCAATGAATTGTCGTCCAATTCAATGTTTTTAACTAAAATTTTCCAATCTTTTTGTTTAACATTTGTAGCAGCTGTTATAGTTGATGGCATGCTGTCATTTCTGTTAAATCTAATATTGCTGCTTCGTAAAGTGATGTTATCCATGTTAATCACTTGGTTCTGCAAGTCGGTGAACGCGTCTTTGAGTTTTAACAAACGTATGCTTGCTATTAAAGATTGATTACTTATTGAATCTCCATAATAGAAATTTGTATTGCTTATTTGTATTTTATTAGCTGTAATTGTGGGCAAATTACCCTCGCCAGTTTTTTGTTTTTTGTTTTTTGATTCTTCTATTATAATTTCTGCTGTTAAATGATCAACGAGTAATTCATCTATTTTGAAAATTGATTTTTCCATGTCGATGGATTCCATCTTTATTCTTAAAGATTGAAGATCTGCAGATAAGTTCGTTCCTCCATAATTATCTGCGTAGTTTAAACGGATGTTTTTAAGGTTTACATCATCTACTGCTATTTTCCATTTGGATTTTTCTTTCGACTCTTCTTTTTTTGTGGTATCAGCAAAAGCAGTTAATAAAAAGTTATAGTTAAAGAGCGAATCTCCGGAACTGCGATCCAGACTCAAATTTATTTGCTCGAGAGAAACAGAGCTTAAGTGTATTTTTTTATTTATTAAGTCTTTTAATGATATGTTTGCTTTTATTGTTTCTGCAAATAATAAAGTGTCTTTTTTTTGATCTTCAAGATAAACACCTTCAATAGTCACTCCGTTAGGAAATGAGATGCTTATTTTTTCTATCTCAACTCTAGTATGGGTTTTCCCGCTGACAAAAGAAGTTGCATAATTAACGATTTTTCTTTGAATGCTAGGAACCTGTATGAGAATAGCGAGTGCGAAAAATATAAGCACAAAGCCAACTATTGTCCATAGAGTGAATTTAAAAACTTTTTTAAAAATAGAAACGACTTTACTCATTAGTTTAGCAAAAATGGAGCATTGATTGTTGTTGTCAATAACCTTTGCAAGCAACAAATATAGGACATTTAATGAGCTATCGAATGTGATTTTATGCAATGTGTGAATCATGTAACTTAATCAATAAACTATGTAAATATTTTAAGGCTAATTGTTCCATATTTGTAAATGAATAAAAATGTAAAATCGAAAGCACTCCGAATTTTATTATATTTTATTTTATTTTTTGTAGGATTCACGGTCATTATTTGGATACTGATGAACGTTTATTTCAATAAAAAAATAATTGAATATGTTAAAGAACGAGTGTCTGAATCGAGCAACGGCAAATATGTTTTATCGCTAGATGGGTTGTCTATGAATCCATGGACTCGGAGCATTACGGTAGATAACTTAATAATAGCTCCATCAAAGAATGTTTTTCATCCTAAAGCACAGTATGTTTTTAAGACTAAAAGTCTCAAGATTATCAATTTTTCTATTTCCTCCTATTTTAGCGATAACGATTTGATTGTTGAAAGAGTTGAATGTGATGAGCCACAGATTTCAATATTTCAAGGATTAGAGCAATTTCACAATAAGAAAAATGATTCTCTTTTGTCGAGCTTCAGCTTATATTCTACTTTCTCAAAAACATTGAATTCTATTTCAGTTGGTCAAATTGATATAATGAATTCAAAATTTAATATCTATAAAAACGGCATCGATACTTCGGCTGTGTTTTCTTCAGCCGATATTAGCATTTCAATAAAAAATTTCATTGTTAATGAAGAAACAGATAAACAAAATAAATTATTTTCTGCTGAAAAGTTTGAGGCAGTCATGAATAAATTTTCCTATCAGTTGGGTGATGGATTATATATGTTGTATGGAAAAAGGTTGCATGCATCTTTCAAGGATTCTACGTTGATTGTAGATTCTTTGCAATTAATACCTAATTTTGATAAAAAAGAATTTGCCGAAGAAGCTGGCCGTCAAATAAGCAGGATAAACGTTATTGCTGCTCAAGTGAGTTGCCAAAAAATTGATGTTCAATTGTTTTTTGAATATAACTGGCTTGTGATTAATAAAGTAAATCTTTTAGGATGTAATATTAAAATTCATCGCGACAACACTTTGCCTCTGGCGCCCATTGTTCGTGAATCTCCTCAAGCAATGTTGAAAAGTCTCCCATTTTTTGTGGCTATAGATACTATTGAAATGAAGGAAGGAGAAATTACTTATGAAGAACGAAATGCGAATCAGCCTTCAACGGGGAAAGTGATTATAAACAAGCTTAATGGAATTATTACCGGAATGTATAATGATACTTTATCCTATTCAGATAAGAGTAGCATAAATATAGAAGTAAGCGCAGATTTCATGAACGAAGGAAAGTTTACCGGACGATATGCTTTTCCTTTAAGTTCTACGAAAGAGTACTTTATTGCTTCTGGTACTCTTAATTCGATGTCAATGGTTTCTTTTAATTCAGTTATTCCTGCTTCAAAAAACCTAAAATTTACCAGCGGTTATTTAAAGTCAGCAAATTTTTCTTACGTAGCAAATGACGATTTTTCAACCGGAACAATGGAATTTATTTACAATGATCTTAAAGTGGAAGTAATAAATAAAGGTGCCGAGAAACCTAAATTAGTAGATAAAGTAAAAACCTTTTTTGCAAATGAACTGATTGTGTTAGACAGTAATCCAGGGAAAAGTGGTATTGTGCGTGTTTCTCCTATTTATGTTGAACATAATAGATATAGGTATTTTATATTTTATTCTATGCAATCCATTCTCAGCGGTATTAACTCATCGATTAAAGATGAGAAAAATGCAAAATTGCTGTCAAGGAAAAAGTAATTTATTTGTTTCTCCAAAAACAAGTAAAACAAAAAGCCCTGATATCATTTGATAACAGGGCTTTTGCAAATCACAATCAAAAATTAATTTCCAAATTCACTCATGAATTTAATTCGCATCAATCGAATTTCTTCTTCAGTGTATTCATCTTCTCCTAATTCTTTTAATGCTTCCGCAATAGAATCAGAATCGGATTCTTTAAAATAGGCCAATGCTTCTTCTTGCTTGTCGTCATCTATAATATCGTTGATATAATAACTGATATTTACTTTTGTTCCAGAGTGAACAATGCTTTCAATTTCCATAATCAAATCCGACAAACTCAAGCCTTTTGCTTTTGCAACGTCTTCTAAAGGTAGCTTACGGTCGATGTTTTGGATGATGTAAACTTTTAATCCTGATTTGTTAACGATTGATTTTACAACCATATCCAATGGTCGCTCAATTTCGTTTTCTTCTACATATTTAGAAATTAAATCAAGAAATGGTTTTCCGAATTTTTGTGCTTTCCCTTGTCCAACACCAGTAATATTTACCAACTCATCCATTTTAATTGGATACTGTATCGCCATTTCTTCCAAAGAAACTTCTTGGAATATAACATAAGGAGGTAATTTTAATTTGTTAGCAGTTTGCTTCAATAAGTCTTTTAGAGCAGAAAATAGAATTTCATCAGCGCCTGAGCCGCCTTTTCCTCCGCCACCTGATGGTCCGTCATCATCTTCAGTTTCTGTTCCTTCATAATCGTGATCTTTGGTTACCATCATACTGTATGGTTTGTCCAAAAACTTTTCTCCTTCTTTGGTTACTTTTAATAAGCCGTAATTTTCTACGTCTTTAGAAAGTAATCCGGATACTAATGCTTGACGGAAAATCGCATTCCAATATTTTTCGTTCTTATCATCTTCCGTTCCTTTTCCGAAACATTCTAACTCATTTTGTTTGTATGCTTTAACGGTTGATGTAATATTACCTAACAAGATATTGATAACATCTTTTGTTTTGAATTTTTCTTTTACATCGGTAACAACGTCAATTGCCAAGGCAATATCATCCATTCCATCAAATTTTGTTTTTGGGTTTCGACAATTGTCACACATTCCACCACATCCTTTTTCATCAAACTCTTCTCCGAAATAATGTAATAGAAATTTTCTTCTACAGCTGGATGTTTCTGCATATGAAACCGTTTCTGTCAATAATTGTTTTCCAATTTCTTGTTCAGCAACTGGTTTTCCTTTCATGAATTTTTCCAACTTCACAATGTCATCGTGACTATAAAAAGTAACACAATTACCTTCTCCGCCATCTCGTCCACCGCGACCAGTTTCTTGATAATACCCTTCCAATGATTTTGGTATATCATGGTGAATTACAAAACGTACATCGGGTTTGTCAATTCCCATTCCGAAAGCAATTGTTGCAACAATCACATCAATATCTTCCATCAAGAAAGCATCTTGTGTTTTTGCTCTTTCTTTTGCTTCTAGTCCAGCGTGATATGGTAATGCTTTTATTCCGTTTACTTGCAGTGTTGAAGCAAGTTCTTCCACTTTCTTACGACTCAAACAATATACTATTCCTGATTTTCCTTGTTGTGTCTTTACGTATTTGATGATCTCTTTGATCACATTCACTTTCGGACGAACTTCATAATATAAGTTAGAACGGTTGAAGGATGATTTAAAAAGGTTGGCACTGCTCATGCCTAAATTTTTCTGAATGTCTTGTTGAACTTTTGGCGTTGCGGTTGCAGTTAATGCAATAATAGGCACTTTACCAATCTCTTCTATAATCGGTCTTAGTCTTCTATACTCCGGACGGAAATCATGCCCCCACTCCGAAATACAATGTGCTTCATCAATCGCAAAAAATGAAATTTTTATTTCATTAAAAAATGCAATATTATCTTCTTTGGTTAAACTTTCTGGAGCAACATATAAAAGTTTTGTTTTTCCGTCAGTAATGTCTTTTTTCACTTTCGTGATTTCAGCTTTTGTAAGAGATGAATTTAAGAAGTGAGCAATGCCTTCTTCATTTCCAAAGTTGCGCAATGCATCTACTTGGTTCTTCATTAAAGCAATAAGCGGGGAAATAATAATGGCTGTTCCTTCACTAACTAATGCGGGCAATTGATAGCATAATGATTTACCACCACCAGTTGGCATAATTACAAAGGTGTCTTTACCTTCCATCAAACTTGCTATGATTGCCTCTTGTGGTCCTTTGAATTTTTTAAATCCAAAATATTTCTGTAAGCAGTCTAGTAGGGATGTTTCAACATCGATCGTTTTCAATACCTGTTTTTTTAAATTAATGTTTATGTGAGATTATCTGTAAAATGAACTATTTTTATACCTTTATATATAGGAATCAATAAATAATCGTTTTCTAAATATCTAATGTAAATATATAATAAAAAATTGTTAATCAGACAAACATTTCTCTACTTTATTTTAAATGTCCTACGAAGTGAATAAATCCATCGATAAAATAAAAGACCTAGCTATAAGTACCTTAAATATTGAGGCAGATTCGGTTAGAAACCTGCAAAATTACATCAATGATGACTTTGTGGCATCTGTAAAGCTAATATATGAATCAAAGGGAAGGGTAGTTATTACGGGTATTGGAAAGAGTGCCATTATTGCTCAAAAAATTGTGGCTACTTTGAACTCAACAGGAACGCCATCTATATTTATGCACGCAGCTGATGCAATTCATGGTGATTTAGGAACAATCCAAAAGGACGATGTTGTTATTTGCATTTCTAAAAGTGGCAACACTCCCGAAATTAAAGTGCTCGTACCTTTATTAAAAACGGGAGGAAACAAATTGATTGCTTTGGTAGGAAATATAGATTCCTATTTAGCTAAACAAGCAGACTATGTTTTGAATTCTACGGTAGAAAAAGAAGCTTGTCCGAACAATCTTGCACCTACTTCAAGTACAACGGCTCAGCTCGCAATGGGTGATGCTTTGGCTGTTTGTTTATTGGATTGCAGAGATTTTACAAGTAGTGATTTTGCAAAATATCATCCAGGTGGCGCTTTAGGAAAAAAACTTTATTTGAAAGTTGGCGATATTGCATCACAAAACCAAAGGCCAATTGTTAAGCCCGATGATTCAATAAAATCAGTCATCATGGAAATATCTTCCAAACGTTTAGGCGCAACTGCTGTAGTTGAAAATGGAAATTTAGTAGGTGTAATTACGGATGGTGATTTACGTAGAATGCTTGAAAAAACAGATGCAATTAGCAATTTGAAAGCGGCCGACATTATGAATAAAACTCCTAAACAAATTGAAGCAGAAGAATTGGCTGTAAATGCAATGCAACTGTTAGAAAAGTTTAATATCACACAATTGATTGTGACTGACAAAGGAAAGTATCATGGTTTTGTGCATTTGCATGATTTGCTGAAAGAAGGCATTATATAAAAGTTTAAAGTTTAAAGTTGGAAAGTTCAACGTTGGTTTTGATAGAGCTTGAGCATAAATGCTATCCATTTGCTTTGAACTTTGAGCTTTCAACTTTGAACTAAAAGAATGAAAATAGCAGCCATAGTTCCCGCTTACAATGAAGAAAAAGCAATTACTGCTGTAGTGAACGATATTCTTCAAACTGCTCAAATACAAAATCTATCGATTACCGTAGTTGTTGTAAACGATTGTTCCAAAGATTCTACATCTGAAATTATTTCAAAATTAAATTGTGTTGCACTCGATCTACCTATAAACTTAGGAATTGGTGGTGCTGTGCAAACAGGGTTCAAATATGCTTTTGAAAATGGATTTGATTTTGCAATTCAAATTGATGGAGACGGACAGCATCCTGCATCTGAAATTCCTAAACTGATAAATGCTATTAAAGAAAATAATTTAGATGTAGTTATAGGTTCTCGTTTTATTTCAAAAGAAGGATTTCAATCTTCTTTAGTCAGACGAATGGGAATAAATTATTTTAAATGGCTGAATCGGTTTTTGGTAGGAGTTGTTGTGAATGATAGTACTTCAGGGTTTCGACTCATCAATAAAAAAGCCTTAGAAATTGTAAGTGAATATTATCCGGATGAATACCCGGAGCCGGAAGCAATTGTTTTGTATTCCTTAAATAAATTAAAAATTGGAGAAGTGCCAGTGAATATGAAAGAGCGTCAAGGTGGTGTTTCGTCTATTGGTACTGTTTCTTCTGTTTATTATATGTTTAAAGTTACCTTGGCAATTATTTATACTTTTATAAGAATCAAATTCAAAAAATAAAATCATGGCAAGAATTCAAATCATCGCAATTGCAATCAGCATATTGTTTTTACTTTACATTGTAAGATTGATCATAAAGGGAAAGCTTCGTGAAGAGTATTCTATTGTTTGGATTGTGTGTACCGTTATTTTGGTGCTCTTTTCTTTTTGGAGAAATGGTTTGGATGTAGTTTCAAATATTGTTGGTGTGTATGCTGCACCCAACCTTGTTTTTACTGCGGCAATCTTTGCTATATTTATTTATTTGCTCCACTTGAGTGTGGTGGTTTCTAAGTTGCAATCACAAAACAAGCAATTGGCGCAGGATATTGCTTTGCTGAAAGAGAAGGTGAAATGATGTGCTGGTGTGCTGATTTTTTGATGTGCTGATGGGACTATGAATATCTAGAATGTTTATTTTTTGGAAAAATGAATGCAACTATTATAATACTATTTCATTCTTTTAATCTGGACATCAGCTCATCAACTAATCAGCACATCAGTTTTAAACAAGTCCACCATTCAAATCCACACAACTTCCATTCAAATAGGACGTGTTTCGAATATATTGAACAGTGCTAAAAATATTCTCAGGGTCACCGAATTCATTTGAAGCAATTTTTGATTTTATCTTTTCTTGTATCTCTTTCGGAACGGTATTGATCATTCCTACTTTAAAATATCCTAAATTAATATTGTTGATAGTGATTCCTTTTTGAGCATTTTCTAATGCAATGCTTTTTATCATTCCATTTATTCCAGCTTTAGAAGCAGCATAAGCACTCGTTCCCATTACTCCATTTTGAGAAACAATGGACGATAAATTAATAATTCTGCCAAAATTTTGTTCACGCATCACAGGCAAAACAGCACGAATTAAATGAAACGTCCCTGTTAAATTTACTTGAATCACATTTGTCCATTCTTCCACACTTGATTTGTGAGCAAATGCATTTGCGCTAACTCCGGCACAATTAATCAAGGTAATTTCTTTTGATTTCGATTGTATAGAAGCAATAAATTTTTCAACTGAATAAAAATCGGTAATGTCTAGTTGAATAGTATTTTCATATTGTTTCCCTTCAGGTTTATTCAAATGATAGGTTCCAATAATTTGTTCGCCAGCTTCAGAGAATTTATTAAATAAAAAATTTCCAATTCCACCTGTAATTCCTGTAATGATTATCATTTCTGTTTATTTATTTTTGATTTTTCATCTTTTGCCCAATTCAAATTTCCTGTCGCGAGTTGATGTGTAGGATCAATTTGTAAAGCTTTTGTGCAGGCCTCAATTGCTTTGTCCCAATTTTTTAGTTCACAATAAGAAGCAGCAATGTTGTTGTATGCATTGGCATTGTCAGGTTTTAATTGAATGGCCTTTTGGCATGCTTCAATCGATTTTTCATATAACCCTTGATTGTAATATGCAAGACTTAAGTTTATATAATTATCGGATGACGGTTTTTCTTTAGAAAATTTCTCTATTGCATTCAGATCGTTTTTTCCTTTTTGTGCAACAAATAAATTATTTTTTGCTAATTCAAAATTTGGATTTATTTTAAGTGCCTTTTCAAAAGCAATGATAGCATCATCCCACTTTTTCAATACATTATAAGCAGAGCCAATATTATTATAAGCTTCTGCAAAGTCCGATTTGATTTTGATTGCTTCGCTGGCAGCATCAATGCATTCCTGATATTTTTCAGTTTGATAATACATCAGGCTCAAGTTTAAATATTTATCTGCAGTAGGATCTTTTTTTATATCATTCAATGCAATTTCAATTTTACCCTTTTTATTAAGAGCAGCGTCAAGTGAAAGTAAAGCTTGTTGATTGCCGGGATTTATCTGTAATGTAGTATTTGCTAATGCCGCTAGTTTATCCCATTCTTCTATTTCAGAATATTCATTCATCAGCAGTGATCGGGCATCAGTATGAGCGGGAGACAACTCTATTGCTTTTACTAAAAGATCAATTGCTTCTTTATGTCGTGATTTAGATGATAAAAATTTTCCATAAAAATAATAGGAGCCAGGATAGTTCGGTCCATAACGGATTCCGTTTTTAAAAAAAGCTTCGGCAGCAGCATCATCTCCTTGAGCGGATTTTAAGACGCCCATATTTATATGTAAGAATGAATAATAAGGTGATACCGCTAATGCCAGAGTGAAATATTTATCAGCTTCGGCATAATCTCCTTCCCTCATTTTTGATAAACCATAATTCATTAACCCTCTGCCATTATTCGGGCTTTTTTTAGTAACATCTAACCACAAGCTTTCTTCTGTATGCCAAACAATATTTCGTTGATACGTTCCATAAGCATATCCGCCCATGATAACAAGTAAGCAGGCGAGAAGTACAGACTTGTTAATGTTTAATGCATCAAGTTGCTTTTTATATGAAAGCAAAAGCAATGAAACAGTTTGACAAACTCCAATAACAAGACCTACATATGGGAAAAAAATGCGATGGTCATTTAATACCTCCGACAATGGAATAATACTCGTAGGAAACAATGCTAAAAAGAACCAAAGTATACCAAAGCTAATGGGACGTGATTTTTCATCTTTAGAAAATTTAAATGCGATGTAGATTAATGTAAAAATAAATGCAACTCCTATAAAGAAAGTGGGATGCCATATGCTCTCCAGTGGAAGCCAGTCTGTGTCAGCACTTAGTTCAATAGGAAGAAAAAAGGTAGTAAAATAATGAACGATTACATAAGGTTGAGTAATCAAATAATTGAATGTAGATGAGCCACCGGGAACCCATGTATTAGGCGTTAGCTTATCAATAAGAAGATACATTAAGCCGCAAATAATAAAAGCAGGCAACGTAGTTTTAATTGCTAAAATAAGTTGTTTGAAATGTTGTTTTCTGAAAATATCTGCTAAACTCATTTTTTGCTCGAACAAAAGAATGTATACAAAAAATATGGGAGCGAACATTGCCGCAGTTGGTTTTGCTAAGATTCCTATTGCAATAGGCAGTAAGTACAAAAATGTTTTTTTGCAAAAAGGGGAGTACATGTATATACAAAAACCCAGAATTACACAGAAAGTAGATTGTATGTCGGAGCGGGCAATGATATAATTTACCGTTTCCGCATTTGCTGGATGAAGCAAATACAATGCAACGGCTGTTATTGCAATGTGAAAATTCCAACTGTGTTTATAAGTGTTATTTAAAAGTTTAAAAAAGAAAAAGAACATGCATAGTCCTTGAAGTAGAAAAAGTACGAAAGTGGAAAAATGGAAATAAAATAAGTTATAGCCATTGCCAAGCCAATAGTCGATTGCCAACGATGTGCTTACAATTGGCCTGTAAGATTGGTTAGAAGGAAGGGAGCTGAAAGTTGTTCCGTCTTGAAAGAACAGTGGGATATTATTGAGGTCTTGAATAAATAAATTATTCTGAATAGTATGAGAGTCATCAAAATGAAATGAATTATTGAAATGGTTGGAGTAAACAAGCGTTACAAAAACAGCCAATAATAAAAGATAAATAATCGTTTTTTTTATAGATAAATGTTCAGTAGCTTGATTTAACATTTGTTTGGTGTGTTGTATGTGCAAAATTATAAAATAATGCTGTATTCGTCCAAATTTCGTTATATATTTGAATATTAAGAAATTTTTAAATTAATACATAGTCTGCTGGGTACAAACCTCTTTGCTTTAAGAGCTTTAAAGTAGGTGCCGAAAGGCTTACGAAAAAACAAATATGTACTCCAAACAAAAAAAAACAGTCTTCACTTTATTTGTTGCATTCCTCTTTATTTTTCCGCTAGGATACTTGTACATAAAAACACGTAATCTAAAGAAAGCAGAAAAACCTCAAGAAACTTTATTGCCTGCCAATACTGACATAGCAGCATTGGAGACTTTAGCAAAAGCAAAACCAACTCTCGACAATTTAATCAATCTTTCAATGGGTTATATTAATAATGGGATGCCTGGGAAAAGCATTAGTTATTTAAAAAAAGCCATAAAGCTTGATTCAACAAATGTTGCTGTATATAATAATTTAGGTGTTGCATTTACCATGTTGCAACAGTATCAAAACGGGATTGATGCTTGCAATAAAGCACTCGAATTAGATGGGGGATTTCAATTGGCAAAAAATAATCTTGCATGGGCGACTGATGAAAAAAATAAAGTGTTGAACGAGATTAAAAAGCAAGAAAATGCGTCACCAGATAAATTGAATGTTGATTTTTATATTAATTATGGATTGAATCATTTTAAAATTGGTGATTATGATAAAAGTATTACAATCTGGAACAATGTATTTAAGCTTGAACCAGAAAACACAATGGCACTGAATAATATTGGTACTGCCTTTGTGATGAAAGAACAATATGATGATGCGATTACACTTTTTAATAAAGTAATACAGCTAGATTCTACTAATGAGCTTGCCAAGAATAATTTGACATGGGCGCTGGATGAGAAAAATAAAATGCTCTCCAATAAAGACTAATTGTGTGTAATTTTTTTTATTAAATAACCACATGCTTTCTAATAACAACAAGTAGTTGCCAAATCATTATTGCAAATAAAATAAATGCAGGAACGATTTTGTCAAAATGTATCAATGTTAATACAGTGCTGTTTGATAAATCACAATTTCGCAAAAGAAAATACAAGCTGGGGAGACAAAAAAACAGCCCCGTAATAAGCATTGCCGGAATAAATTTTTCATAAAAAACTTTTTTCTTTTTTAAGATAGGTAAAAAAGCAATGAGCGGCAAAGCAGATGTAAATTGATATTCCCAAACCGTATTGTAGCTTAAGAAAAAGGTTAGTGAGATAGCCATTATTAATAATAAACCACTTTCTAGCCGTATTTTTTTATCAGGTATAAATCCTATCGCTACTGTTAATACGAAACAAATGTATATAGGAATTTTAAAGATCCAAGCTGCCGTTTCCTTCCCCAAAAAAACATCCACAAATACAGGCAATGAGAACACATCAATGTGTATTAATTTATAATCCGATTGAGCAATAAGGTTGATCCAATGAATACTATTATCTTTCATGAATTCATTTAAAACAAAATTGTTTTTGTAGATATTCATGTGCTGTTTAATGAAATCAAAATCAAGACTCATGAGTTTGTCCAAGCCTACTGCTTCAGGGTTTAGGATAGGTATAAAAATAAAAGCAAGAGAAACAAGGCCATAAATAAGAATAGATTTGATTGTAGTAGCTCTTGTCTCTTTCATTATTAAAAGCAGTGGAAGCATCAGCAAAACAATAGGTTTCGTAAAAAATGAAATGAGTAAGCCAGCAAAAAGCATTGCATTTGCCTGTTTAATATTTGTTTCATAAGTATGTTCGAATATACCGATAAGGATAAGTGTAATCGATAAAACCAATGGAGCATGCATGTTACCGACATATAACATCCAATAGGTAGGAAAAGCACATAATAAAAAGAAATAGCTTAATCTTTTATTCAAAAAATCGGTTGTTCTTTTTGAGATCAAATACCCGCAAAACCCCATTATTACTAGTGAAAAAATGCTAAACAACCAATAGCTTGTCCATGAAGAAAAAAAGGAGAACCAAGAAGCGACAAAAACGCTAAAAGCCGGGTGCGCAAGATACCACGTGGAATGGGGCCCATAAGGCGAACCTCCCCAGCTATCATAAATACTTCGTTGTTCAAGAAGGTTTAAAAATGATTTTGGAACAGCAAAATAATCAATGCCTTGCACATCTGCGTGTTCGGCTCCAAAAAAGAATACATTAAGTATACCATAATACAAGGAAAGAAGCATTACCAGCACAAAGCAGCCGATGATAAATGGTAAAAAATACAAAACTTTTTTTTGCATTTAGAATGTTTTCTCAAATTAGTTTGCGCTTTTAAAAAACGCTAGATGGGTTTAATAGCATGAAATTGCTTTTTCAAAAATACATATTTTTCTTTCTATTTATAAGAATCAGACAAGCTAAATAGTATTAACTTTGGGCTTTGTATATGGCATTATTCGGACTATTCAATAAATTAGGTAAAAACAATGGCGAGATGTCCTTTTTTGGACATATTGACGCTTTGCGAGGACATTTGTTTCGCTCTGCTATCGTTGTTGTTCTTATTGCTGTAGTCCTTTTTTGTTTCCCCGAATTTTTATTTGATAAGATTCTTTTTGGTCCGATGGACGAAAATTTCCCTACTTACAGAGCATTCTGTAAGCTGGGCCATTTCCTCAACTTGGGAGAAGATCTGTGTTTTGGAAAAGCGACTTTCCACCTTCAGAGTATAGGACTTTCAGATCAATTCACCTCTCAGATGTGGATTGCTTTCATTGGAGGATTGATTCTTGGTTCACCCTATGTTTTATGGGAGGTTTGGCGCTTTATCAAACCAGCATTAAAAGAAAAAGAAAGAAAAGCATCTACCTTTTTTATCGCTTCCGCGTCTTTGCTGTTTATTATAGGTACTTGTTTTAGTTATTTTATCATTGCTCCATTAATGATTAATTTTTTAGGAAATTACAAAGTGAGCGAAAGGATACTGAACAACTTTACAATGGATTCCTATATCTCCACGGTTACTACGCTCACTCTTTGCACAGGTCTCATCTTCGAACTGCCAATTCTAGTATACTTTTTAACAAGATTTGGATTAATTAGTCCTGAATTCATGAGAAAATACCGAAAACATGCGGTTATTGTAATCTTGATTGTTGCCGGAGTAATCACTCCTTCCCCTGATGTAACCTCTCAATTACTGGTCGCATTTCCCTTGTATTTCTTGTACGAAGCGAGTATCTTTGTTTCTTACTTTGTGGTAAAGAAAAAGGCGAAATTGGAAAATAATTAAATTAGGAAATTCGTTTGATTAAGGCTTTGCGAAAGACCTCATTTAACATATTTAACCAAATTAACCAATTTAAGATATTTAAGCCAATTAACCAATTTAACCCAATTACCTAAGATGTCTTCAGTAAAAGAATTCAATGATTATCGTGCTAAAATGAATGATAAAATTATGGCGGCAGATAATATCGTTCTAAAACGACTATTTAATTTAGATACCAATACGTATGCTGAAGGTGCTTTGCCAGTTAGGACAAAAGAAATGTTAGGCCTGGTAGCTTCAATGGTTTTACGCTGCGATGATTGTATTAAATATCATTTGGAAAAGTGTAAAGATAATAATGTGAGTACTGAAGAAGTATTTGAAGTATTTGCAATTGCAAATATTGTTGGTGGTACAATCGTTATTCCTCACACTCGAAGAGCAGTTGAATTTTGGGAAGAATTAAATAAAGGATAATTTATTGAAAAATAATTTCAAATATATTTTATTAAAATCAACATTGCTTTTTGTAATGTTGTTTTCGGCCTTTCCCATTTTCTCTCAAACAACAAAAGTGAGTGGAAAAATTGTGGATGCAATTACCCGTGAACCTTTGCCATTTGTGAATGTTATTTTTAAAGGAACTACCATTGGCGCAGCTAGCGACATTGAAGGGAATTACATCATTTCTATTACCGGTACTCGTGTCGATTCTATATCAATATCTTATGTAGGATACAACAAATTAAGCAGAGCAATAAAAAATGGTCAGGAGCAAACTCTAAACATTGGCTTGAGCCAGGGTGTTGATTTGATTGTTGTTGAAGTGCGTCCAGGTGAAAATCCAGCACACCGCATTCTCAGAAAAATTATTGCGCACAAAGATGAAAACGATAGAGAGAAATTAGAATACTACGAATATGAAGTTTACAACAAAGTAGAATTCGATTTGAATAATTTAAGTGAAGATTTTAAAAACAATAAACTTCTCCAACCTTTTTCATTCATCTTCGATAACATTGATAGCACTAATGCAAAAGAAAAGCCTTATCTGCCTGTTTTTATGACAGAAGCTTTGTCGGATTTTTATTACAGAAGGAGTCCGCAGGCTAGAAATGAGGTAATCAAAGCAAGCAAGGTAACCGGATTGGAAAACTCAAGCGTATCGCAATTTATGGGCGACATGTATCAAAATGTAAATATTTACGACAACACAATTTTGGTATTCGGTAAAAATTTCATCAGTCCAATTTCTGATAATGCGCTGCTGTTTTACAAATTTTATTTGATTGATAGTATGGTGATTGATGGACACAAATGTTATCAGTTACAATTTAAGCCAAGAAGAAAACAAGAGTTAGCCTTTGTTGGAAATCTTTGGGCAGCCGATAGCTCTTTTGGAATCAAACAAATTGAAATGAGTATTGCTGATGATGCCAACATTAACTTCATTAATTCCACAGCTGTTGTTCAAACATATAAATACATTGATAGCGTTTGGATGATGCAAAAGGAAAGATTGGTAATTGATTTTAATCCTTTCCCAATTGATCAAAAGAAAAAATCAATGATGGGCGTTTATGGTCGTAAAACTGCTGATTACAGCAATTTTAGAATAAATCAACCGCATGAGGATAAATTTTATTCGATGACGGAAAATTTAAAAGTGAATGAAGATGCTTTTAAAAAGACAGAAGCTTATTGGGATGAAAACCGACACGATACTTTGTCGAAAAACGAAAAACAAATTTATAAAATGGTTGATACTTTACAGTCGCTACCCATTTATAGAACTTGGATTGATGTCATCACCATTTTTGCTACCGGCTATAAAGTAAAAGGAAATTTTGAATATGGTCCGTATTACAACATGTTTAGCACCAACGAAATTGAAGGAAATCGTTTTCGATTTGGTGGAAGAACCAGCAATCAATTCAGCAAATGGTACGAGTTAAGCGGTTATGTGGCTTATGGAACACGAGATGAAAAATTTAAATACAGTTTAGGAATACGATCGTTTATAAGTAAGAAGCCACGTGCAATGGTGGGAATGTACTATAAAAATGACAATGAAATTTTAGGACAAAGTCAGAATGGATTCACAACAGATAATATTCTTGCTTCTGTATTTAGAGTAACTCCATTGCGGAATTTGACAAATGTAAAACAAGTGCATGCATATATTGAGCGTCAATGGTTTAGTGGTTTTAGTACTAATTTGAGTTTCTACAACCGAACAATGATGCCGCTGGCAGATTTTCATTACGAATTTCAAAAAACAGCTACTTCTACTGGATTCAAAGAAAGTATCACCACTTCCGAAATACGTTTTCTGACCAGATTTGCATACCAGGAAAAATTTTTAGATGGTGAATTTACTCGCATAAGTTTAAGTACTCGTTATCCAATTATTCAGGCACAGTATACTATGGGAATTAAAAATTTATTTAACAGCGATTACAATTATCATAAATTGACTATAAATGTGGATGACCGAATTCGGATAAATCCAATTGGTTATTTCGATTATATTTTATCGTATGGAAAAACATGGAATCCAGTTCCATATCCATTGCTTGAATTGCATGGCGGTAATGAAACATATATTTTCGATTTGTATGCATTCAATGCAATGAACTATTACGAATTTGTAAGTGATGAATATGCTGCTGCAACTATTTCACATCACTTCGATGGGTTTTTCTTAAACAGAATTCCTTTGATGCGAAAATTAAAATGGCGTGAGGTTGTAGGTGCAAAGGCACTTATTGGAAGAGTAAATGATACCAACAAAGATTTATTAATTTTTCCGGAACACTTATATTCTTTAAATCGTGGCCCGTATCTTGAAGCAACTACTGGAATTGAAAATATATTTAAAATTTTTAGAGTAGATGAAGATTTACATAC
>ENA-ORBV01003723-ORBV01003723.1-microbial-mat-metagenome-genome-assembly--contig:-NODE-3723-length-30164-cov-5.187756_pt1 | contig 30164 bp, 31 predicted proteins | sample MGYA00237777_ERZ505514 | MGnify/ENA primary metagenome ERZ505514 (study PRJEB26160, sample SAMN06269048) | microbial mat metagenome | isolation source: Oligotrophic lake microbial mat | place... | reverse complement strand
GTGTCAATACCATCGACATCATGACATCATCCCTGGTAACATAAGATGGTTCATCCGTGCATTGCTACTACTACTACTCTACTAGTAGTAGCAATCCATCGTCGTGTACGCAACACAATGATCGTGTGGTGCACAGCGGCAGCTTCGACAACGACAACGACAACAGCAGTCGCCAACAACCACGTGATAGGGGAGCGGATGTTGTTGCCGTGGACTGGCCTAGCTAGACGGAGGCGGCTTCTTCTTGTCTCAACATTGGCACTGGTGCTTGGAACTTTTGGAGAACTTTTGGAGGACGAGAGTCCTTTGCAGGAAGCCTATCTCGAGGAGACACGCTTCGATATTGTAATGGGCGTTTGTTACCATTCTATAATGAAAGGGGACCAACTGTTGGAGCAAGAAAACAGAAGGTGCTGTTGAGCAAGTGCAGATGTTGTTTTTCTCCTAGCCAGAACACTGCCCCGTGATGGCTCGGGGATTTCGCCCGAAAATCATTCTGTGTTGGTCCCCTAGCTATGCAGTGCATCTCGGCCAAGACGCCTGTAAATATTCCAATCGGGTGTGGAGCATTCTATCTAGCTACTAGGAGCGCCACTATCCAAGTCGATCTGGCAGAGACCAGTGCTTCATTCGGTCGTGTAACAATCTACCGGTACGAGCCTATCTTTACTACTAATGACTACGTGCTGGGCGACTAAGCACCTGCATGGAGGTTTAGCATCGGGCCCAATCTGACCTTTGCATTAGCACATAGGATTGATCTCAATCATGAAGTAGGGGAACTTAGCGGCAGGGCCATTGTCGTACAACTGCAATTGGTTCAAAACACTAGACAGGGATGGCGGTAGCTTGGGGTAGATTCATGCCCTATCACTGGGCATTGCCTAGTTCAGTTGCTGCCCTGAAGTGCGACCAGCATGCACGCAGTTCGACTGGTGTGACGAGGTAGTAGCAAACTCCGGCAACGCACTGTAGAGTACATTTCAAAACATAACCTAACTTCAAAATTAACATAGCATAGATAGTTATTACGAAAGTTTCAACCACAGTGGTCATACTCAAACACTGCACTTCAACAGCTACTTGAACCCAGGACTGCACGATGTTGCCCGACGCTCACCTCCTCGCTAGCATCTACGTCAAGGTCATGATTGACATCAATCCTGTATGGTATGCACAAGTACATTCAGCAAGCGTTGGGTCAACAACGATAGCAATACATGCGTGATAGTACAGTAGGAGTAACTACGTGGGAAGGTGGGATGGTTATCAAGTCATCAAGAGTCACCGCCTCTACAGCAGATGCGAAGTACAAAAACCTCTACTTCGTAACCTGATGCCTGTTAGGGTTTCATCGCGTTTTATTATCTATCTACCTATCCATCGGAAGTGTAGGTTTAATCTATCTATCGGTAGTTAATAGACTCCATAGCTGCGAGGTAGATGGATAGAGATATGTAGCTAATCCTGATACCGACTGACACAACCGGTAGTTCTTTGTGACTACAGTAGCTACTACCGGTAGCTAGTACCGGTAGGGTTAATGCAGATAGGAGCCAAATCTGTCTGCATGTCAGACGGACGATCGAGCTCGCCAGGAAGTTTTCCCGCCGACAAGCAAGTAGCCGCTAACTAGCCACAATAGTTACTATTACTAGCTAGTAGCATCTACCCCAAAGATCTACTACTACTATGGTACTACTAGCATAGCTAGCTAGTAGCTATGCTAGCTAATGTGATGATCAGGTCATTAATCAATGTGCACGGAGTAGAGTACGAGTTACCGTCCTTCCATGCTTCACCTACCTTAGCTTTGGCATAATAATGGGGTAGTTCGTTCTTTTGCCGGGCAGTTGGACGCAAATGACGCGGTTTGGATGAACAGGGTGGTTAACTTTAATGACTCTGTGACCAACTTCTCTCATACAATTTGTGAACGAGAACGTCCGACTTCGCATCGGTACGAAAAGCACTACTTCTGCTTACATTTTGATCGGAAGCTGCCCTCAGTTCGTAAAAAGTAGCTTCAACATTTTTGGAACTTTAACATTGTTCCATTGACGATATTGTTCGTCCAAAACCCAGGCTTCGGAATAGAAGATGGCGTTCTCTATTCCTTGGACACTCGGTTGCTACGATTATGGCCGGGCCGGAGCCCGTGTTTTGTTCCATTGATGACCAAGAACAAGAATGGCAGGCATAGGAATCAAATGAGAATCCTTTCATGATGGTTGACAAAAGAAGAGTAAAATAACGGCATCGTAATGGGACGAAGCGGAAGAGGTTGCAGGTCTCACAAAATTCCACAAACAGTCGAAATCTTTTTAAAGTATCCTCGAACTTAGCAACAACAAAAAATACAGCCGAACATCAAAAAAGAAAATGACGGAAATCACTATCTCAATGGAAGACACCCCCTCGGATACCCCAGAAGGGGCCGATGATCCCATTTGCTTTTCCATGTCCTCGACCGATGAGGAACTTTCCAGCTTGAAGGTCAGTATACGCATGGTTTGATTTGAGGTTTGGCTGCCAGTATATGACACCCGGAGTCCTCATCCTTTCCTCATCAATTCGGTGTCTCCATCGTTGTCTCCATCTTGTCTCGTTCCGCACAGGAACGTGATGAAGTCAAGGAGATTCAAAAAATGACCCACACGGACACAGCCCGTGTCAATCGTTGGCGTGTGGCCGCCACCGTGGTACTTTTGCTGACAGCGGTGGCTGTGACTGCTACCACCTATTCCATCCTCAAAAAGGAAGAAGCTGGAAACTTTGATACAGGCGTAAGTCAGAAGTTACACGGGCAACCTGACGCACCTTACTCCTCTGCTTCTGTGACTCAATCAATCTATAATTATGCCCTCGCTCGGTCTTTTGTCTCCTCCTTTGCAGTACGCTCAATTCTCCAGGACTGTGGCGGAAGCAGCGCGTGGGCAAATGAAGGATCTTCTCGATGCTTTGACCGCTACCAAGACTCTCTTTGAAGCCCACGCCGATGGTAGTGGTCAGCAATGGCCACTGGTTTCCTTGCCCCATTTCCAGCGGCATGCCATGAACATGGCAGAAATGGGCCATGCCGAGTGCGTTGCGCTTTTTTATCTCGTGAATGATGATCAAATGGAACCGTGGATTGATTTCACCAACCGAACGCACAGAGATTGGGTAACGGAGGGCCACTTGACTCAAAAAGGAAACTTGGATCGATTCGTCGATGGCGATGAATCCTACTTCCCGTTCGTTACCACGAAAGGACCGAACGGGACCGTCCCTCAAGAACGAAAGGATGTGTATGCTCCCAGTTATTACTTTTCTCCACCGCCCAAAGGTTACAGCATGATCAACTGGGATCTCCTTTCAGTTCCGGTTTATGATAATATCTTTCAAGCGCTTCTGAAGCTTCGGAACGAAACGTTGATCACCGAAGTAAAGCCATACACGGTCGCTGCCAGTATGGCGTTTACTCAAGAAGAGCATGAGGCCATGCACAGTGATCTTGCTGACAGCAAGTCAGAGCACCCACATAGGTAAGCCGTCAGTATCCTTCTCGGTGCTTCTTTTTATCGCCCACGGTGTCGCGACGCTCAACTTCTTGTTTCTTGTACATGTATTTACAGCATGGCGTTTCAAGCCATTCACAAAAACGTGGGAGATTCAGATTCAGAAACGGTGGCGCTTGTCTCGCTGGCCTTTGCTTGGGATGCAGCCCTTCAGCATCTTCTCCCCGAAGGTGTGGAAGGGATCCATAGCATTATCAAGAATAACTGTGGCCAGGCCTTTAGTTATGAAATCAACGGGGCCGATGCTATCTTTGTTGGCGAGGGCGATTTGCACGAAACCAAATTTGATGATAGAGAAGTTGTGGCTAATCTTGCACTGCATTCACACCCCGAGTTTGCTACTACATCTGGCCACTGCCAGTTCTCCATGGTACGACATATCGTAAGCACTTTCTTTTGTACATCGTCATGGGTACCGACAAGAAGCTAACTTTCTTTCGCTTTTCGCCGCATACGAAACTTTGCCTAGCATATCTACCCCACATCCAAGTTCAAGGATAGCTTTGATGATAATACTCCTGAGATTTTTGCTGCTGCTGTTGCCATTACGTTTGTGTTGGTTGCTGTGGTCTTCTATCTCTACGATCTCTTTGTTCAAAGGCGCAATGAAAATCTGACAATCAAGGCAGCTCAGACCAACGCCATCGTGGCGAACCTCTTCCCGGATACCATTCGCGACAGGTACGTGTTGCTTCAGTTTATCCTAATGTATGCTGTCGTCTGAAACGGCTCGGTATTTGATATATGATCCTTTGCTAACAATACGATTGATCGTCCTTTTTTTAAAGACTAATTGAGCAAAAGAATGAAGCCAAACAGAATAAGAAGAGTGGAAACCTCAAGGCGTTTTTGAATGATGGCAAAAACGGAGCTATCGTCAATAATCTACAGACACAACCACTAGCCGACGTAAGAACTTTTGTTAGTTGTTCTTTTGTTTCTACGCGGCAGAGTTCCACTGGATTTCGTCTAACACTATGTTCCATCGTCTGGGTCTGTTCTTGTGGAGCAGCTCTTCTTGGAGACTACGGTACTATTCGCGGATGTGGTCGGCTTCACAGCTTGGTAAGCTTCCGCGACAGTGATCTTCGGGTGACCAATAATCCCTTTGTATTTGACTCCTTACTCACCGTTCTACCGATCCTTTTAGGTCCTCGGTTAGGGAACCAAGCTCGGTTTTCCATCTTTTGGAGACACTTTATCAAGCGTTCGATATCATTGCCAAGAAGAGACGTATCTTCAAAGTAGAAACAGTCGGAGGTAAATCAAACTGCTCAGAGGGGGGTGTCGCTTAGGTTGCAGGAAAGAAAAAGAATAACTGGTAGCTCTAACTGACTGGCCTGTTTTACACTTCACAGACTGTTATGTCGCCGTGGCTGGACTTCCAGAACCAAGGAAAGATCACGCCGTGGGAATGGCGCGATTCGCCAGAGACATAGTTGCTACAATGGTACGTGGAAATCACAGTTATGTAAGGAAGTGTAAATCGTGCATGCATGCCGAAATCGACGCTTGTTTGATTTGTCCTCTTTCGGGATTTCCTTCTCTCTTTTCTAGCGCGTTCTCACTAAGGACCTCGAGGTGTCCCTGGGGCCCGACACGGGTGATTTGGACCTACGAGTGGGAGTTCATTCTGGCCCTGTTACTGCTGGTGTTTTGCGCAGCGAAAGGGCTCGCTTCCAGCTTTTCGGCGACACCATGAACACTTGTGCCAGGCTGGAAAGTAGCAGCAAACGAGGCCACATTCACGCATCCAAAGAAACTGCGGATCTGCTTGTAAAGGCTGGCCGAGGCAAGTGGCTTCGAAAGAGGGAAGACAGGGTTTCGGCCAAGGCAAGTGTAAAAAGCAATCCAAAATTTCGTATTTTTGAACTTCATTGGAGGTATGCCCCTCTCACCTAATAATCCTAACCGCAAACACTCAAATCTCTCATCTAACAGGGAAAAGGTGAACTAGAGACATACTATAGTAAGTTCCGATTCGATGGTGCGGCTGGGCAGGGTTATTGAAGCTCCTACTAACTCGTCATTTGGACTTGTCGACCATATGTAATTTGCAGTTCTCCTAGAAGGAGGAGCAGGTGGTTCCGTCGTGTCTGGGTCATCCTACGCTAGTACTGAATATGCTGTTCACAATACTTCTGATAGTCGAACTGAAAGGCTCATTGGCTGGAATACTGAGATCCTCCTGCGTTTGCTCAAGCAAGTTGTCGCCCGCACTACTGGTTCTCGTCGTTCCAAGCATGGCGAGAGCCAGGCTAGCGGAGCCCAGGTGGTGATTGACGTCGACGAGATGCCGCTATCAGAGGTAAAAGAAATCATTGAGCTTCCAGAGTTTGACGCAAAGTCTGGCCGACGACAGCAGAGTCCAGAAGAAATTGAGATTCCACAAAAAGTCCAAGATCAGTTACAAAATCTAGTTAGCAGCGTTGCCAGCCTGTACAATCAAAACGCTTTTCACAACTGTAAGTCGTGCCCATTCTGCGCCTGTGCCATACTGTCTTCTTACTAGTTCGTCATGATTACATTCTCACTTGCTCGGTTTCCCTTCTTCCTCCTGGTCCGCTTCAGTCGATCACGCAAGCCATGTAGTCATGAGTGTTATCAAGCTCATGTCCCGGATTGTCGCTCCATCACACATTTTGGACGCCGAAGAGTTATCAGGAGATCAGGCGGCCCTACTCCATGGTAAGCTGAAGAAGGAATATTTGGAAATGATCTCGCTCTTTGTTCATACTGAAAGCCTCAATTCTTCTCTTGATTGGCTTGTAAACACGCAAAATCAGACCACACATTCGGTATCACGTCCGATCCTTTGACGCAGTTCGCATGCGTGTCCTCTGCCTTGATTCACGACGTGGATCATGTCGGTGTTCCGAACGCACAGCTAGTGAACGAGAAAGTGCCGATTGCGGAAAAATACGGGCGCTCCGTTGCGGAGCAGAACTCTCTGTGCCTCTCTTGGGACTTGTTGATGAAGCCAGAATATTCTGATTTACGCTCGTTGCTATTGCCAACTAAGAAAGACCTTGCGAGGTTCCGAAGTCTTGTTGTGAACTCTGTCATGGCGACAGATATTGCAGGTAGGTGCTGATGAGGCTAGTTTCTGTCTTGATTCGATTTCTTGTACTCCCAATCCAAACTGACGTATCTGAAAAAAATGTCCCGACTTTCAGACCCGCAACTCAAAGATCTGCGAAATGGTAGATGGGAAACGGCGTTCCACGGACCAAAGGGCAGTGTTCGGAATCTTGACTGCAACGCTCGAGATGCTGTCAATCGCAAGGCGACGATTGTGATCGAGCATTTGATTCAGGTACGAAATCAACGATCTATTTTGTTTACTACAATGTTCCACACACTTTGTCGCCTTCCTCACTCATATCTCGCTTCTCTACCCCTGAAAGGCCTCCGATGTGAGCCACACCATGCAACACTGGCGTAAGTTTTCCCCAAGAGGATGCGTTGACGGTCTGCTGACGTTTCTTACATGCTGATCTCTCGAACTCACCTGTCGTGACACTTTTGATTTGTAGACGTTTACCGTAAATGGAATATGCATTTGTACGAAGAGCTTTATGTGGCCTATCGGAATGGACGAGCTCTCAAAGATCCAGCGGGCTTCTGGTACAAAGGGGAGATTGCTTTTTTCGACTACTACAGTAAGTCCTGAACTCGAGTTCAAAGTGAAGCTGACAGGCGAATGGGTCTGCCAGCACAGTATGGTGCACCGACTAACGACATGTCTTGTTCGCTCTTGCTTCCGCCGCCTCCTCCTTCTCCTGTTTTAGTCATTCCCTTGACCAAAAAGCTCAAGGAATGCGGTGTGTTTGGAGTTTCTTCTGGTGAGTATATATATCCGCGACAATTGCATGTGCTCCCCTGCGTTCTATTGTGGCTTTTTGGGCTCACACACGTCAAAACTCTGACTGGTTGTTTTACAGGAGAATACTTGAATTATGCTTTGAAAAATCGTGAAGAGTGGGAGCTACGAGGACAAGATGTCGTGGCAGGAATGATTGAAGAAATGAAAAAGAAATATGGCGACGTCGTCAAACCCGAGTAGAGACTTCCTACTTGATCGGCGTTGGGGGCTTTGCCATCCAGGTACCTTTCGATTTTGAATAATTTTGTATGCCTACATTACTTTTGGGTTTTGCTTCTAATGACAAAACTATATGTGGAGAACGAACGAATGTTATATTTTATATATTGAATCTTTTAGTGAGGCCATCAGCCTTTAGCCTAAGTCTTTCCGTCTAGCCATTATTGTGAATGAAAGCATTAACTTAGCTTATAGATCGGGTAACATTATAGCTAGCTTAGGCTGCTTTCGATCTAGTAGCAGTGGGCGCTGTGCAACGAGATGCCGACGAACGTTGACGCCTGGTGCTTTTACTATCCGACATCAGGGCCAAACTCATCGCACACGACTTCTTCAATCGTGTGTTGGTAAAGCTATCGTCATTGTTGCTCTTGTCCTGTTTGGGAACCGACGTGGATCGTCTTTTCTTTTGTTTCCCAGGCGACACCATGTGTTTCATGCGACTGATGCTACTGGAACGAACGGAACGTGACGACTTGCTGCTCCTACGTCGTCGTTCTTCTTCGTCGTCGTCGTCCATCGCAAACGGCATGCTACTGCTGCGACTTTCCCGAAGAGAAAAGAATGTGGAGGATCCATCCATGCCGCCATTCGTCCAAGACCGGTGGTTCCTGACACACTCCGCGGCGACTCGTGCCCGTTCGGCTTGTACTTCGCAAGCATCCCTCATGGCAATGGCATTGGCATTGACCCGATCGGCTTTGGTTTCCGCAACACTACGACGGGCCAATTGCCTTTCCATGTTGACAAGTTTTGCTTTCGTTGAACTACTATTGTGGCACTGTTGTTGGAGTTGCTGATTTTGCAATTCTTCTTGAGCTTGGAGTACGGATCGAACATGACAAGCGATACGTAATGCCTTGTTGTAATTGTCCCGAATATGTTCCAATCCACGCCAGCATGCATGGCTACTTTCCTTCGTCGTGCGTTCTTCGCTGCACCTCATATTGATCCGAAGTTCATGGCTCACCAGCATGTGCAGATCTTGTTTGCTGTACCACAGGATTGTGGAAGAAACGGCCTTGTTGGAAGGGATCATGTCAATCTTGGGACTAAACCGAACTTTGAGAGATGACGCTGGTGTCTCAATGTTGCTATCCCTTGTTGGTTCTTCCATGGAGAAGACTTCCTTCGGTAGAGTTGTAAAGGAACTACTGACCGAAGAAGAAAAGGAGCCCCGAGTATCCGTCCCGGGAATGGAATAGTCTTGCAAGTCTGGCAGGGAGGAGTTGAAACTTTCGGGACTCAGGTCGTCCTCCTCGTCGTACTTTCGGGCTTTTGCTTCCATTGTCTTTTTGGTCCGTTTGTGTGAACTGTGGCTTTTTCGGGTGACCGTCGTAGAAGCTGCAGTACTGAGAGTCCGGGCGGATGTGTTGGCCTTGGAAGAACCAGTAGCAGAAGACAAGGATTCCCTTCCCTTCTTCTCCTTCTTCTGCGGCCTTTCTGCTTTCGCACTTGAAGAAGTGGCCTTGGTGCGAGTAGTAGATGCGGGCAAAGATTTCCCCCTCTTAGCCTTTTTCTTGTCTTTACTTGCAGGAGCTGAACTGGTTGGCATGACTTCTGTCCCAGAACTGACACTGGCCTTTCTACCTACGGAAGGGGGCACAGATCCCCGGCGACTCCTTTCCTTCTTGATGGTAGGCTTGGTAGCAGTCTTGGTTGGACATGTTTGGGAGCGCTCCAAAGGACCTGGCTTAGGAACTGCTTTGACTGCTAATAAGGGTAAAGAAAGGTCTTCCACTGGACATGGACGCAACTCTGGCACTGGACAGACACGAGATGTAGGCCTGCTCTTTCTACCTAAGGATCGCGAGGCGGTTCTGGTAGAGCGGATGGAATCACGCTTTTCCGCGGCGCCAGTACTTGTGTTGCTTGTCTTCAGTTCCATCTCGGTTAGCTCCAAGATGGTGTCCACTTCGGAAGTTCTTCTGCTTCTGGTACTAGTACTGAAGGATCGAGAGGAACGTGAGCTGTTACTGTTCTCACTCGTGCGACGAAGGCGACGGCTGCTTCCGTCCTCGTGAAGATTATGTCTTGAACTTCCACCACAAAGCGCTTGAATGCGGTTCAACTGGTCGTCAGTCACGTCGTTGCTTCGGACTTCTCGAACATGACTCGAGTTCTTGGCACTGGCACTGGCACTGGATTCCTCGTTCTCGTGGTTGCTGCTGTCCATGTTATGGATTCGGCTACCGGTACTGCTTCTTCCACTCCTGCTGTGACTTGTCCTCTTGCTGGCTTCTACCTTGTGACACATGATCATGGCCGACTTTCTTCGTGTCCTGGTGGTTCCTCTTCTGGCAGAGCCATCACACAAGTTGCTGGGAAGAGCTGTATAGCTGGAATCTAGGAGAGCTGGCATCGTTGTATGTAGTATAAATTGGGAAAGTATCTCTACTAGCTAGCTAGTAGGCAAAGAAACGGTGGCCCCAGAACGGAAAACTGTGAAGGCAAACCTAGTGTAAACTTAGGAGTGGTGCTTTATGGGGTGTGGTCAAACAACTTTGCTGTTTTGATTGTTGTGTGAACAAATCGTACCGTACTGGAGCATGGCTTTGGGGGACAGCTGCAAGTAATAAATCGCCGGGACTTCTAAAACACAGTGGCCGGTAGCATAGCTTCTTGACTGGATGGTCTCGCCAATTTACTGCACACACACGTGGTAAAGGCAATCCGGTACACAGTTGCCGTGCGAAGTAGCTACTATGTGGAAATGCTACTGGGGTACTCTGTAAGGAAAAACAGAAACAAATCTTCCACTTCCACTTCCGCTTACTGATGAGGCTTCTTAGGGGTCTAAAAACGAGAATTAAGGCTTACTGGATCATTTTTTGTTGACTGGACCTAGTAGTAGTAGATGTCACAAAGAAGTACAGTTGGCAGCTTTCTGTTCACCGTGTTTCGAAGTCGTCAATAACGACATTCGCATCAGTCGCTTTTTCGGAATCTGTCTACAAAATAGTGGAGACTAAGAAAACCGGCATGAACCTCGATTGCCGATATTAAGCCCCTCGAAGAGAACGTTATATCCAAATATTTATCCGAACGAAACGAGCTTCTTAGTTCTATGATAAAGCCGAGTACCATTAGTTGCCAAAAATGTTTTTGCTAACCCAGTTGGAACTCATAGTGGTTGCTTTGGAACATCATTGATTCGTTTGGAACAATCAGTTTACAGCCTACTTAGTATCGAAATTTTCTTTTAGCCTGTTCGATCGTACGAAAGTCGATAGAGAAAACTCCAAGTACACTTACGTTCGAGAAATTGAATGCTGGCGACGGCACCAGTAGCCAGGCAGCCACTACCTACTCTAATTATAACACTGGTCAATCTACCATTTGATTCTTTAATTAGCCTGTTCAATCGTATCTGCGGAGTGCTCTATCATATGTCAGTGAGGACCAGAAAAGAAAAAGTAAAGTACTCGGAGTAGTTTTTTGTACTCTATCAATTTCAGCAACCGAGCGTTGCATGTCCCAGAAATCCCAAACATTGTTTCTGACGCTAAGCGCGAAAGCCAGAGAACTTGCTTGTTAACAACTTTGCTTCTCAGAGTGGACCAGTTGAAAGGGTTTGCAATGTCAAGGTCAAGCAGCTCATCAGAAAAAGAATGAGTGCACTGCTTCTAGCTAGCTGTGCCTTGTGGTGATGTCATTCCTTTTTTCTTTGTCTGCTCTTCAGTTTTCATCAGCCCACCAACACTGGAAGCATCCCATTTTGAAGGTTGGAAAGCAAAAGCCAAATCCCTTGTCTTCCATGATTGAGAAAAATGGTGCGTTGATCAAAGCGCGTGTGAAAGGCATGAATTGTGAACAAAATGATCATGCACAACAACATTTTTGACTGTTGGCAAAAGAGAAGAATCAAGAAATGCAACTGTTGAACAGATGTTGTTTCAAGCACGAAAAACATGCGACAATCAAAGAAACATTGTTTCAAGCATGAAAAACAATGAGCCAAAAAGACAAATTCAGTTGTTGTGACCGAGATGACAAACAAGAAGACTCACAAATTGTTCCAGATCTCAAAATGCAACTCAGAGCAATCTTGGATGACAAATGTCATGAATTTCAGTGAAATGTCATTGACAACATCAGCAACATCATTGAAACTTCTTGTTTTGAAACCCTCCATTTTTTTCACAAATGAAAATCAAAGATGTTTGATGATCAAAGTGCATTGCATTTTTCGTGATGTCATCTCGGATCAAACGTTTCAGCATTGGAAACACACTGATGAGGACAAAGTCCAAGAGGTGAACTTGTTTCAGACATTGGAACGCAAAATGGATTTTGAGGTTTAATTTTTGCTGAGGACAAGGCCTGATTGGCATGCAAGGAAACTCATTTGTCTTTGTCAGCTTGGCAGTGCTCATTGTCAATTGACATGCATGCAGTCAGTTGTTTTGGTTGCAATGCCAACGCTGTCATGCAAAAACGATCGACTTGTTCAATGTTCTTTGACATCAAACACAAGTCACTGACAAAATTGCAGATTCAAGCTGTGTTGTGCCAGTTGCAAACAAAACTGGCTGTTGCTGCATTGAGAAAACTGGCAGCACCAATGCAAGAAAAAAACATTGTTTTCAAAGAAGCGTTTGCTTCAAAACGTCAGTTGCACTTGTCTTCACAAACAGATTGACCCACAACAACAACAGACTTCACAAGTGAATTCTTTACCAGGGCTTAACTCCAAGTGATCCCTATTAAGGAACAAAAAGTAAGCAGGACAAGTCCTAAGGCTGTCACTCTGGGTGGTTGTCATGTCATCTTGAGATGTTTTTGAACGCACACTGTTTCTGTCGTTCATTTCACACTTGCATAGACGGTAAGAAAGAAAGGAAAGCGAAGCCCAAGCAAGAGAAGCGAAGCCGGAATTCGAGATCGCGAACCGGGATGATTGATGGGTCTACAAAATGGCTCTGTCAGCTCCCTATTTCGAACATGGAAACACATACCGATAGAGAGGGGGTGGTTTGTAGGTACGAGTTACGATCCCTACGAACCCGCGACCCTTTAATGTGATTGTGTTTTCCAAGAAGAGCGGTTGCCAGAGGGGCCAATAATCCAGGTTTATTTTTCTTACCTTACTCCTATTTTTCTACAAGCATAAAGAAAAGACAGCGACCATGGACGCCCCAGGACAATTAGGCCAAGCCGGTTCACTGTTAGCGGTATCCACTTGTTCGGCCATGTCCCAACCAGAGGCTGAGCCTGAGTCTCAGTCCCAGCCATTTGAGACAACTTCCCGTAACAGCGCGACTGCCAGTTGCCCGTTTGACGCCATTGAAATCCCCGATCTAGTCTTGGGCGAAATGGAACAAGACTTGGAAATGCACCAAGCAAAGTGCGCTGCTGCTACAGCTGCTACGGATGAGCAGCTCGAGGATTTGCCTTGCCGAACCAGCAGTGGTCGAAGATCAGCACGAGTGAGTGCGTCAACAGCTGCAGTCTTTTCTGTGGCCACACAATCCTGTGAAGAACCGACCCAAATGGTGGTGGCTGTGCACGATGTGGCTGCAACTGCCGCTGCGGCTGTGACTCTAGCAGCCCTGAGTACGAGCACCATTAGTGCTAGCACAGGATCCACATTAGACAGCAACAACTACGATGGCTTTGCTCACGAGCAGTACGCACCTCCCGTGATGAAGACAGCCATGGTGCCTGTCAGGAGCCGAGAAGATTTAAACAAAGTCAGTGGACACTCGCATCCGGTCATGCCAAGACTCCCTCGTGTAAGTCTGCCAAGGTCGCCAGCTCCTGTAACAAGCAAATACGTAGCTGCAGAAGCCCTTCCACCACCACCACCACCACGACCCTGTCATCGAGTACACGGCCGAGGCCTTCGTAATTCCGGTCATTCCGATCAAAGACAACTACAAAAGGAGATGAGAAACAGCCAGAAGGAATCAGAAAAGAATCAAAACCAACGACAGCAGCAACAGCAGCAACAGCAATTACAGCAGCAGCAAAATCAAATACAACAGCAGCAAAATCAAGAACAACATCATCATCACCACCACCACCATTATGCACCGAACGTGACGCCATTTTCAAGGAACGATCTTGCTAAAAATCCCAATCTGACAACCTTACAAACAGCACAAGCAGTTCCAATGAGGATCGTTCACACCACTAGTATGGAAAGTACCAACAGCCAGAACGATGAGCAAGAAATTTCTCCTAGTACCTGTATTAGTGCTATCACCATTCAAGACGGTGAACATTCAGCTCCTGCTGTCGACTCGCAACAAGACCTACCGGAAAAGACAGGTCCAGGGGTACACGCAAGGGAACGCCAGGAGGACGTTGAAATGGCAAGAGACGACCGTGCGGCACCAGAGCCTAAGAACAACGACAATCGGAAACTGCCAGTTCCCCCGAAAGAAAGGCAACAACAACAGGTTGCCGTCGGCGGCAACTTGAGGAACACACGACTTTGGCTGATATTATTGTTGATTGGAATTCTTTTAATAGTGATTGTGGCCATCGCAGCAGGGGTTCTAGTCAGCTCCAGTAGCAGTCATAACAAATCATCTACCCAACAAGATACAACCGCCCCGACAGTCCCAACTCTACAAATGACGAATGAACCTTCACCATCCATAACGGAAGCACCAACCTCGGTCGCCAAGCCGTCTTCCGATTCCCAAGCCCCGGCAATTCCTTCTATATCAACAAACTCTCCGTCCGAATCGGATACCACTGACCCACCGGAATCAGAATCCACAGACCCTCCTGAGTTGGCGGATTACCAAGTCACCCCACTCCCTCTTCCTGCGCTACCAGAAACGCCAGCTACAGGCCCACCGGAAGTTGATTTGGTCACCACGTCTCCACCGTCGGTAGTTACTATACCAGAGCCATCAACCGTCTATGCTATGGATCTACCACAGTCCAGTCAGATGGCTCTCTCGGATCCGAAATCTCCACAGTCTGCTGCCTACGACTGGCTGGTCCAGCATCCTCAGTTGAAGAGCTTGCCCGAGTGGAAAAAGCAGCAACTATTTGCCCTTGCAACCTTCTTTTATGCCTTTCATGGAAATAATTGGATCATCTATGAACGAAAGAACTGGTTGAATTATGAGGTGGCTGAGTGTCAATGGGGCGATCTTGGCAGCTCTGCCAATACATGTGATGAAGAAGGACGATTCCTGGAATTATCCATTGAGGGTTCCGAAGGATTTGTTGGGTCGATATTGCCACCAGAAATTACCTTATTGTCGTCCCTGCAAGCTCTCAAGCTATACAGTTTGGAATTACAGGCCGATATAGCTGACATTGTTCCGTCCTACTTGAAAGCTCTTTCCAACTTGAACACCATCATTCTGCACTCGAATAAACTAAATGGATCGCTCCCAACATATTTGGCTGATTTGACCTCGCTCCAGAATATCAACTTAAGAAGCAACCGAATCAGCGGGGCTTTGCCCTCCGAGCTAGGGCTGCTTACAAATTTGAAGTACTTGACTCTGTACGAAAATTTAAATCTCGCAGGCACGCTACCGACGGAGTTGGGCCTCATTACAACCTTGGAGTCGATGCTTGTTGATCGAACAAGTATCACAGGAGAGATTCCGACAACTATATGTTCCCTTCCCAAATTATCGTCCGTGCGTGTCAACTGTGAGATGGTGATTTGTCGCCCCGAGCAATGTCCTTGTTCCTGTTATAGGCAGTGACAGGTTCTTTAAAATAGTAATAACCTGCGATCCATTGATTCATTTCTTGTCAGCTCATCGTCCGTATGTTGATTCGCAGTAGTAGGTGCCATCCTAAGTTGAAGTCTATCGAGGCAAGGTGCGTATTTTGTTTTTCACATCCAGGTTGGCCCTGGGCTTCAATGGGACGTGAATCTCCTGAGCCGGGCAAAGTTGGTCCAATGGCGTAAGGTGCTCTGTCATTTGTGAAATTCTGGAATCGCATTGCTCTCGTATGGTCCTTTGACGACTGGTTTCGCTTTTGCTTTGGAAGGCGGGCTGGCACGAGCCCGTCGAAATCGCCAGACAAAACTTTTCATCGGTAGAGATATCACCAAAGCAGGTAATATCTTTGATACAACCTCCCGCACGTAACTGGTTCCATTGCGAATCCTTCCCTCCAAAAAAGATACTGCTGTTGCGTAAGCTTTTGATTCCTTGGTCTTGGCTGCTCACAAGAATCCCGCACGGAGAATTCTTGACCAGATCAATAACTGGTAGGGGGCATGTGGACGAGCTTGTATTAGACGTGTGCACAAAATCACAGTGGGTAGTATTGCCTTCAGTGTAGTTGTTGCTTGAATTTGCAATGTCGGGGGAAAGCACTTGCTGCATGGCTTGACAAGGATTATGGTGATGGACGACGAGCCGCTTTCGGCCATATTTTAACTGTAGAAATTTGACTTGTTCTTTCTTATCAGCTTTCTTCAAGCTGTCGAACAAATGTAGTTCTGTGTTGTCCGATGCGCCGAGGAACAAGGCTGCAGCATGACCGCTTTCAAAACCTGCCAAACAGACTCGGAGGGGTCGTTTTTCGGTCTCGGATAGTATGGTTCCCATCTCCTCCAGTATTGTACTCAAAATCGATGATTGGCGCGGTGATAATCGTCTTTCTGGGTCAGCGTTCAAGAATTTTTCCAATCGCGACCATTGAACAAGAACACCAGAAGGCACAGATACTTCGGTGGTGCTATTGCGAGGGCATGCCTTTTCCTGCAAGCGATCACTCACGTCGAAAGCATCAGCAATTTTCACGCTCATCTCGTTTTGAAAATCCTCCATAAATGGTGGGCAAATAAGCCGTTGCTCCTCTTCCGCTAAGTTACATGTTTTTAGATTTGGTGCGCTGAAGATTCTTTCGTTTTCAAGGAGGCAGTATTCTGCTCGTACTTTTGCTGCTGCGCAAGTTCTGTTTTCCGGCACTTTCTCTATCAACAAATTATGGGACCACGGAGGCGTCGGGGAGTTGTTTAGTGAGTTGCCATTTCTTTTCACCATGGCAGCGGTGATCGTATTGTAAATATCAAAGCTTGTCGTCAAGTGATGTTGGTTTTTATACAGCGTTTGGAGAGACAGTCCCTGGAGCTTCTTAGGCACCACAATTTCAGTGAAAGGACGAAGCGCTATAAACCAGCAAAAGGAGTTAGAACAGCATATTGTTTCTTCTATCACCTTTTTTCTTACTAGGCTTACCTTCGATCTGCATTGAATAGTCCGCCATAGTTGGCCCACTTTGCAGACCGTGGTCGGCACGAATAATCAGTATAGTATTTTGCATGTCGTTCCTAGCTAACATTCGCTCCAGGAACGCCGAAAGTATGGCGTCGTAGACTTCAGCCCTCTTTGCCAATCTATCAAGGAACAAAATCAACAAAACAGTCAAACATAAGGCCCCAAATCGGAAGCAAGGCGATAATTGACCCATGTCCTGAACTTACCCTTCGTACGGACGATACATGTGCGCAGCCATAGCATTACTTTCGGTGTAATATGTACCAATTGAAACCGAAAGAGCAAACGAAAGGGTCAGGAAAGGCGGTTCGAACAGTAGCAAATGGCAAGATCCAAGGATCACTCACAGATATGCTAGTTTAGGTATGTCTTGGTAAGCGTTCCACATCGACTCAATGTGATCCAAGCCTATTAAAGCACCGTCATATCCTCCCCACTCATCTACGCAAGCAGGACCGTTCCAGTGCGGCTTGTATTCGTACTGCCAAGAGGGCAAGACCATTGGAATTTTCAGTCTTGCTGCTCGTCTTTGTGCGATGCGACAGAAAAGCTTCGATGGGAGAATATCCGCATTCAAAGGAAAGATGTTTCCTTCCGGTCGAAAAACAAAAAGAGACAAAGTATATTGAGGACATATTTATCAAGAAAGTTGCGCCAATGGTGGTAAGAATGCGTCACAGACCTTGTGGGACATAGACTGACTCTTCATAACAAAACTCCTCAGCGAATAATGTGACGTAACCATTGGTTTTCGCGATGTCAAATATCCAAGGACTCTTCCGATCCTTCTGTGTTGGGCAGAAAGTATCGGAGGTCCGGTGTTGGCTCACCCGCTCCATCCCCAAAGCAGCATGAGCCCTATCTGTACAAATCGTGCGATTCAAGCTATCCTTTTCGAAAGACTGGCACCGCTCTGGCCCAGTGGTGATCATGCACCCTCCAAAAGTAGCGACTTGGTTAGGAATACTAGCTGGCCCAACCACCGAAAAGGCAGTAAACTCTGCAGCACAGAGAGTTTCGTTTGTGTTGCATGTGAAACCGCTTGGATCTGTTTTGCTTCGCCGCAAACGCATACTTTCTAGGACTTCACGGGTGCGAGGGAAGTGCCTATCCGCGTACGCTCTCGATACACTGTCGAGTTCCAAAATCAAAATATTGGGCCGCGTCAGGCCCGTGATTCTTTCTTCTCTTTGTACTGCGGCAACCTCCGGCCTGTTGGTAATTGCTGGATCTCGGCGGACCTGAATTTCAAAGGATCGTTCCTCCTTACAATCGATCAAGGCAAAGGTTTCGGCGAGAGTCTTATTCGAAGTCTTTGTCCAAGGGTGGCCCAAGCACCTGTGCCATGGGCGTTTATCGGTAGCACAGAGACACTGCCCCGTCAGGTTCTTGAAAACTTTATCGGAGCGTTCCTGGTCGCAAATTGAGAGCGTGTGCTTGTTGGCAGCAGGAATGTCAGAATAAAACGATAGAACAGAGGGAGGGAACGGCGTCATCGCGGATTCTGAAAAATTTCCGTTGAGCAAGTCGCAAATATTGGCAGGGATTTCAGGTGTCGTCTTGCAGTTCTTCCGATTGCTGGGGAGCGGTTGAAGAAGGCTGGTACCTTCCCCATTCGATTGTCGCGTGAGGAGTAGCTCGTTTCCAGGCTCTAAAAGTACTTCCAAAATAGTTTGGTAAGCATCAAGGGGTGTCACCCACGCGTCTTTGTTTTGCTCCATATGGGTAAAGGATGAGGCGTGACTCTTTGGCAAATGCGCGTGGAGCATCGGGTGTACACGTTCCTTGCTTCCTTGCGGCGATAATGCGTAATTTCCATGTGCCATTCCTTGCTCGGAAACAAGTACAATCATGGTATTGTCCCATACAGAGCACGGAAATGGATTGAATAGCTTGGCATTCCGCATCCCACAATATTTTTGTGCTTGATGAAATTGAAACAAAAACTTCCACAGCGCTTCATCCAACACTCCTTCCAGCGTCTGTGTATCTTCATTGGGATCTACAAAATTCAAAAAGGCAGCCCAGGGCTGATGGTGTCGTTCGTATACGCGGGAAAAGTAGGCGGCGTGATCCAACAAAAACTTGGCAGCGGATGTATCACCAACGCAATTGGGGTATTGAAAATCGTAGCACAGCATTTCCATGAACGCTGGACCGTGGTCGACCAGAGAAGTGTTACTCAACAGATACTCTGTAGTATTTTTGGCTTTGGCAGCATGACATCTATCTTCAGCTTCGAACGTCATGTATCCATTTTCTTTCAAGATCTTCAACAGTGGTGGACGATGCGTGGTCGATTGTCCACTTGTGGGCTTGCCCCCGCCAAACAAGACGGCCTGAGATGGACCACTGTCCGTCTCGACAGCCGTGAATTGAGAAAAGGAGGTAAAGTTGAGCATTCGAAGCAATCGGTTGGTTTTGACCAAGGACCGTTCAAAACGTGCCAGACTGATATGATCGAGTCTCAGCAAGAGAAGATTGGGTTGCTGCTGCTGATTCGACTGGTTTGCAGATGGACTTTCACTGGAGGTAGTATTGGCGGGATCCGCCCATCGTCGGTGTTCGATAGCGTAAGTGGTGTTGTTGACAGGACTCGTGCGGTTGCCATTACTTGATTTTCGTAATATTCGGGCTTTGCATGCGGCTTGTCTGGATGTTCCACAAACCACTCGTAGACAAACCGCCTCGGATGTTTCCAAGGTCGTTCCGGAATACCATAGATCCATCTTTTCGCTCGCTGCTGCAGTCGTCGTGGTACGAGGAATCGCTTTGCCTTGACAACCCACAAGGATTTGGGTTGCTAATAATGTAGATGGCGGAGACTTGGAAGGGGCCTGCTTAGCTTGTCTTGCCAGTAGTGCTTGGCCAATGTTGAATTGGGGAGTAGTATTGGGACCTTTGAATTTCTTGGGTAGCTTGGCCATGCGACTAAATGTACGCGGTGCCGCCTTTGGCGGTAAAGATGACGCTGTCACTGTGGAATTTGCCTGCCTTCTTTTGGGAAGAAACTGAATGACCACTTGTGTATCGGGACAAACCCTGTAGGTAATGCCACGACTTTTGGTAAGGGTTGGTTGATAGGTAAGAGCCGAGGGAATCGCCAAGTCTAAGCCCATGGTCGCAAACACCAATCCCAAGACCGAGTTGGATGAAGACGAGGTGGAAGATTCCATGGCCAAATCTTGAAGTCCGTCCCAAAATTGTTTCTGATTGTATTTGGTAATGAGAGCGTTGGGACGAAGCAGTTTCTTGTAGCTTTTAGATTGAGACAGATGCGAGAGCGATAAGAGTTGTACCTTGTAATTTAGACTCAGGAGTTGTAGTATGGCTTCTTGTCCCCAAACTTCGACAATATCGTCGCCTTCGTCATCTTCATTGTCGTAGTAAGTGTCCTGTTTGGCCTTGTCACTTGGATAAGAAGGTACGACTTGTGCTCCAATCCCCAAAACAATATAGTCGACAACTGCCTCTTTGAAAAAGGGCATGGATTGCGCAACCATTGTATCCAATGTATCCGGTTCATTGAATCCTACCATCATGGTCAACAAAAAGGAGGAGTCGTTCGGATTCTCACTAGATTGAGGTTGATCGTGATGTTGTAGCTGTTTCTCTTTTTGCTTTTTCCACCAACGGTTGATGGTACTTTTGGTACCATCCAACCCCACGTATTGGTGTCCTTGAGAATGAGCATACACGAGTGTAGAACCACCAATGGCATGATGGATTTGTCGCCGTATCGGTCCTTGATGTATATTCGGATTGTGAAATATCCGATTATCTTCTTTGTCTTCCTCGCTATGGATTGGTGGTTGTTTCTGCAAGAGTTGAACCACCGACGGTGCTTCGGGAGATACGACTAGTACCTTGGAGGGTGCTGTTTCCAAATAGGAATTTCTGGTGAGAACCCTCGCGACAAAATCTCGCATGACATATCCAAAGACTTGGAGTGTTTGATTTTGGTGGTGGACGTCTACAATGTATCCAGGAATCCGGGAGGGTGCATAATTGAGAATATTCAACCTTGGCTCTTGATGCACGGCTCTGTCAGCCACAGAAGCTGTCTTGATTGATTTCATTTTGTCGTTCTTACTGTTTCGATGCTTGGTGTCATTCTTCGCCTCACTATTCTGCAGAATCCTCTCGATCGTCTTTTCATGGGAATTATTAGTACTAGAAGATTGTAAAGTCCTCGATTTTGAAAGGCTGGGAAAGGAGCCCACAATGGAATCATCACGTAGTTCCTTGGCCTTTGTCGCATTCGTATCCAAATCCTTGCTCTTAGGTGGATCTACAGGACTCGTCGTCGTGTCATCCGCAATGACGGTAATTGTAAAATTACCAGTACTTGTACTACGAGCTCTCTTAGTAGTATAGAGAGATGGATTTTGCTTTCTCGACAAGAAGATGTAATTGGCCATGCATGCCGACAAGACAAATAAAGGAATCAGTGTGCGAGCTGCAATCATTCTGCGTCGATGCTGACGACCGTGTGGTTGTTCTTGAGGATGATGATGTGAATAAGGCGATTCGCGCACATCTACTACGTGCACGTTGGCAAGTGGTAGTGAGGCAGCTGCATCTCGCCGTGGCCATGGCCGCTGCCGTTGTTGTCGCGACTGTCCCTCGTCATGTTGCCTTCGAGAGGCCAATGCTCGCGTGGGACATGTCGTGGAAACAAGAGGGCTCATGTTGTTGAGTGCCACCTACGTGTGTTGTTGTTTATCCTTGGCGTGGCTTTATCAATATGGTGCCTACTGACTAGCTTACAAGTTAGCTGCTACTGTAGCCTTCCATGCCATCCAGGCAATGAATCATCGTGGCAAACAAAAAGCACATACAAAAAAGATGCGCCTTGTTCTGTGCTCTGCGTCCGTTGTGTGAGTAAATCAATAATTTGATGATTCATTGATTGGGGACTCAAGATAGATAGCCTCAACTCTAAATACCCAGTTTCGATCTCCGTTCTACGGAAAAAAAACTTGATTGTGTTTAGGGTTCGCGTTGACTTCAATTTGCCATGGATGAAACTACGAGTGTGCACAGTTGCTAGCTAGGCAATGTAGCGGAAGTTAGGTGGTTGGTTCGGTCCCAGGGGTCTGTCTTTCTTTTCCGCCTCCAGAAGTGTGCTGGTAATGGTCAAAATTTGCTTGCATGAGGTCTCTGCTAGATAGCTAGATAGCCATTAGAAGCCAAGCGGCAGAGCACTACTGGACTACTGGTACTGCGAACTGCTGCGTGGGATTGCATTTGGTGTATTAATTGCCGTTCCTACCTGTCGGGCTGGAAGGCACAGACCGAGTTCTGACGTGATTGATTCCGATTGTTCTGTGAGAGTACCTATGAATCTGGCTAATAGCTACTAGGACTAAGTAGCAATAGGTCTTGTTCGAATGTAAGATCGTGTCTAAAACTGCTGTTTCAACCTCGTTGTGCCCCTGTGTAGGCCTAAGGGCAGACCCGGATTGGTATCTATGGTGCTAATGAAGGAAAATGAATGGTTTCAACAGCACAACTGAAACGGCAACGACCAAGTCCATCGCTACGACTAACTAGACCTAGCTAGTAGCGAGACTAGAGTAGAGTTGGTGGATGCCATTCAGCTACACTGGTAAGGCTACTACTACTAGTAGCCAATAATGCTACGAATAGCTGGCTCTAAAACGACAGAACTGTGCTAGCTAGCACTGTAGGAGTACCCATGCAGACTATTATTGCAGCTGCTGCACAGCACTTCGCTCTAGCTACTAGCTAGCTATTCGTGTCACGACATTATCTTGCTAGCGGAACCTTGGAGATATCTAACGATGCTACTACGCGCCAATTTAGATACTTAGTTGCATTACAGGCAATAAAGTACTACTATAGTAGATTAGCATTACAGCTACTCGATAGTAGTATCGTCAGGTAAGTAGCTATTCGTATCACGAAGAGTAGCCTACAGATACCAAACTAAAGTGGGCAAGCTACTACCTAACTAGTAGAAACATTCATACTAGCTAGCTAGTAGAAAGTTCAAGCTGAGTACCCGCCGTGGCTATCTAACTAGCTAACCGGCAATGCGCTTAGACAAGGCTACGAATGTAAGGATCGGCACAGTCTTCTAGCTAGTTTAGTACGTCAGTTATAATGCAGGATGGCGACTAAAGGGCACAGGTGGCCTAAAAGTAGCTACTTAGCTACTAGCTAGATTTCAGCAAACACTGCATCCGCCAACGAAGTCCATCCAAAGTGTTTCCGAATAGAGTAGAGTAGCTACAACTCTAGCTACTAGCTACTAGCTAGCTAGAGGAGAGGAGAGTTGGAGGCTACTACAAGCACCGGTCGAGCCACAGTATTAATAGCTTACTCGAGTAGTTTTACAGCTACTACGCAGCGAGTAGATAGTATCTGTTCATATCACGACAGAACCTCGGCGAACCTGTCACCTATCTATCTAATGATGGCATAAACGGAGCACCATGGCTAGCTAATTACCGACGTAGATGTCAATAGAGCAAAGTGCACCATGCCGCCTAAATGAACATTGGCTTAAGAAACCGGCAAGGGCTTGAAGTCGGGCTACAGGCGTAGTGTAGAGCAGGACCACGGATACAGTGCAGTTGCCTACGACATCGAGATATCTAACCTTCAAGATTGCTTGGTATCATTGTATAAGTACACTTGAATATACTAGTTTACATTAGTTTGTCGCTACGAAAGATACGTGTACTTTGTATTACCTTTTTCCGTCCTTATACTTCCAATAGAATGTATAGGTACTAGTACCGTACATATTGTGATCGTTTTATGCGTTGTCGTCACCACCAAATCCCAAAAAGCTCCTAGTCCCCGAGACAAAGTTGCGGAATTTTCGTTGGGCATCATTCCGAATGAAATTTCCTTGCAAGGACATGGCTTGGGTGTAGTTCAATTGCATTTGTTGTTGGAGACTTTTTTGAATCAAAGGATGAATGGTTGGTTCAACGTAATCGGTCAATTCGTCCTTCATGAGAATACTCATTTCCGCTGTGACATTGGCTAAGAATTTATTGAATTCATCAGGAACACCATCCACGTAGGCTTCCATTTTGTCATAACCGACTTTCAAAGCCGATTCGATATCGGCAAACGAAATCATGGCCATGGTTCCCAACAAGGCTCCTGATATATTGACGGCTCCCTTCAACACGGGTGCAAAGGTATTAATGCCTCCAGCAACACGTTGATCGATTTCAAAACCACACAAGTCAGCCAAAAAGTTGGCTCGAATATCGTCCACCGAAAACAAATCCACCGATGCCACTTCAATATCAAAGACGGCACTGAACAAGGTTTCCAAGCATCCCGGCGTCACACGCTCCGTGCCGGTTTGGACTTTCAACGAGTTGACTGTCAAATTTTTCAAGCCCACAATGTTGCCAAAGTTGTAGGACATGTCCAACCGGCCCGTACAAAAGTACAAATCCATTTCCCCCAAACTAAAATCGCCCTTTAGAGGAAGATCGAGGGGATCGGGTGCTACCGCTTGAAAGGCCGCATTGACGACCGGCAATAAGAAGGCAATCATTCGATTCAAGAGGGAAGCATCGGAATTCAAAGTGTAATCGTCGCCGTTGTAATCATCTTCAAAACCAGAATCTATCAGTTGTCGACTCGTAAATTCGTTGTTGTCTTCGACAAACTCTTCAACTTTACTTTCCAATGGAGTCGAGGAACGCAAATAGGAAGACGATCCATTCGCTGTACCAATGCATACTAGTAGAGCAATCCACAACAGTAGCAGAGTCGGACGTGACGACATGATATCCGTGTTAGTTGTGGAGGGAGCGGTAAATATATAATAGATAATCAAAGGTAATTGGAACCACTTTTACTAATAATAGACCTGGAGATGACAATGACTGTCATTCCGTGTTGCAGGTACTAGTAGTATTTCTTGTGTCAACAGGTTGATATAAAACGGACGAGACACTCTTTAAATGAAAAACAGCCCCATGGTAATTAGGTGCGCTTTGATTGCTCACCTAAACCAGTAGTGATTCAATCAGTCCTGGCTCGTGCTGGACGCACAGTAAATCGTGAAGCTATTGAGAAAGCCAAACCATCGCAAAATGCTGAAGTATGTGCCGGGGCGTAACCACCTCACCACTTGTAAGGGTTAGCTAACTATCTACTAGTAAGTGCTGCTGTTGCTACTAAGTCTAGTTAGCTAACGAAAGAGCAATGCTGAATAGTCATGCCCGGGGTCGGACAGGAATGTATAAATGCGAAAAAAATGCCAATCCATCGGCGGGGCTGATAGTAGTATTTTGGACTCGTCTTCAGCTCATGATATTAGCTACATAACTCAATCGAAGCAACTTTTCTTCGGCTTAGGCATCTGCCGTGTACCGACAAATGCATAGCCACTCTGGGCGGTGTGTGAGCCATCGTCATCTTGTTTTACTACCTAGGTACCAAAGGTCCTTTGGAGGCGGAAAGCCCGGGGCTGTTTCTTTCCGGGCAGGACAGGCATCCAGTACGAAGGCCAGATTCATCAGGAAAACCCTCACCTGATGAAGCTCCATAGGTAAAAAGGAAAAGATCAGCATTATTCAAGCTGGTGCGAAGCAAATCTTAGCCTCTGTGTTCTACTGAAGAAGGCTGGCATTATCTATACACGCTGACTAAGTAGTAGCTACTAAAGGTACAACTTTGTATCTATCAAATTAGGGGGGAAACGACATAGTTTACAGGGCCTAGTGTATCATCCATCCATCTACTACTACTAGGTTCGCGGGTCCCTCGGGAGAATGGGTCGAAGCCATTACTTATTGCTTCGCCCAGAGGGGATTGGAGTGCTGTCCGCAGTTTCGAATTTCGAAATGCAATTTTTTCTGTGTGGTCGGAGTGCATTGCGGCCATTTCCATACAACTCTTCCCGAAACGGAATTGTGCTCACACTTGCCTTCCCCAGCCCGTACAATACGATACAATTACGTCACCTAGCATACTTTCTCCTTTGCGGCTGATACAGCCGTAGGATTCGTAGTAGCTGCAGCAGCAGTCGTAGCAGCTCTGACATTGCACTTGTCAAAGAAGGATCGAATGTCTCTCCATTTGCTCGGTTGGTACAAGCAATCTCCGTGCAGAGCCTTGGGCCAAAAAGCAATGGTCGTTTCTTCGGCCAAGGCTGGTTCATCGGCGGCAAAGATTTCCAAATCCGCCTTGACTTTGGTTCCATTGATGAGTTGATCCCCTCCGCCCAAACCGACAAAGATATCAATGTTTTCCGTCGGCAAATCATCCAACCACAGCTCACATCGATACCACGAAAAGTGTCGTCGGACATAAAAGTTGGTCCACAATTCCTTGAGGATGAATTGAAAGAATAGAGGAGCATTTTCAAAGTTGTAGAGCAGATCGGGTTCACTCAACAACATGGAGACCGGATCCAACAAGGCAAATTGTCGAATGCGATTTCTCAAGGGTGAATACAAGAGCCATGTCAATTGGAAGGATCCAAAGGAATGCCCCATGAGACTAATATCGCCATCGAAGTGGAATTTTTCGAGGGCTTCTTGGACTCCTTCAATGGTCTCGTCTTCCGTCACGACATCAAAACTGGGATGACAGGAAATGGGTTTGTTTTCAAAAATAAAGAGGGCTCGGCCATCCCCGGCGACTCCCCACAGGAGCATGGGAATGTAAATGGCGGCTCCGCCTGGCGCAATGCCTTGACAAGTAAGCGGAGAGAGTAGTTTATGTTAGATTTCTGGTGCATGACGGGATGGAGTCTCGGTATCGTTCAACTCCACTAAGTGACTTTCATTGTATATTTCTACGTACCATGAAAAAACAGAAGAGGAGGTGGTGCCGAAGCCTTGGTGGCGGGTCGATACCAATACTGTAAACCCGTCGTTGATGTATGGCGTTGAAAGCCTAACATGTACAAGAATACCCCCTTGGCCCATTGAAAAGCTTGTACCGCAGCATAGACGGCCAAAGGACGATGCCAAACAGTGACATTTTCCAATACCAAGAGCCGGGGTGTACAACAGCCACTTCGTCCTGGTTTGCATTTGAGATCAAAATAGGTTTCCAAATAATCAAACATGCGTTTGAGTTCCACCACTTCCCATTCCAAGAGCCGATCGACATCTTTTCCAAAGAAAAAGCACGAAAGTAGATCTTGTACGTCATCATAACAGAGAGTTCCCAGAGCCCATTTGAAGATATTGGTCTTGAGGCAGCCGTCGTGTTTGGAATTGGTAAGGACGATTTCTCCATTGTCGTCTACGTACAATCCATCGCCCGTGCTAGGAAGAGCTTCCCATTCATCGTCATCTTCCGTGTCGTCACTGAATTCACTCTCGCTTTCACTCCCGCTAATGGCACTGTTGCTGCGACTGCAAGCTTGGCCATTACTAGAACGACCGCACACGCGACGCATGGGAGGCGGAGCTGGATGAGATCCCTTGGCGGCTTTGGCGGGTTCAAATCGAAACCAATTCACGAGATACTCGGCCGTCGCTTGCAAAAAGTCATCCCCATTGGCATTGCATCGGCGTTCCAAACGATCCAATATTCTGCGTAGTAGCATGAATCGATCTTTGCCATCGTGACATCCAAAGGCCCGAAAGGGGGGAGGATCGGTGCGTTGATTGGCTCGAGGAATCAAGTAGAACCGACAGACAAAGTAAAAGCCAATTTCAATGGCGACATAGAGGTAGGCCATGCCATATAGCAGAGACCAAGTCCACGCTGGGAGCTCCATGGTAGTGGCGTTGAGAGCGAAATTAGCTGTAGCATTCAACAACATGTTGCTCATGTATTGTATAAACTAGAAGAATATGGGTCCTAGACTCCTGGAGCTACCTGAGCAGCTAGCTAGTTTATAGAAGAAAGAACACTGGGTGGAAGATATGATAGAGTACAGCACAGTATCACAGGACTGCTTTGCTAGCTATTAGTCTAGCTAGAGTGCAGTTCAGTTACGTGTATAGATAGAGAATGCCAATGCAATATGAATGTTTTGGTTCGAGTATTCTATTATTCTATTCTTGTATGTGAATGAGCACATGTGACGCTTCGTGTTGAACGTACAGTTGGGTATCGGCTATGAGCGATCCTGGACGATTTTTTTGTAATTGTGGCGGTTCTTATCCAGCCATTTGAATTCCTTTCAAGCACCAGCCAAGCCATTGAAAAATTCACTCCATCGAACCAGTTAAACAAATTCAAAATAGGCCAGGCGTGCATTGATGACGCGTCCAATCTATTTAGAAAACTACAACGGACCAATTATCTTCCACCAAAAGGATTCCCTTCTCAACCAGTCCGGTCACGGATTAATGTGGGAGCACAGCTGTCCGATGCCGTAATGAAAAACGGCGTCAAACAATGGTTTTGTTTGGAAGTGGCCCTGTTTCAACACAGTTGAGACCAAACACAATGCTAGCTAGCTAGCTAGCAGAGGGATTTGTGTGTTTAGCAATCAAAGGAAATGGACCAACATTTTAGATTGTGGAGACTTCAAGTGGAAGAACAAATGTTTGTCTTTGGCTCAAAAGAACAATGAATGATCTCAAAATGCAAAACTTTTGCAACTCACATCAATGGATTGTCAACTTGAACTGCTGTCAATGGCTTCACTTCCACAATCTGACATGGTGTGACCAAAACTTGGAAACAACAGACTGAGGTGTGTAAAAAAAAATTTACAAAGAGTCTGGAGCAGCAACAGTTCAATCATGAAAAACAAGAATGGAACTTGTGGTGACTGCCAAAATCAATCAGGTTCACAAAGCGCTGACATGCAACAAACTTGTCTCGCTGGAATCTCAAAAACAAGATTTTGAGGCATTGATGGAAAATCAGTCATGTTTTCTGTTCCACAATCAAGACATGGGCCTAGGAAAGAAGATTGTTGTCAGCTGTCTGTGTTCTTGTTGAAAAATGTTTTTGTCAAATCCCCACAGGTCATGACCCGATTTGAATTTTGCTTTGGGGTCATCTCTTGGGTTTGTTGGATCCATTCATGCACTGAAATCATGTTGTTGCCATTGTGGATCGTCACACAATGAATTGGGCAAAACGGGTCGTTTTTGGCAAATCATGTCGTTTTTGGCATTTTTCGGGACGGCTTCAAGTCTTGGTTCACCTCCAGCTCCATTGTGGTGGTGTTGACCTGCTCTGAATTTGGCTTTTATGTCCTCTCTTGGGTTGGTTGGATCCATTCATGCACTGAAATCACATTGTTGCCATTGTGGATCGTTGCACAATGACCACGACAAATCGGGTTGTTTTTTGGTTTTTTCGGGACATCTTCAAGTCTTGGTTCACCTCCAGCTCCATGGCGGATGTGACGATCCAATCCCAATTTGGCTTTGGGGTCCCCTCTTGGGTGTGTTGGATCCATTCATGCACTGAAACCACATTGCTGCCATTGTGGATCGGTGCACAATCAGCACAGCAAATCAGGTCGTTTTTGGCTTTTTCAGGACGACTTCAAGTCTTGGTTCACCTCCAGCTCCATTGCCGAGGTGATGACCCACACCCAATTTGACTTTGTGGTCCTCTGTTGGGCTGGTTGTGTCCATTCATGCACTGAAATCACGTTGTTAGCAATGGTGGGTCCTCGCACAATGGCCTCGGCAAATCGGGTTGGTTTTTTGATTTTTCGGGACGGCTTCAAGTCTTGGTTCACCTCCAGCTCCATTGCGGAGGTGATGACCCACACCCAATTTGACTTTTTGGTCCTCTCTTGGGTTGGTTGGATCCATTCACGCACTGAAATCACGTTGTTGTCATTGTGGATCATTGCACAATGATCTTAGCAAATTGGGTGGTTTTTTGAGTTTTTGGGACGGCTTCAAGTCTTGGTTCACCTCCAGCTCCATTGCGCAGGTGATGGCCCGCACCCAATTTGGCTTTGGGGTCCTCTGCTGGGTTAGTTGTGTCAATTCATGCACTGAAATCACATTGTTGCCATTGTGGATCGTCGCACAATGGCCTTGACAAATTGGGTCATTTTTTCACTTTTGCGGACGGCTTCAAGGCTTGGTTCACCTCCAGCTCCATTGTGGAGGTGATGACCCACACCCAATTTGACTTGATGGTCCTCTGTTGGGTTGGTTGTGTCCATCCATGCACTGAAACCACTTTGTTGCCATGGTGGATCGTCGCACAATGGCCTTGACAAATCGGGTCGTTTTTCAAATTTTTCGGGATGGCTTCAAGTCTTGGTTCACCTCCTGTCTCTTATACACATCTCCGAGCCCACGAGACTAAGGCGAATCTCGTATGCCGTCTTCTGCTTGAAAA
>ENA-ORBV01003722-ORBV01003722.1-microbial-mat-metagenome-genome-assembly--contig:-NODE-3722-length-30167-cov-8.717514_pt1 | contig 30167 bp, 25 predicted proteins | sample MGYA00237777_ERZ505514 | MGnify/ENA primary metagenome ERZ505514 (study PRJEB26160, sample SAMN06269048) | microbial mat metagenome | isolation source: Oligotrophic lake microbial mat | place... | reverse complement strand
AACCGCAAGCTCAAGATTTTTCGCATTCTTGCCGAACGGTATCGGAATCGCCGCAAACGATTTGGACTGCGGGTTAACTTAATCGCCGCGATCATTAACTTTGAACTTACGATCGCTTCTTGATTCACGCAAGAGGTCTATTCAACGAAGCCCCAGAATTGGGCTTTAGCCCTTAAGGAACCTATGCACTTTCAGTGCATAGTGGTTCAGTCTATCCGCCACTTTTTTCCAGGGATTAAGCGCAGTTGAGTCGAACCATAACCAGCATGCTCCTATCTCCTCCAGACGGCGTTTGACCTGTACCGCTGATAAGCCTTTATTCAATTGCCAGTTGGTAAAATCTTCAGCGGTTGCTTCCTCCAGCAAGTCAATGGGCTTATTTGGGAAGAATTCGGATAAATATCGATATGTCGCCTGGTACTTCTCCATCGTCTTAGGGCTAACTTCCTTTGCCTTATGTTCCATAAACCGACTAAATAGTTTAGGAACGGTCAGCGAGTCACTTTCTTTTTCTTTCTTGGGCAGTTTTTCCGGTCTATATTTTTCGAGGGTTGGGTCAAAATTGCCACTCAGGATATCCAGCTCAATTTGTTGAGCCTTAGCTTCTGCAATCTTCCAATTTAGAGCACTGTCTGGAATACCAAGAGCAAAGGCATGGCGTTTGCCCTCTTTAGTAAAGCGGAGCCTTAACCACCCCTTATCGCTTTCAACTTTAACAGCCCCTTTTCGAGACTTCTGCTGTCTACCACTGTTGTCAATTATTCTGCTACCGGAAGTTTGAGATGCCACTGTAGAGTTTACTCCTGGCTTTTGAGTCGTCTACCAATTCTCTACCAATTCTCTACCAATTTTACTGCTAAACTCTTCCAAAATCACCCAACGACGTTCCTTATTGAGAATGCCCCATCGTCTGAAATGACTACAAATGTCAAGAAACCCGCTCCTAGAGCGGGTTTTAGAGAAGCCCGTGACGAGGATTGAACTCGTGACCTCACCCTTACCAAGGGTGTGCTCTACCACTGAGCCACACGGGCATTCTGTGAATGGGCCGAGCTGGATTTGAACCAGCGTAGGCGTAGCCAGCGGATTTACAGTCCGCCCCCATTAACCACTCGGGCATCGACCCCCATTCCACAGTTAATGATATTAGCATAACAGCGATCGCGGATTGTGAAAATTTTAGCCTTCTTTCTGACTATTTTCTTTCTGCCTTGAACCTGTATCCATTCTCAACAAAATCTATGTTATTGAAATCTCAAGTTGAGAATAAAAGACTTGTCTTGAGTCTTGAAAAGAGTCTTTCCAGTCTTATTTAAGATAGATTTGTCCCAAGTAAGATTATGAGTCTTGTATTTAGTCCAATATTAAGTCTTGAATTCTCATTCTGTTTCTTCTTTGAAGCTTTTATGGTTTATGGCACTTTGAGAGAAAGCTGGCGCTGCCTAAAGTAACTCTATTTGAAATGCTCTAAATACTTGGGTGTAAGGTTTAATAAAGACTGTATTTGGTAAGTAGACTGGCTCAAAAGTCCTTTGCGTCAGGTTTGATGAGGCACAATCATGGCGCTTGTTGTTCAAAAATATGGTGGTACGTCTGTTGGCAGTGTGGAACGTATTCAGGCGGTTGCCCAACGAATCAAGCGAACTGTGGATGCAGGTAATTCTGTAATCGTAGTGGTCTCGGCAATGGGCAAGACGACCGATGGATTAGTGCAGCTTGCCACTGAAATTTCGACGAATCCGAGTCGACGTGAGATGGATATGCTGTTGTCTACTGGAGAGCAAGTGACGATCGCGCTGCTGAGTATGGCGTTGCAGGAAGCAGGACAATCGGCTCTTTCGATGACGGGCGCACAGGTTGGCATTGTGACGGAGGCAGAGCATAGCCGTGCGCGGATTTTGCGAATTGAACCCGATCGCCTCAAGCGGCACTTGGCTCAAGGTGAAGTGGTGGTGGTTGCGGGATTTCAGGGGATTAGCAGCGCCACCGAGCTAGAAATTACGACGTTGGGGCGCGGCGGTTCAGATACGTCGGCGGTGGCTTTGGCGGCAGCTCTTCATGCAGATTATTGCGAGATTTATACCGATGTTCCAGGCATCCTCACGACTGATCCGCGATTGGTGCCAGATGCTCAACTGTTGGCAGAAATTACGAGTGATGAAATGCTGGAGCTTGCGAGTTTGGGTGCAAAAGTGCTGCATCCTCGTGCTGTGGAGATTGCCCGCAATTTTGGGGTGCCGCTGGTAGTGCGCTCTAGCTGGACGGATGAACCTGGAACTTGGGTGATGTCGCCTCTGCCCAAACCGCGATCGCTGGATGGGTTAGAACTTACTCGCGCAGTAGATGCAGTGGAATTTGATACCGATCAAGCGAAGGTTTCTTTGATGCGGGTGCCTGATCATCCGGGTGTAGCGGCACGATTATTTGGCGAAATTGCCTCTCAAGCCTTAAATGTGGATCTGATCATTCAGTCGATTCATGAAGGAAATACGAACGATATTGCTTTTACGGTGACTCATGCGTCTTTGAGGCAAGCAGAAGCGGTTGCTAGTGCAACTATTCCGGCTCTATGTGGCGGCAACCCCGCAGCAACGGCAGCGGAAGTGATGGTGGAGCAGCAAATCGCCAAGGTTTCCATTGCCGGGGCTGGGATGATTGGTCGTCCGGGTGTGGCGGCACAGATGTTTACTACGCTGGCGGCGGCAGGAGTGAATATTCAAATGATTTCTACTTCGGAGGTGAAGGTTAGCTGCGTGGTGATGGCAGTGGATTGTGATCGGGCGATCGCGGCACTTTGCCACACGTTTAATCTCACCAGTTCCCCCTATCCAGAGGTTGCCACTGATGAGCTGCGATCGTCTAGGTCGATTGGGCATTTAAACAATGGCACTCCCCCCGTCCTTCCCCCGGTTCGCGGTGTGGCGCTCGACCAGAAACAGGCTCGGATTGCCATTCGCGCTATTCCTGATCGTCCCGGTATGGCGGCACGAGTCTTTCAGCTTTTGGCAACCCAAAATATCAGCGTGGATATGATTATTCAGTCTCAACGATGCCGCGTGATTGATGGGATTGCCACACGAGATATTGCCTTTACGGTGGCACAAATGGATGGAGAAGTAGCTCGACTCGCTCTAGAAGAGGCAAGACGGGAGTTAGACTGCGGCGATATTGTGCTGGATGTTGCGATCGCGAAGGTCAGCATTGTGGGATCGGGAATGGTGGAACAACCGGGTGTGGCAGCCCGGATGTTTGCCGCCCTTGCCTATCACCAAATTAATATTGAAATGATTGCCACATCTGAGATTAAAGTTAGCTGTGTGGTGTCTGAAACAGACGGTGTGAAGGCACTTCAGGTGATCCATGCAGCCTTTGAACTATCGGGCGATCAACCAATCCAAATATCGACTTGAAAGTGATTAAATAGTTGAGTGAAATTAATATAGAAACTCTTCATCTTGTTCGTCTGAGGGTTAAGCTTTGAGCTACATCCTGCAAAGCCAAACTTCATTACTAATTCGGCTGGAATTTTCACTGGGTCTGTTGAAGCTGCTGATGGAAGCCCCAACATAAACAGAGGCAACAATAAGCCCCCTTATTGCTGCCTCTTTAATTTCTCACATTCAGTTGATGCCACACAACCTACATTTCAAAAATAACTTTGTTATTTCTGAAATAGGTGAAGCTATAGTGAAGCCTCTATGATGAGTATGTAAGTTTTTCAGCAGGGTTTGGGTGCCAACGGCTAGATGTAAGAGTTGAATCTCATACTGATTCTGGAGCGGTAGTGTTTCAAAGATGTTGCTGAAGCGTCTAGACACCTGACCAACTGGGACTTCTACAGGCCCCAACAACAGGTCTAGAACACTACCGACTATTCCATATCCATCTCAATTCGTCCGATGCCCGTCCCAGCATAGTAATTGCCAAGAATGGCACGATAGCCATAGCCTTTTTCTGCCAGCCCTAATGCACCGATTTGGCTCATTCCTTTTCCTTGAAAGGCATCGATTACAATGTCGTCTGTTGCTGCATAGAGCGATTCCACCACTCCACCTCGATAACTAACAAACTCGCCTCCAGTGCTGTTTACTGCCTGCTTGGTGCTGCTTGCTTCGCTTTCAATCCCTTTGTAGACTTGATAATATTCATCAGCACCCATGTCATAAAACTGACGGTTTACAGGCTTGATGTGGTAAGTCAGTGCATATGATCGCGCAGCTACAGCTTGAGCTTTCAACGCTTCCATGGGCCAACTGGGCGAAACTTCACTACCCACCACACTGTAAAGGTAATGCTGCATACTGACGTAGTTAACTGCCCACAAACGCCCCTCTTGAAGCACAATCAGCATTCGCCCTCGATAATCGCGATCGCCGACTCGAATCAACCCATTAGGATTTGAGTCAATCACGACAATAGAGGGAAGCTGCATGGAATCTATCAACATCCCTTGTCCATTGGGTTGCAGCGTATAAGTAGACTGAGCGGGAAGTGCGTGAATCGGTCGCCCCTTGACATCTAATATCACACCGCCTGTGGACGTGCTAATCGGCAAACTGGTTACTCCAGTAGCGATCGCTACTCTCATCTCAATCGCACCATCAACCGATAAATTGGCAGGCAGTGGAATAGATGCTGCGACAGATTTACGAGAGGATGAAGCTGGATTTTTTGGAGCGATCGCTTTAATAGGAATAGAGGTCGGAGTTGAAGCTAGGCGGGGAGAAGGTGCCACAGCAGGCGATAGCGACATCGCAACCGATGGCGGCGTTGCCACTGAGGTGGGCAGCACCGGATTAGAAGTTCCCACTGAAGTAGACGGTAGCGATGATTGACTTTTTGCAAACGGTAGATTGAACAATGGGATTAGCCCAAGCACTGGCACAATTAACCAGGGGTTTCGCTTGATCCAATCAAAAATTGCGTGTCTATCTATGTTCTCAGGCATTGCATTTAACTCGTATGAAATCTGCCAGAATTCCCCTTATGCATTTTAGCTTGGCAAACAAATATAAAAGCTGTTTGGGTGAGTTTCTGGTTCAGATTTGTAAACAGGGGACAATCTTCAGGCTCGTCTCAAGCAGGACTCGATCATCTTTACTTAAGACCAGTGTGTAGACTCAAATTAGATTGTGAGACAAGCCGCGATCGCGTTTTAAGCCCACAAGTTTTAAGCACACAAGACTTGACCGATTAGAATCTTACAATCCTCTTAATTTGTTGACTTATCATCATCCTAGGGATGGAATTCCCTTAGATAAAGGAAATAATTGTTATTTGATGCACTTTTATTGATGTGTTTTTATCATTGTTGATTGGCTGGTTATCTTTGCAGCGTGAACGGTAAGCTATGCTTTTGCTGTTAAGTTTAGTCGGCGCGATCGCCCTTTACGTTAATCCTGTGAAGGGCGATCGCTGCAACAATCATCATTTGCAACTTGAGAGATCTTTGGTAGAGGTTTCTCTCCCAGCCTCTAATCATTTGAGAGACTTGATATACTCTGTCCGTGCGCGAACGATACAGTCATGATCAGTGAATAGCCACATCTCGCCCTCTTTAATTTGGCGAATATTGCCAGTCCGACCAATTTTTGAAAGAACAACACCTCCTTCAGGCGTTAACAAAACTTGCTTCATGGTTTCCGGATCACGACACCATAAGCCCCCCTTCGACACCACAGTCCATTTAGGAACCTCTTCCCGATGACTATATTCACGACTGGATACTGGGAAAGAAGGCAGCAATACTGCTATGGGAAAAAACATGACTGTCTCAGCCATTGCAATGACTAAATTTTTCATTGATAAACCTCAACGCTTTTCAAATAATCCTACCTAACGGTTAGCCCAGTTTTCTTCAAGAACGTTAAGTCTGCTAATTGCCTCGTCACTTTGAATTCCCCATTGGTGGGGTTGCATCGTTCCACGTCCACACATGAATGCTCCATTGAACCCAATGGGCGAACAAGCTCCTTTCGCTAATTAGGAAACCTGATTGCGATCGCTCTGGACTATTTCACACTGCGAAATGGCTAAGCCAACAAACCCTCCGACTAATTGCTGTACCCGCAATTAGTCAAAACTTCTTCAAGCCTCTAAAAATCATTTCTAGCAGTAATTTCAAGGTAATAATTATTCTTAAAAAATAGCACTGGACTAAATTTGGACTAATTTTTCAGGTCGCTAACTCTTCACGATCGCGCCAAAATCTGCCAGCACCCGCGCATGATTTCGCAACACGCCCAGTAAATTCAAACGATTTTGCTGAATGGCTGGATCTGAATCCATCACCAACACGCTGTCTGCTCCATCAAAAAAGTTGGCAACTGTCGGCGCAATCTGACCCAGTGAGTCAATCAACTTTTGATAGTTTCGGACACCTTGCATGGTTTGGTTCACTTGGCTCAGCGCATCAAACAAGGCTTGTTCTGATTTCTTTTGAAACAGAGTGGATTTTACAACTGCTGCGGGATCAAGCTGTTGCGTATCCAAATTGCCCTGAGCCGCTAGCCGAGAAGCCCGGTTGACAGTTTCGTAGATGATTGCCAAGGTGCCATCATTGCGAATGGACTGAAGGAACAAGGCGCGATCGCGCACTTCTAGCAAATCGGTCAGCGATCGCTGAGTATATTCCAAATCATTTTCACCCAGCACCGCATTCACCAAGTCGTAATCAATCTGGCGATCGTCCTGGAGCAACGTGCGAATCCGCTGCAAGAAAAAATCTTGTAGTTGTTGCGTTAGGTCTGCCACTGGCAGCTTTAGCACCGTCGCGAACGATTCTGCAAAATCAGCGATCGCTTGATCCAGCAATAGCGCCAGATTAATCGATAAGTTCGCTGCCCAGATGATGTTAACGATCGCATTCGCAGCCCGACGCAGCGCAAACGGATCAGACGAACCCGTGGGAATCATCCCTAGCCCAAAAATGCTGATTAACGTATCCAGGCGATCCGCCAAGCCCACCACCTGCCCCGTTGTCGAACTGGGCAATGCATCCCCAGCGCCACGCGGCAGATAATGTTCAAAAATTGCATCCGCCACCGCTTTTGGTCTGCCCGATGCCAGCGCATATTTTTGTCCCATCACGCCTTGCAGTTCCGGGAACTCACCCACCATCTGCGTCACCAAATCCGCTTTGCAAAGTAGCGCTGCCTCTTCCACCAAACGGCGATCGCCCGCTTCCATCAGGAGTTGATCCAAAATATGCGCCGTGACTCGCCCAATGCGATCGACCTTCGCTCGCACCGATCCTAAATCTTGCTGAAACGTCACAGCTTCTAATTTAAGCAGATAGTTTTCTAATGGAACAGCGCGATCGGCATCAAAGAAAAATTTGCCATCTGACAATCGTGCCCGAATCACCCGCTCATTTCCCTTTGCAATCAGGCTCCCCTGACTCGGATCGCCATTAGAAATCGTGATGAAATAGGGCAACAGTTCATCCGATTCTGCCGACTTCAGCACTGGAAAATAGCGCTGATGGCTTTCCATTTCCGTGACGATCACCTCCGTGGGCAGTTCCAAAAACTCCGCATCAAACTTGCCCACCACAGACGACGGATACTCCACCAAATTCGTCACCTCTTGCAGCAGCGCTGGATTGATCACCGCCACTCCATTCACCGATGCCGCCGCCACTTCAATTTGCTGCTGGATCAGACGATGGCGTTTTTCAACATCAACTTGCACAAAAGCATTCTCTAAAATACGCACGTAGTCGTTCGCGTGAGTAATATTTACGGCAGATGAATGCAGCACCCGATGCCCTTGAGAAACGCGATCGCTGTGGCATCCTTGCGAACCATTTACCAGCGAGATCGGTAGCACCTGACCATCCAGCAACGTCACCAGCCAGCGAATTGGGCGAGGAAACTTCAGATCCCCGTCTGCCCACCGCATAAACCGTTTGCCTTCCAGCTTTGTAATCCACTCTGGCACGAGCGTCGTTAAAATATCTGCAATTGCCTGCCCTACAATCGTTTTACGCATAAACACAAAGTCCCCCTTCTCCGTGGGGCGAACCTCTAAATCCGCTACCGCCACTCCTTGTTTTTGGGCAAACCCGATCGCTGCCTTCGTGGGCTTGCCATCCTGAAAAGCCGCCTGTGCCGGAGGACCTTTCACCTCTTCTTCTTGATCAGGCTGGCGCTCTGGCAATCCCCAAATAATCACCGCAAGCCGGCGCGGGGTGCCAAAGTATTCAATCTGTTTTGGGGTTAGGCATCGCTCAGCCAGATCGTTAGGAATGCGCGATCGCCATTGCTCTAACGCCTCATCCACAAACTTTGCTGGCAATTCTTCCGTTCCAACTTCCAATAAAAATGTCGCCATGACTAACCCTAAAATGCCAGATTTCATCCAACCAAATCTTTACCAGTGTACCGCTAGCAAAGGAATGCAGATTAAAGTCCAGGGAAATTGAGAATAGAATGCGAAGATTGCGTCACCCAATTCAAAGTTACTCAAAAAAACTATTGCTTTACAAAAGCGAGTCAAATCTCTAGGATTGGGGCAGCTTGAATCGCGATTTGTTGTTGAGCAGGGTAGCGTCATGTCAAATTCTTCACCTCCAGGGCAGCGTCCACCTCATCTTCGAGACGACGAGCCGATCGCGCTTCTGATTGCAGCGCTGTCGTTCGGTGCGATTTTCTTCTGGATATTCAACCAGAGCCAGGAACGGTTTTCCCTGGGCAATTTTCTCAACAAAGCGAATGAAACTAAAGCGCCTCAAGTGATTACAACGTCACCCTTGTTTCAATCTCCAGAAGTAGAAACCAATTCCATTCAAAAAGGGGCGCGTGCAGCAGAGCCTCCTTCTACCACTGGAATGATTACAACTCCTGGCACTCCGACGGCTGCAATCCCAACTCCTACGCCATCGATCGCAACTCCAACGACTCAACCAACCGCAGTTCCAGTTCCAATTCCGCCCACATCATCCGGCATCACCCCGACAACCCCCAAAGCAGCGATCGCGTTTGTGGATGTTCCAAAAACCTATTGGGCATATTCCTTTATTACAGCGCTCTCGGCACAAGGGATTGTGAGTGGTTTTCCTGATGGCACATTTAAGCCTGATCAGCCCGTCACCCGTGCAGAATTTGCAACTCAGGTTGAAAAAGCCTTTACCAAACCCAATAAGCAGCCTGCGATCGCATTCACAGACGTGCCTCAAGGAGATCCGCGATTAACGGCGATCGATCAAGCGGTCAAAGCAAACTTCATGAGTGGTTATCCCGATAAGACATTTCGCCCTACTCAAAAAGTTTCGCGCACGGAAGCCACAATCTCAATGGCAAGAGGATTAGCTCTACCCATTCCGTCTGACCCTAATGCTATTTTGCAAAATTACCCAGATCAAAATCAAGTGCCTGACTGGGCGCGATCGCTGATGGCTGCTTCTATTCAAGCAGGGCTATTCTCTGGCGATCCAGATACCAAACAGTTGAATCCTAACCAGTCAGCCTCCCGCGCTGATATTGCGGCATTCGTTTATAAAGGGCAAAATCTGGGAGCTAAATAACCAATTAGCACCAGGAAATAAAAAAAGTATTTCAGTTTTTGAGAGTTGAGCTTAAATGTAAACAGATCTGCATTGCAGAATCCCAAAAAGTGAAACATGCACCATTCAAAAGCCATCGATTAACTATGCAAGAAGTAACCCGCTGGAAAAATAAATTCGCTGCGATCGGCGGTATAGCTCTTGCCGCTGGCTTGTTCGTTAGCACTCAATCCCCTGTTCAAGCGCAAGCAGCCTATGGCAGCTATATTGGTGCTGGCGTAGCGTTTGGCGTAACCAATGGTGGCGGCAGTCCAAACGAAAACTTCAACACTTCAGGCGCTCTCGCAGTTCGCTACAAGTTTTTAAGAGCGCCTGTTTCATTACGGACTCAAGTTTTGGTAGGTGGAAATGGGGTCGCGGTCGTTCCCACAGTGTCTTACGATATCCCCATCAACTGGCAGGGAGATGCCTACATCGGCGCAGGTGCTTCCATCGTCAGAGGGGATAAAACCCCAATTGGCAATAAAAGTAGCTTTGTGATTCAGCCAGGGGTTGACTACTCATTGCCAAACACCAGCTTGATGCTGTACACCAACGCGATCATTGCATTCGATGGATACAAATCCAATAATGGAACCGCAGTGTCAATTCAAGCAGGTGCAGGGCTACGATTTTAGGCATTGCTGAATTTGGGGATGAAATTTGTAGGGGCAATTTTTTGTGGTTGCCCTCCATTTTCATCAGGGGATGCACAAGACTTACCCCTACAGTTAAAAATCATACTTGCATTCAGCGAAGCCCGATTTTAGACCTTGATGCTTAAATAGCTTTATCTGTTTGGTACAGCTTAAAGGAGATAGTCAAATTCAAACATTAAACTTTTTTGTCTGGTGCAGCAATTATTCAGCATCCTCAAACCGGGTGATGTCATCTTCGCCTAAATATTCGCCATTTTGGATTTCAATCATTACCAAAGGAATAACTCCAGGATTCTCGACTCGATGAGGAGTAGACATCGGCACATAGGTAGACTGATTCTGAATCAAGGTGGTTTCCTTAGCATCACAAATGACCTTAGCGGTTCCAGACACGACCACCCAATGTTCACTCCGGTGATAGTGCATTTGGGTGGTGATATGGTGCCCTGGTGCTAGTTCAATCCGATTGATCCGGTAGCGATTTCCTTCCTCAAGCAGCGTGACGTTGCCCCAAAAACGGATACGAGTCGCCTCATTTTCTGAAGCGTCCTCGTCGGTGATTAACTGAGAATTGTTATCGCTCATCGATCGCCTCATTAATGTGTTCGTTGATCCAGCACTAAGCTTCAATCCAATCAATTAGCTTTGTTGATACTATTCAGACCTACATCGGAAAATCTTGTTCAAACTTTTGTCGAGTTAGAGGTTGCTCCAACACTAAGCCCTCTCCTCCCAGCGTTTCCAAAGGTTTTCCTTCGATCGAAAACCACACAGCAGTAGCCGGATTCAGGCTAGTTGCTGTATACAAAATTTGGGCTAAGCGACCAGTCATTGAGGTGCTGCCGCCACCGCCAGTAAACTCTTTAGACAGATCAATGTGAATCCCGTCGGTTTTAATCGAAAGGCTGCGAAGCTGAGTTCCGGTCGGAATGGTAGTTGTTTCATTGGCAGTTGGGGAACCTGCTAGAAGTTGCTGAATTGCAGTTTCGAGCAGGGCATTCGCATCTCCGTTAGAGCTTACCTTGACGGGGCGCGGTGCAAGCTGAATCGCTGTATCGGAAGGCTTTAACCAGTAAACCTGAAGGGTTTGGTTCGCAGTTGCCGGGGCAGGATTGATCGCAGGACTTTGAGCGTTTGAATTGGAAGGGGTGGGTGCAGAGGGATTTCCCTCTTTTCCAGGCTGAGACGATTGAATCGTATTGGAATTAGTCAAAGGTGGTGTGCGCGATGACCATGCCCACCAGGCAGTACTCCCTCCTGTAAATAAAACGATCGCAGAGAATGCTGCCAAAATACCGGGGGAAATCGGACGGCGGGGCGGTTGGTCTTGCATAAAGTATTCCTCAAACGTTGGAATTATAGATTGCAGCTAAATTGCAGCGATCGCGCAATCGCATGAAGTCACCGCAAGTCTAATAGATCTACATCTGCTTGAAGCAATTTCGGCAATAAACACGCAACAAAGTTTTAAATCTTTAAACCTTGGGGCAACCGCAAAAATGCCACAAGCTCTAGTTTTTTATCTTTAACCTCAAGTTTAATCACTCTTGCCGTCAGTTGCGACCATTTCACTTGACCCAAATTGCCGGGTAAGCTGCCCAACTGCTCTTGCTTGAAGCGGTTAAACAGATCCGTGGCAAAGGTTTGAATGATTTGTTCAGGAAGCTCTATCCCATTCAGCTTCAGCACAGGTCTGGTTAATGTCAACTGTTGTCCTTCTGCAAAAGTGATCCCCGATTCTGCCTCAACTTTGAGTTTTTCTGCCGTTTTCACCTCTTCAACCTCAACCTCAAGTTTAATTCTGCCACCGGGCAAAAATTCGACCTTGGGGTTCAAAATCCGATACTCGTCTAGCCTTGTTCGCAGGTCTTGAATTTGCTGAGAAATCCCTGTTCTGCCTGCTTCCCCCGACGGCTCCGCTTTCGACGGCTCCGCTTTCACTGACGGCTCCGCTTTTACTGACGGCTCCGCTTTCACTGACGGCTCCGTTTGCGATGGGTTGCTATTCCTGTTGTTCAATCCGCGCAACAGCTTTTGAATTTCCTGCCTCACTACAGGCGCTTTCAGAGCGCTAATCACATCCTCTTCGCGAATTACCAGCCGCATCCCCACCCCCAAAGGCGCATCTAGTTCTGCCTTTTTTTCTTTTCGCAGCGCTTTTACGTTGATGTTGATTGGGTCTGTTTCAAACTCCAGAGTATCAATCCGAATTCCTTCTAAAGGGAACAGCCCCCGTCCGGCAATCCGAATTTTGTCTACTTTGCCCCCGATCGCGTTGTGAACCGGGGTATTATCCACCCGAACTTTGAGTTGCTCTACCTTTTTGAATTGACCACGAATCGTACTTTCAGCGACTTTATCGATCCCGAAATTAACAGGCGAAAGAACACTAATTAAACTAGAAAGAATCAAAATGAAGATTTGCATGGCAGGTGTCAGGTTTCGGGTGTTAAGTCTTGATGTCAGGAGCAAGAGAGAGTATGGAGGCAATCCGCAAAATCCCTCAATTATTCGTCAATCAGTTGCTTTGATTAGCCATTGTTTTAGCGTGGAAACTACCTCGGCGATCGCCACTTCTTGAACCTCGTGGGTGGCACGTTTTACCACTTCAACTTTGCCATTTTTGAGCGATTTCCCCGTCACAACGCGATAAGGAATGCCAATCAAATCTGCATCTTTAAACTTTACTCCAGCCCGTTCGTTGCGATCGTCCAATAACGTCTCAATCCCGGCTTGGTTGAGTTCAGCATACAAAGTTTCAGCCGCTTGCACCTGATCGGCATCCGTCATATTGGGAATCACCACGATCGCGTGATATGGCGCGATCGCGGGTGCCCAAACAATCCCATCTTTATCATAGGATTGCTCAACCGCAGACTGCGCCAACCGCGATACGCCCACACCGTAGCAACCCATCACCAGCGGATTCTCTTCACCCTGCTCGTTAGTGTAAGTTGCACCCAGCGCTTTCGAGTATTTGGTGCCCAGTTGAAAAATATGCCCGATCTCAATGCCGCGCGCAGTTTGCAGCCGTTGGGTTGGGTCATGAATCGCGCGATCGCCCACCGTCGCTTTTCGCAGATCCACCACTAATTCCGGCAGCGTAAACTCACCGCCCCAATTTGCCCCAACCTGGTGATAGCCTACTTCATCAGCGCCAGTCACAAAATTCTTCAGGTCTACCGCCGTTTTATCCACCATTCGCAGAAACTTAGGCAGCACCATCCCCGCCGCTTTTAACTCAACCGGGGCAGGTTTTGGCGGCTTAATGTAGCTGTCAGACAAATTGGGTGCCATGTATCCCAAAGGCAACGGCTTCGCCGCCCACTGCTCTTGAGCTGCCGCATCCGGCACCGTCAGCCCAATCACCGTACTGCCACCATAATTGTTCGCCAGCTTCACCAATTCATTTTGTAGCTTCACCTCATTCACATCCTGGTCGCCTCGAATGCTGATCAGCACCAACACAGTCCGACCACTGTCATACACCGCTTGATACAGCACATTTTTCACGACGACGGTTGGCGAACATTTCAGCAATTCACACAGCTTGGCGATCGTGACCGTGCCTGGAGTTTCGCGCTTTTCGGCAGTGATAAACGGTGATGCTTCTGCCTCAACTGGTAGCGCGATCGCTTTTTCCACATTGGCGGCATATTTGCCATCTTCGGTATACAGAATTTCGTCTTCACCCGCCTCTGCCAGCACCATAAATTCTTGCGAGCCAGAGCCACCGATCGCGCCAGAATCCGCATCCACCGCCCGAAATGCCAGTCCGCTCCGCCGCAAAATATTGTGGTATGCCTGATTCATTTTTTCATAGGTCGCCTTCATTCCTGCCTCATCCGCATCAAACGAGTAGGCATCTTTCATAATGAATTCTCGTCCGCGCATCAACCCAAAGCGGGGGCGAATTTCATCTCGAAACTTCGTCTGAATTTGGTATAGGTTCACGGGCAACTGGCGATAGGAGCGGATCATGTCACGGGCGATCGCCGTGATCACTTCCTCGTGCGTCGGTCCTAAACCCATCGATCGTCCTTGGCGATCGACCAGCGAAAACATAATCCCTTCTGCCTTCGTGTAAGTATCCCACCGTCCCGATTCTTGCCATAGTTCAGCAGGCTGCATCTGCGGCAGCAAGCACTCCTGCGCTCCGGCAGCATTCATTTCCTCGCGCACAATCTGCGACACCTTTTGCAATACCCGCCACATCAGCGGCAGATACGCATACACCCCACTGGCAATCCGGCGAATGTATCCCGCCCGCAGCAAAAGCTTGTGGCTAGGAATTTCCGCCTCTGCCGGATCTTCCCGCAGTGTGACCAATAGCATTTGTGACAGTCGCATGACCCGCTTCCTTTTCAGCCTTCAATCATCACCAGTGTACGGTATTGCGGTTAAACGGATAAAGCAACAATCGGCAGCTAAAATGATTCCGCGAATGGGGTTGAAGAATTGAGCGATCGCTCAATGTAGCGTATCACTGAACGCACTGCCACGCTTGCTTAAACACGCTTGCTCAAACATTTCAATCGGTAAGGTGGGCAGCACAACCAGCGAGGAATTTTCTAGATTCAGAGCAACAGGTTAAAGATTGGTAGAAATTGCTTGTACGGGGCAGGTAGGCACACACTGCTCACAAACGATGCAGCGCGATCGCGTGAAGTTGAGCTTAAAAGATTCTGGGTCTAGGGTGAGCGCTTCAGTGGGGCACACGCCCGTACACAGCCCACAGTGAACGCAAACGTCTTCATCGATCACAATCTCGCGGCTTGATGAGGAGACTCCAATATCCTGCGATCGCATCCATTCGATCGCCGCCTCCAACTCATCAATATCGCCCAAAAGCTCAACCACTAGCTTACCAATTTGGTTGGGAGCGACCTGCGCTCGGATGATATTTGCCGCCACATTAAAATCTTTTGCCAACCGATAGGTGACTGGCATTTGCACTGAGCGCTTTGGGAAAGTGAGAGTCAGGCGTTTTTTCATCAGCAGGTTTCGGGTTTCAGGTTTCGAGTTTCGGGTTTAAGAAAATAGGGGTAGGAGCAAGAAGGCAGGCGTTGGATTTCTACTACAGGACTTAAGCAGATGAATTGGAATTCGCCCCCCAACCCCCAATTCTGGGGGAGCTAGAGATCAAAGTCCCCCAGAATTGGGGGATTTAGGGGGCAAGTGCGTAAGTCCCATACTAGAACTATTGTTATCGTGACATCTATTTTTGGTAGTGTCTTTTGGTGCGTTGCGGTTCGCTAACACACGCTACGCGATCGCGTATTTTTACTCGCCCCTCGTCACTCGTCATATCTCTTACGAAGACGCTACGAACGCAATTCTCTGACACCCAATACCGGACATCCAACACCTTCGATCGGCTGATTGTGCAACACCATCGTGGTGCTGGTATTGGATTCAAAACCAATTTTTTTGTAAAATTCCTGCTGATGGGTGGTCATCAGGTATATCCGCTCTACACGGCTGAGGTTGGGACGACTGATCACGGTTTGTACCAGTTTTCGTCCGAGTCCGGCTCCTTGATAATCGGGGTGAATCACCACATCCCAAATGGTGGCGCGATAAATGCCGTCTGAGGTGGCACGGGCAAAGCCAATCATCCGCTGCTGGTGAGGAAACACTTTTAGGTTGGTATCCCATGCGGTAATCACCGGATCGCTATTCGCAACAGCAATTTTTAAGTCTTCTGGGTGGCGATCGCGTGCCCAAAATGCAGCAATGTTGAACAGTGCCTGAAGCTGTTGAAAATCCACATCAGAGTGGCGATCGCAAAACTGAATCTTTCGACAATCCATATTTCTATGCATTTAACGACGCTATTTAGCCTACAAGAAGTATTTCGTGAATAAATGAGTCCTTTGATGCAGAATTTTTTGTCTTTTCTAAAAGGTTTACGCTTCCTGAATAAAATTTACCCGCCTGATTGCATACCGGCAACGTTACAATACAATACGAGGTCTGCTAATGGCTGATTGCATTGCAACTGCTGCTGAAGCCTCAAAGATTAGTACCAATTGCCTCATTTAGATACACCTTTTCATTTAGATATTTTGACTGGCAATCTTAGCTAGCATGACCCATTCCTTCAAACGTAATTCTCGATTAAACCGCGATCGCACCAGTCGCACAAACCGCCGATCTCAGCCTCCTCGGCAGCGGTCTATTTGGGTCTTGCTCATCTTGCTATTGCTATGGAGCTTATGCCTCGGAATTGGGTTAGCACAAGCCATAGAGCCACTCAAACCCACAGCTATTCCTTTTCAAGAACGGGATTCAACGGCTCAGCTTGCAGCACCGTCTGATGCAAAGCCCGCTGCTACCACTGCGGCGATCGGTACGGTAGATGTGGTTCCAGAGCGCTACAAACTAGGGCAACAGCTTTACCTAGAAAATTGCGCCACTTGCCATCTTGGCTTGCCGCCTGCGGTGATGCCGTCGCAAACTTGGCGATCGCTGCTGCAAGATGCCAATCACTACGGGGTGACCATCAAACCGCTGGGAAATCCCGAAGTCCAGATTGTTTGGAAATATCTGCGAGACTATTCTCGTCCGCTCGGTGCAGAAGAACCAGTGCCATACCGGGTTTACCAGTCTTCTTATTTTAAATTGCTGCATCCGCGAGTTAAGTTTCCCGAACGGGCAAGCCTAATTACCTGCATCTCTTGTCATCCCGGAGCCGGAACCTACGATTTCCGCAGCCTCAGCGCCGAGTGGCAGAATGCACCGTAACGGTTAGGGTTGAATTTTGAGGGTCTTCGACTCGTCAAAATTTTCCTAATGGGACACGCGCCTTGTAATTACAAACTTATAAATTTGCCACCATTCCGCCATGTTAAAAATGTTGCTGGGCGACCCGAACACACGGAAGCTCAAAAAGTATCAGCCGATTGTGACCGAAATTGCTCTGTTTGAAGCAGACATTCAACCCTTATCAGACCAGGATCTAAAGGGGAAAACCGTTGAGTTTAGACAGCGAATTGAAAAAGGTGAATCCCTAAATGATTTGCTGCCTGAAGCCTTTGCAGTAGTCAGAGAAGCCGCCAACCGAGTTTTGGGAATGCGCCACTTTGACGTGCAAATGCTGGGCGGCATGATTTTGCACGAAGGGCAGATTGCCGAAATGAAAACGGGGGAAGGCAAAACCCTAGTTTCTACTTTGCCTGCATATTTGAATGCGATCGCCGGGAAAGGGGTGCATGTCGTTACCGTCAACGACTATCTAGCTCGCCGCGATGCCGAATGGATGGGGCAAGTGCATCGCTATTTGGGCTTGAGTGTGGGGCTGATTCAGCAAACGATGACCCCAGAAGAGCGCAAGAAAAACTACGCCTGTGACATTACCTATGCCACCAACAGTGAACTGGGGTTTGACTATTTGCGCGACAACATGGCGACCTCGATTCAAGATGTGGTGCAGCGTCCGTTTAACTATTGCGTGATTGATGAAGTCGATTCGGTGCTGATTGACGAAGCCCGTACACCGCTAATCATTTCAGGGCAGGTCGATAACCCCAGTGAAAAATATCTGCAAGCGTCTCAGGTGGCGGCTCAACTGGTTCGTCAAGTCGATGAAGATGACCTCGCAGGACACTACGAAGTGGATGAGAAGCAGCGAAATGTGCTGCTGTCGGATGAAGGCTTTATTCAGTCAGAGCAAGTTTTAGGCGTGACGGATCTATTTGATCCTCAAGATCCCTGGGCGCACTATATTTTCAATGCGATCAAAGCTAAAGAACTGTTCATTTTAGATGTGAACTATATTGTTCGGAATGACGAAGTAGTGATTGTGGATGAGTTTACGGGGCGGGTGATGCCGGGTCGCCGCTGGAGCGATGGATTGCATCAGGCGATCGAAGCCAAAGAGCGGGTGGAAATTCAACCCGAAACGCAAACCCTGGCAACGATTACCTACCAAAACTTCTTTCTGCTCTATCCCAATCTGGCGGGAATGACGGGCACCGCAAAAACCGAAGAAGCGGAACTGGGCAAGATTTACAATCTGGAAGTGACTACGATTCCAACGAATCGCTCTAACATTCGCCGAGACCAGTCGGATGTGGTGTACAAAACCGAAGACGCAAAATGGAACGCGATCGCGCTGGAATGTGCTGAGATGCATCAAGCGGGTCGTCCGGTTCTCGTCGGCACCACCAGCGTTGAAAAATCTGAGTTACTGGCTCGTTTGTTAGTAGAAGTCAACACCCCGCACAACTTGCTTAACGCTAAACCCGAAAACGTGGAGCGGGAATCGGAAATTGTGGCGCAAGCCGGACGCAAAGGCGCGGTCACCATTGCCACAAACATGGCAGGACGCGGCACCGACATTATTTTGGGTGGCAACGCGGACTACATGGCGCGGCTGAAGGTGCGCGAATACTTCATGCCCCGGATTGTGCAACCCGAAGATGAAGACGAATTTGGAGTAACCGATGTGCCAGCGGCTCATGGTGCCAAGGGCGGTGGACAGGGCTTTGTGCCGGGTCGCAAGGTGAAAAGCTGGAAGGCTTCGCCCCAAATTTATCCGACCAACCTGTCAAAAGACTCTGAAAAGCTGTTAAAAGATGCCGTGGAATTTGCGGTGAAGCAGTATGGAGAGCGATCGCTAGCCGAGCTGCAAGCAGAAGATATGGTGGCGGTGGCATCCGAAAAAGCGCCCACTGATGACCCGGTGATTCAACAGTTGCGCCAGGTTTACAACCAAATTCGTCATGAGTACGAAGTCTTCACTACCGCAGAACATGATGAAGTGGTGAATCTGGGTGGTTTGCACGTCATCGGCACGGAGCGGCATGAATCTCGCCGAATTGATAACCAACTGCGAGGACGTGCTGCTCGGCAAGGTGACCCCGGTTCCACCAAGTTTTTCCTTAGTTTGCAAGATAACCTGCTGCGAATTTTTGGCGGCGATCGCGTCGCGGGTTTGATGAATGCCTTCCGCGTGGAGGAAGATATGCCGATTGAATCCGGTATGTTAACCCGATCTTTGGAAGGCGCACAGAAAAAAGTTGAAACCTACTACTACGACATTCGCAAACAAGTCTTTGAGTATGACGAAGTGATGAACAACCAGCGTCGAGCGATTTACGCCGAACGTCGCCGAGTGCTGGAAGGGCAAGACTTGAAAGAACAGATGATCAAGTACGCCGAATTGACAATGAACGACATTGTGGGTGCATTTGTCAACCCGGAACTGCCCCCCGAAGAATGGGAACTGGAGAAACTTTCTAACAAGGTGAAAGAGTTTGTTTACCTACTGGAAGATTTGCAACCCAAACAGCTAGAAGAGTTTACCCTTGGGGAAATCCAAGCTTTTCTCCATGAGCAGGTACGCATTGCCTATGACCGGAAAGAAGCGCAAATCGATCAGCTTCAGCCCGGATTAATGCGGCAGGCAGAGCGATTCTTCATCTTGCAGCAGATCGATACCCTTTGGCGGGAACATCTCCAGCAAATGGATGGGCTGCGCGAATCGGTAGGCTTGCGTGGCTATGGGCAAAAAGATCCGCTGATTGAATATAAGAGCGAAGGATACGAATTCTTCCTGGAGATGATGACCGATATTCGCCGTAACGTCGTTTATTCTCTGTTCCAGTTCCAGCCACAGCTTCAGCCAACAGCAACCGCCGCCACTGCTGCCGTTGGCGACATTACTGAATACGAGGAATAGCTAACGACATGCCCGTTGACTACGATCTGGTTGTCATTGGCGGCACCACTGCGGCAGTGGAAGCCGCCATTTTTGCAGCACAATTCAAAGCCCGCGTGGCGCTGGTGACTCAAGGGATTTCTCTTTCCACCCTACCGGATTCGTTGGTCATATCCGCGATCGCCAAACTTGGGCACACGGCTGAATCGTGGCAGCGATCGCAGCAATCGACCCTCTGGCACGAAGCCTCCACTCCTCCGGCTTTGCATTGGCAAGCGGTGAAACCTTGGGTACAGGCGATCGCCCATAACTTAGACGATCTCCATTCACCCTCTGCCCTAGCAACCCTCGGCATCGACATCATCACCGACAGCGGTGAATTTTGTCGCAAGCCAGCCCCCGGATTTCTGGTCGATGGACGGCTATTGCGATCGCGCTCTTACTTGCTTGCTCCGGCTCATCGTCCGCTGATTCCCACGATTTTCGGCTTGCAAACCACCGGCTACCAAACTCCAGAAACGCTGCTGCAACTGCCGTCCTTGCCCGCAAGCTTGGTGATTATTGGCAGTACGATCGCCGCCGTGGAGCTTGCCCAAACCCTTCAGCGGCTTGGATGCCAAATCATCCTGCTGATGAATACCGCTCAACTGCTCAGCGAGGCTGACCGGGACATTTCCCAATTAATCCAGGCACAGCTTGAGGCAGAAGGAGTGCAAGTTTGGCTGAATGTCTCTATCAACGAGGTGAAATGGAGCGATCGCAAAAAATTGGTTCAGTTTGGTCATCATTCTCTGGTTGCCGATGAGATTTTGCTGGTAGCCGAGCAAGTCCCCGATATGGAAACCTGGAACCTAGAGGCGGTGACTGTGCCAAGTCGCAACCAGGGAATTTTACGGAATTCTAAATTGCAAACCACAAATCCCAACATTTACATCTGCGAAGGACGAACGAGGCATTCTTTCTCAGCGCATCTAGCCGCTTACGAAGCCAAACTTGCAGTCAAAAATGCGCTGTTTTTCTCAGGTCAGCACACCCATTACCGAACCATTCCCTTTAGCATTCAAACCAATCCAGCCGCCGCATGGCTAGGATTGACTGAACATCAAGCCGTTGAACAGTACGGCAAGGATGTCTTAATTCTGCGACAGCCCTTTTCTAGCCTGACCCAAGCACAGATGCAAAGTAGCCTGACTGGTTTTTGCAAGCTGATTGTGCAGCGAGATGGAACTTTGCTGGGTGCTCATGTCGTTGGAACCAGCGCAGAAGAGTTCATCAGCACGATCGCGATCGCCATGCAGCAACGCCTCAAAATTGCAGCGCTTGCCGATCTCGTCGTGCCATCATCCAGTTTTGCCGAGATTATTCAACAGACTGCGGCGCAGTGGCAGCGCCTACGGCTGATACAACATCCACGCTGGCAAGATTTGCTAGAGGCATTTTTTGACATCCGGCGATCGTGGTCAAAGTAGGCGCTGTTTAAGTGATTTCGTCAGGTGTCTACTACCGCGATCGCTCTCCCTATACCGCTATTGCCTAGCTCCTAAAAAAACTGAACTGCAAAGACTTTAACGATGCTTCGTTCTTCTCTACCCTTTACGAAATAGGACTACCCAAAGTCTTCAACCGTAGCCAGGTTGGGAATTATTCTTTCAAGAAAACCGACTATCTCCCGTTCTAGGAGAAACATTTAGGGTGAAGGTGGAGTTGGCTGGTTATTGTTTTGAATGATTAATTGAATCGATAAGGCGAGTAACCCTATTGCTGCGACTCCAAATACGCCCATTCCAAGGGTGGTCATACCGATTACGAGGGTGCGTACAGCAGCAGAAATTCTTTGAACAATAAAGTTGTCAGACTGAATTTTGTGGGCAGCGAAGGATAGGGCGATCGCGTGACTCATCCGATACATCCCAAACGCCATAGTGCCAGCGATGACAGAACCCACCGCACAGCTTTGTGAGGTAAGCGGTTTAGTTGTCACGCCAGTTGAGCCAGCTAATGGAGCCTGGGTCGTGGATTCTACAGATTGAGGAAGATCGCTCATAAAGTGCCAATTAAAAGTGCCGATAATGCATCTGCGTCTTTAACCTATTGTGCAATGTGAATTCCACAGTGGCTAAACTTCGACACCCATAACTCTAAGTCAAGGTCTGCGATCGCGCTTCTCATTTGATCATATAGCTGTTGTGCTTGATCTTGAGTGTGGGTCAGGGCAAAGACCGTAGGACCAGAACCAGACATCATCGTTCCTAAAGGCTGCATTTCACGAAATCGGTTTTGCAAATCAGCCACCTTAGGATACTGAGGCAACACGACTTTTTCGAGATCATTGTGAAGTAACTGCCCGATTTGAGCGCTATCTCGACGGGCGATCGCGCTCAGCATATCACCCGAACGAACTTCTCGGCGGCGATTTACTTGAGCCGTGGGTTCGCGCAAGTAGGATGCTTCAAACTGCTGTCGATAGGTTTGATATGCCCAAGGCGTGGAAACCGATAAACTCCGGTATTTTGCCAACACAACATGTAGCTTTTCCAGATCAGGCAGAGCATCGAGTTGTTCACCGCGTCCGGTGGCGAGGGCAGTTCCACCAGCGACGCAAAAGGGCACATCTGACCCCAGCAGCGCGCCCAACTCTTGAATTTCTGGCTGAGTCAATCCCAGTTCCCACAGCAAATCCAGCCCCACCAATACCGCCGCCGCATTGGTTGAGCCGCCCGCTAAGCCTGCTCCCACAGGAATTTGCTTGTGAATGGCAATATCTACCGCACCAAACTGAGCGAAAGCTTTGGGAAACTGCTGACTCATCAGGTGGGCTGCGCGATATGCCAGGTTGCTCGTGTCGTTGGGCACCAGCGGATGATCGCACTGAACGCGCATTGTTTCAGTTCCATTCGATCGCAAATCAATTCGATCTGCCAAATCAACACTTTGCATCACCATCACCAGTTCGTGATAGCCATCGGGGCGATCGCCCAAAATCTCCAAATATAAATTGATTTTTGCGGGTGCAATCAAAGAGTAACTACGCATAAAAAGTAAACATTCTCTAATAATTAAAAGCTACGAATCAACCACTAACTGATTACTTAATAAGACCCATTGTTCAATACTTAAATCTTCGGCTCGTGATTGCGGATTAGCGCCTAAAGTTTCTAATAATTGGGACAGGCGATCGCGATCAATCAGGCTTTGCAAATTATTTCGCAGCATTTTTCGTTTGCTGCCAAATCCTAATCTAATCAAGGTTTCAAAAAAACGAGGATCGGTTGCGCCTGGTCGAAAAACTCGCGGTCGCAACCGAATCACGGCTGAATCAACCTTAGGAACAGGCTGAAATGCCTTGGCTGAAACATCGCAAATAAAGTCACACTCAGCTAAGTATTGCACCCGCACGGTTAAGGCTCCAAAATTAGTTGAGCCTGGTTTTGCATTCAGTCGCAAAGCCACTTCTTTTTGAACCAGCAAGACGATGGATTCAAATGGATTTTCGGCGGGGCAGGCGATCGTGCCTAACAGCTTTTCAATAATCGGTCCAGTAATGTTGTAAGGAATATTGGCAACGACCTTATTAGGGTTTTGAAACTCTGGGAGAGGGGCAAGCGCAGATGGCAGATCTAACGTCAAAAAGTCTTCTTGCAACAGCAGAAAGGTATCAATCTTGCCTAACTTTCTGACCAACAGTTCACATAAATCTCGATCAATTTCTACGGCAATCACGGCATCTGCTAGGGGCAACAATTGCCGGGTTAACACCCCGGTGCCAGGACCAATTTCTAAAACGCGATCGCCTGAAATTTCAGAACTCGTTTTTTTAAGTTCAGCCGCTGTCACAATGCTGTTTAACGCTTTTTCACTCTGTAGCCAATGCTGACCAAACTGTTTGCGCGGTGTGGGCACAGGGTTACTCCGGTATTCCAATAACTTCACCCGATCCCGCAATCACTTCACCGATCGCAAACGCGGCGATGTTTTCAGCGGCAAAGTGCTGAAGGGCTGAGTCTACTTGATCAGACGGCACCAACACCACAAAACCAATGCCCATATTAAAGGTGTTAAACATCCCAGAAAGACTGACATTGCCCTCTCGTTGCAACCAATCAAACATGGGCGGCACTGTCCAAGACCTAACATCAATCTGCACCGATTGCGCTTCTCCCAAACAGCGAGGCAGATTTTCGGGCAAACCACCGCCAGTAATGTGTGCCATGCCATGAATCGCTAAGCCATCTAGCCGCGCCTGCAAAATTGGCTTGACATAGATTTGTGTGGGAGTCAAAAGAATGTCGCCTAAAGATTGCCCCTCAAAACTGACGGGGCGATCGCTGAGATTGAAGCCGCGATCGCTAATAATTTTCCGCACCAAGCTAAACCCGTTGCTGTGAATGCCTTGACTTGCCAACCCGATCGCCACATCGCCAATCTGCACCTGCGAGCCATCTAACAACTGACTTTTTTCCACCACACCCACACAAAACCCTGCCAAATCATATTCTCCCGATTGATAAAATCCGGGCATCTCTGCGGTTTCGCCCCCTAGCAGGGCACATCCTGCCAAACTGCAACCTTTGGCAATACCGTCAACCACTTGGATTAACTGCTCTGGTTCTAGATGTCCGGTTGCCAGGTAATCTAAAAAAAATAGAGGTTCTGCGCCACAGGTCACCACATCATTCACGCACATGGCGACTAAATCAATCCCCACCGTGTCGTGCTGGTTGAGAGTATGCGCCAATTTGAGCTTAGTGCCAACGCCGTCAGTTCCAGAAACCAAAACAGGCTGATGATAGCCGCTGGGTAGCTCAAACAAGCCACTAAAACCCCCAAAGGAGCCTAAAACACCTGGACGAGTGGTGCCAGCAACTAAACTGCGGATGCGATCGACAAACGATCGCCCCATTTCAACATCTACTCCTGCATCCCGATATTCCACGCAGATCTGCCAACAACGATTCGGATGTTATTGTACTCTCTCATTTTCCAGAACTTGAGGTTTGTTTTTTTGAAGGGCTAATAAATGGCTGGTTTTGCGATCGCAAATATAAAGTTTTGATGAAGCTGGAAACTAAAATCCCGGTTTAACAATCATCCAAAAGTCTCAATTGGCGGTCTTTATAGTTCTTTTACAGCGATAAATCTTTCCGGAAGCTTTGGGGGATAAGTTAGCATCACTGATCCCCAATCCCAAAACTTCATGATAGTCTGTTGCAGTTCTCAATTATAGGAGCGAAACCGAACCGAGTACGGGTTAGAACCACGAGTTTTCATGCAGATTCATTAATTTTTAGCATTCAAACTACACAGTTGAAGCGTGTTGATTGAAGAAACGCCGTTGAATCATGCAGACCTCGAACCCCAAATGATGTGCCTTTTACCCATGGATTATGACTCAAAAACTTTTTGGCAGTTTAACTGCATCCCTGTTGATTGCAACTCTGGGTGTTTCAACCTCAAGTAATGCCGCTCCTGTTGAACCCACTAAACAAGGGTCTAGCGCAGATCTTAAGCAGATAAATCCGAAAGCAACTCCCAGCGAAACCGCAGCCGAAACTGCACCTTCATCGAACAAATCTCTGAGTCCTGTTCCCCAGGCTAGAGAGGTTGTAAAAGTCGGTGAACAAGTTATTAAGCCTGAGCTTGACGATAGCAAAGAGGTGATTGCTAAGGTTCAGCCTCACGAACTATCTGGACAAAAAGCAGCAACGTTGTATGTTCGCAACATTCCAGTTCTAACCTTCAAAAGTTCCATCAAAACATCGAAAAATGATGTAAAGATCGGAACTCAATTAAAAAATTCTGCTCCCGCTTCGTCCTCAAATGCTCAGTCTTCCAACCGGGTGAAAGCACCGTCTTCCCTCACCTCGCTCCTAAATTCTTCTGAGTCTTTGTCTGAGCTAGACTCACGAGAACTAAACCCAAGCATTATGGACGCTGGTTTTTCTGGGGATGACCCCGTTTGGCGAGCTGCCACGATCGCAGCCAAACTGAATCAGCTTTATCGCAATGGGCTAGATGCAGACAAAATTATGGTGACCTGGGGTGGTCAAGTCGCGAGTGCAACCGGACGCGATCGCTATTTTATTCAGGCAGACACCACCAAAATTGCGGTGATTGATGCCAGCACCGTCTTGCCCGATTCCACCCGCAATCTCGAAAAAGACGCGCTCCAAGCAACCAACCGCTTGAGAAGGCTTCTGGGTGATGCCTCACCGCTGCGCGAGGTGACTGGAAAACCGATCGCGTGGAGAAATCAAACCATTTCCTTGGGAGCAATCCGGTTTAAGCTAACCGGATTCGCATCTTGGTATGGACCTGGCTTTCATGGCAACCGGAGCGCTAGCGGTGAAGTCTTCAATCAAAACGCTATGACCGCCGCCCACCGTACCCTCCCGTTTGGCACCCAGGTGATGGTCACTAACGTGAGCAGTGGGCAATCGGTGATGGTTAGAATTAACGATCGCGGACCCTTTCACGGAAACCGCATTATTGATCTGTCTACAGCAGCGGCTCGCGTACTGGGTGTTGTGCAATCGGGAGTTGCCTTCGTCAAGCTGGAAGTGGTTGATTCGAGAAGTGCGGCGGCTATTAACAATTAAGCGGTCTGCAAGTTTCAATGGGTGAATAATAGAAACCAGCCCAAATGTTGATTCGCTAACGGATGAACATTTATTGAAGTGTGAATAGCGCTTTAAATGCTATTCACGCTTTTTGTTTTTTTGAAGTGTTGGCAATTTCGCCCATTAGTCCAGTCAGTGGCAGGGTCGATGCAATTCCTTTGCTTTGAATTAGCACCCCAAAATCACCTAAACCCATTGGGTTCATCAGGTTGTGCAGTGCATCTCGGCGGCGGAGAGCTGCTTGAATGGATTGAGCATCGGTTGCAGACGATTGACCCAGCGCAGTTAAGCGATCGCCCAATCCCAACGCCATCAAAAACAGTGCTTGCTTTGTGTAACCGACGCGCTGCAATCCACAAAGTTCCCCTTGTTTTTCCAACGCGGTGAAATCAACGTGAGCCGTAATATCTTGCTGCCCGACATTGCGGTAAGGGTCGGAGTGATGCTGATGCTGAGAGTAGCATTGAAGAGTGCCTAACCGATTGGGATGGTAATAGCGATCGCTGGGATAGCCATAGTCAATCGTTAGCACATAGCCCCGCTGAAGATGTTTGGCAACAGTCGCCATCCAATCTAGTGCTGCCAAATTTACTTCGGTGCGATAGCCATCGGGATAAGGGGGGAATCGCAGATCAATTCCAACGAAGTCAAAATACCCTGCAAGCTTTGGAGTTGAAAGATCGCCCACGACCTCTACAAACTGAGTTTGCGAATGCTGCTGATTCACAGAAACATAAATCTCTCTCAATCGCCCTGCTTCTAGCACCACTTGATGCACAGGAAACGCATCGACTAATTCGTTAGAAAACCAGCAGCCTGTAATTGAACTAGGTAAGTCTGCAAAATCATGCCAAGCAATCGACGCTCCTGCTTCAAGAAACTGCCGCAATTGGTGCCGTTGGGCTTGAATCAATGCTGCCGCTCGTTCGATAATCACATACTTTAAAGAAGCGAAACAATTTGGATGATGGCGTTGTAGAGCCGTCAAAACATCCACTGCCAGCAAGCCTTGACCGGCTCCCATTTCTACTAAGGTAAAGGGATTAGGCTGCTGCAAAAAATCCCACATTTGAGCAAACTGCTTGGCTAATAACTCGCCAAAATCAGCACTCAGGTGACACGAAGTAAAAAAATCTCCGGCTGCACCGATTTGAGTAGAAGATGACGCATAGTACCCAAGCTTTGGATGATACAGCGCCAAATCCATATACTCTGCAAAAGAAATTTGATGGCAAGGACTCTCGATAATTCGCTGAGTGATGACGTGATCAAGAGTCCTTTGAATATCCTTTGGTTCCAGTTGCACTGCTTTATCCAAACCTGATTGGGGCTTTCATTGTGACACAGCCACTCAGGTTAATAAACCGCTCGCTAACTGATCAAAAATGCTCTTACGAACACATGCGCTGTCGCGATCGCTATTTAATTTGTTCAAAACTGCACTCTAGGGCTACTATAGTCTTCTTAACAATTACTTGGCTTGGGCAGCATATTCTCGTGTGTCACCATCAAACGAAATCGCGAAATCTCCTTGGGGCTGCATTTCCTTCAAAACTCTAAGGTAAGCTTCCGCATCATTTCTGCGACGAAAGCGAATCACAGAGAGTTGCTTCAGGTTGGGTAGCAGTTTGCTAACGACCCAGGGATTCAGTCTTGCTTGGTAGTCCATAATTCACTTCTCGCTCTTATAGGGTGATGATTAAGTCGAACCGAATGAACCACTAGCGCTAGCCGAAAAACACTCCAGCCCAAAGGCAATGAACGCTATGAGTAGGGTTATCCGTCAGTTAACACTACTATAGATAGTGTCTAAACCTGGAAACCGCAAGCCTTTTTACAATTCGCAACAAATGCTGGCTGTTACTTCCCAAAAGCTGTGCTAACAGTCTGTTGAGAAGGTCTGTTCAGAAAGCATGATAGATCCAGTCGTTTGGGTGTGATACGAGTGTGATCATTGGTCAATTGCTAACGAAGCGGCGCGAATCAGTCCTTTGGTCGCCCTACTGATGGTTTTTTGGGTGCCACACTGCGTCTATTCAAAAACAACCGTGCGATTGCCATAGACCAACACGCGATTTTGCAAATGCAAGCGCACGACTCTAGCTAACACCACCCGTTCTAAATCTTTGCCTTTGCGGATTAAGTCTTCCACGCTGTCTCGATGGCTCACCCGCACCACATCTTGCTCAATGATCGGACCTTCATCTAAATCGGCTGTGGCGTAATGAGCCGTTGCCCCGATGATCTTCACGCCGCGATCGTAAGCCCGATGATAGGGGTTAGCTCCTGCGAAGGCAGGCAGAAAAGAATGGTGAATGTTAATAATAGTAGGAAATTGGGCGATAAATTCTAAGCTCAAAACCTGCATATATTTTGCTAGCACCACTAGGTCAATCTTGTATTTTTTCAATAGCTCAAACTGCTTCTTTTCCTGGTCTTGCTTGGTATCTTGCGTGATGGGACTGTAGTGATAATCAATGTTAAATTGCTCAGCGATCGCCCCTAAATTGGGATGATTACTAATAATCAACGGAATGTCTACATTGAGTTCTCGCGATCGCTGTCGCCAGAGTAAATCATACAAACAATGGTCTTGTTTACTCACCCAAATGGCAATGCGAGGCACCGTATCTGAAAAGTGAAGCTGCCAGTTCGCCTGGAGGGGTTGGGCGATCGCGTTAAATGCCGTTCCAATAATGTCACGCGGCAGGTTAAAGCCTTCTAGCTGCCACTCCAGCCGGGTGAGAAACAACCCCGCCGCAAAATCGGTGTGCTGATCAGCATGAATAATATTGCCGCCATTGGCATAAATAAAGCTGGCAATTTTTGCGACTAATCCTTTTTGATCCGGACAAGAAATCAACAGCGTCGCGGTGGGAGTGGTCATGGTTTAGTTGCTTTTGGCATCGGTATGGTTGCTACCTGTTGCCATTCGCTAAGCGGACGATTAACCGCATTTTCAAAATCCAATGGCACCAGAAATACCTTCAAGTCTGTGCCGGGTTGCGGGTCGATTTGAGCGTAGAGCGAAGTGCGATTAAAATCGGGTTTTCCTAAAACCAGCCGATGAGTTTTAGAGTTTTTTAAGGTTAGCTCTACGGTTGCCAATGGCGAATCAAACCCAAATTCTGCTTGTTTTACTGTCGGCACTGTCAGCGGTGTGGCGCTTTTTGCCGACGCGATCGCGTTGAGCAAATATGCCACCGACGCATCATTTGCAGGTGCTTGATTGGGCGATATCATCTGCCAAATTGTAGGATTGGGCGTAGCGTTTTTGGCAAAAGATAGATTTTGTTCCGGCGTTTTCAGGCTCAGCGATCGCACATCCGCTTCCTGAAACCCAAACAGCAATTGAGCCTCTGACTTGACGGGCGGCAGAATTGTTTGTTGCAGATACACCACGCCACCCAGCAATACAGCAACAATTAACAAGATCAACGGTGTGCGGTTCAGCTTCATAAGTGGGGCGATCGGCAAAACATAGACATCCTACGTCAGAATCATTAGGCTCATCGTCTCGCTATTTCTGTAAGATCCAACAAGTGATAGTGTTCTAGAAGTAGGAAATGAGCGCAATAGACTCACAGAAGCTTCAGCGTTTTCTTGACTTCCTTCACACGGAAGGGGTCACTGGTTCAAATCCAGTATCGCCCATACTCAAAAAAGCCCCCATGAGGGTGCGA
>ENA-ORBV01003720-ORBV01003720.1-microbial-mat-metagenome-genome-assembly--contig:-NODE-3720-length-30170-cov-14.876981_pt1 | contig 30170 bp, 22 predicted proteins | sample MGYA00237777_ERZ505514 | MGnify/ENA primary metagenome ERZ505514 (study PRJEB26160, sample SAMN06269048) | microbial mat metagenome | isolation source: Oligotrophic lake microbial mat | place... | reverse complement strand
ACCAACTCATCCCCCGGCTTCTCCGAAAGCACCAGCCCGCGGAACATGAATTCCTGCGGCTGATTGTTCGCGTGAAGCTGCAAGCCGATCGGGGAGGTCTTGAGCAACTCCGGCTGCAACTCCTTGTAATCGAACACCAGTTTGCCGTTGGCGGCGAAGCGAATGCGGTTGCCGATGACCAGTACCTCAATCTGATTCCACTCCCCTACTTTCTCCACGCCTTCCGGGTGAAACTGTCCGCCGTGATTGGCCGGCTCCACGCGGTTGCGGCGGTATGCATCCCAGATGCCCCAGTCATTGCAGAACATCAGCAGCGGTCCTTTGAATCCGAAGGCGTTGCCTTTGTCATCAAACTTTTCACCGAGTACGCACACCGCCGAGTGCATCGTGTTATGTTTGGGCGATCGTGTCTGTTTCACTTCAAGAAGCAGGCGAAAATCTCGATAGGATGTCGTGGTGAAGAGGTAAGTACTCGTGGGCACTTTGTCATTGTTGCGGCCAACGATGACGCCCTCTTCAACAGTCCAGCGATCCTTGAGACCTTCCCATCCTGCGAGGTCCTTGCCGTTGAAAAGCGAAACAGGCTTCTCGCCATCACCGAGTTTCGCAGCGACCTGATGCGACCAGTCGGTTGCCTTCTCGCTGGTTGCCGAGGCTGCTTTGGGATCGGGTTCATAACCCTTGGCAGGTTTGCCGTTGTCATCGAGTTTGTCAGCGGACCAGAGCAACCCGCGCACGAGCGTGGAGACGAAGACTTCATCGTCCCACGTTTCGTTGCTGTGGCCGTAGGTGGTGCCGAAGACACGACCTTTGCCGAATTGATTGGTCCAGAATACGCCGTGCTCCTTGCCATTTTTCTCGCTCTTGGAAGTGGCGAGGATGGTGGTGTTGGGCCACACTTTCTGGAGCACGTAAAGTTCATCCTTGGGCGTCTTGTAGTCGGCGGGGAAGCCCTTCATGATCGGATGATCTTTCTTGGTCACGGTCACTTCATAATTGCTCTGGTGTTCGTGCATGAAACTGGAAACACCCAGGAACTCTCGCCAGTCATCGATCTTGGCGGCTCGGTAAGTGTGCATCGCACAGTGAATCACAACCGCAGGCAAACCGGCTTTATGAGCGTCGGTGATGCTGCGAATGTATTCGGGGCGACTCGTGTTGGCGAAGCATTCGTTGTGAATGACCACATCAAAATCCTTGCCCCAGTCAGGCTTGGAATAAAGATCGATCTCCCCTTCCGTGCCCTTGCGAGGATCCTGTTCAATGGTCCACTGAATGTTCGTGATCTTCGCGGCCACTTGCTGGAACCGCTTGGCCTGATGCGTGTAGTCGTGGCAGCAGCCGCCGGTGATGACCAGCACGCGCAGCGGCTTGGGCTTGGCGTCGTCAGCGGATGCTTGCGAAACACTGAATGAGAATGATGCGAGCAGCATCACGATGAGGGCGATTGGATATTTCATAGTGGAACCAATGGAGTGGATTGAAGATTGAATGAATGACTACTGCACTGCCTTCGTTCGCCAAGGCGACCCGCTAATTCTGCGGCGTCTGCACTCGGGTGCTGATGACCTCCTCCGTGGCAACACGCGACTTGCGTTTAGCTGGTTTCGCAGGCTGCTTCTGATTGAGTGCGATAGCGCGCTTCATGGCCTTCGCATCGAAGGCGTGCTTGACCAGTTCATCGACATTGGACACAAACTCAAACTTAAGCTTCTTGCGCACCTGACCATCGACCTCTTCCATGTCGCGCTCGTTTTTCTCGGGCAGAATGACCGTAGTGATCCCCGCACGAGCAGCAGCGAGCGTCTTTTCCTTCACGCCACCAATGGGCAACACGAGGCCACGCAAAGTGATCTCGCCGGTCATGGCCACGCGAGACTTCACGGGCACATCCATCAGCAGCGAAACGATAGCGGTGTACATCGCCACGCCTGCGCTGGGGCCATCCTTGGGGACCGCACCAGCGGGAACGTGAATGTGAATATCGCGTTCGCCAAGACGCTTGAGATCAAAGTGAAACTTGGCCGCGTGACTCTTGAACAGACTCATCGCAGCAGAGGCGGATTCCTTCATGACCTCACCGATGTGTCCGGTGAGTGTCACTCGGCCTTTGCCGCCGTAGCTTGCAGCTTCGATGAATAGAATCTCGCCGCCCACCGAGGTAAAAGCCAGTCCCACGACAACGCCACTCGTCTTGGTTCGGCTATCGACTTCACGGAAATATTTCTCCGCGCCCAGATACTCGCGCACCTGATCAGCGCCGATGCTCCACTTCTTCTTTCCCGGATTGCGCATCGCAGCGACCTTCGCAGCCACGCCGCGGCAGACCGAGCCGATCTGTCTTTCAAGATCGCGAACACCAGCTTCGCGCGTGTAATCTTCGATGGCTTTCTTGATGCCGCCCACGGTCCATTTGCACTGCGTCGTCTTGAGGCCGTTCTCTTTGAGTTGACGCGGCACGAGGTATTGCCTGGCGATATGCAGCTTGTCGTTGTCGGTGTAGCCGGGCAGATCAATCTGCTCCATGCGATCGCGCAGCGGCGGCGGCACATTGCCCATGTAGTTGGCGGTGCTGATGAAAATAACCTGCGACAAATCAAACGGCAGATCGAGATAGCGATCCGTAAACTCATGATTCTGTCGCGGATCAAGCACCTCTAAAAGAGCGCTCGAAGGATCACCACGAAAATCAGCGCCCAGTTTGTCGATCTCATCAAGCATCATCACCGGATTGTTCGTGCCGGCCCGGCGAAGCTCCTGAATGATGCGGCCAGGCATCGCGCCGATGTAGGTGCGCCTGTGGCCGCGAATTTCTGCTTCATCACGAATGCCGCCGAGACTGAGCCTGGCAAATTTTCGCCCCAGTGCATCGGCAATCGACTGCCCCAGACTCGTCTTGCCCACACCAGGCGGCCCGGCAAAACAGAGGATCGGGCCACGCCGATCGGGGTTGAGCTTGCGCACCGCCAGATATTCGATGATGCGCTTTTTCACTTTGGTCAGACCATAGTGATCGCGATCGAGAATCTGCTGAGCCCGGGCCAGATCGAGGTGATCCTTGCTTGACTCGCGCCAAGGCAGATCAGCCAGCAGTTCGAGATAAGTCAGAATCAGCGAATACTCAGGACTGGCGGGCGGAATGGATCGCAATCGCTCCATGTCGCGATTGGCTTCGGTCATCACCTTGTCAGGCGGATTCGCAGCCGAGAGTTTTTTCCGCAGATTCTCGATCGTTTCATCAGCAGCGCTATCGTCCTCACCCAGTTCACGCTGAATGGCTTTCACCTGTTCGCGCAGGAAAAGCTTGCGCTGCGAGTCGTTGATGGAGGATTGCACATCATCTTGAATCTTGCGCTGGAGCTTGGCGATTTCCAGTTGATCAGAAACGTACTGATGCACGATGCGGATGCGCCTGCCGATGTCGAGTTCCTCGAGCAGGTCTTGCTGCTGTTCGACTTTCAGGTTCAGATTCGCTGCGAGAAAATCGCTCAGGCCACTGGGCTCATCGATATTCATCAGCACCGACATCGCCTGCTCAGGTGCGGTGGGCGACAGCTCGACCAGCTCGCGCGCCTGTTCGCGCACCTGCGCCACCGCAGCCTTGGATCGCTTGGTGACATTGCCTTTGACTTCGGTCAGCCGTGAAATGCGTGCCTGGAAGAACGGCTTTTTCTGCGTGATTTCTTCAATCCTGATTCGACTGATGCCATGCACGATGATCGAGACCGTGTCATCAGGTTGACGAATCAGCTTGAGAACATTGACGAGCGTGCCCACGGTGTAGAGGTCATTTGGGCCCGGCTCATCCTGATCTTCATCGCGCTGCGTGACGACCGCAATGATCTTTGAGTTTGGCAGCGATTCATCGAGCAGCTTGCGACTGGAGGGCCGACCAACACCAAGAGGCGTGATGGTACCGGGAAAGGTGACGGTGCCGCGTATGGGCAGCACGGGGACAATCTCGGGGATGGGCGGCGCAGCGGCGCTGCCGCCAGACTTGCCAGCTTTCTCCAGACGAGGAAGGTTGATATCGATGGATTCGTTTTCAGTGAAGATGATCATGTCAATCCAGTTATCAGGCCAGGGATCATGAGGCCGGGTTAATCAAGCGTAGGCTGCATATAAAGAAGAATGAACGACAGCCGATTGAAAAAGCGGAATCAGCGCGATCGAGCAGCGCATCATTTGCGAAGCTTCAGCGGAATGCGCACCCAAAGCAGGCCCGCCTTGTATTCCGAATCAGCCTTGCGAATATCCACCAAATCAGGCAGTGCAATCACGCGGCAGAACTGGCCGTGATCGATCTCCATCGCCACGATGCGAATGGTCTCATCAGCTTTTCGCGAAGGCTCGGGCGTGAGTCGATGACCCGTGACGGTGAGTTTGCCCTGCTCGATCTGAACATCGATGGACTTGGGATCCACTCCCGCCAGGTCGAAGCAGACCTCGACGCGATTATCCAGTTGATACAGATTGACCGAGGGCGTCCATGTATCGACAGGGCAAAAGCCATACTTGCGGCTGACGGATTGAAGAAGCCACTGCCGCCCTGATTTTTCAGGAACGGATACAGGGGATTCACGTCTGGCGGTTTTGGTCATGACAAACCTCGTCTCTGAAGCGCGAATGAACCAATGATTGATTCTACATCATTATCTGCCCATTGCGGTAAACTTGCATTGGGCTGATCTTCGATGACAATAGAAGAGGCAGCGTTTGTTGATTCGTATTCGGTGCTGCGCTAAAGTTCATTGATGCTCGCGCTGCGTATTTTATGATTAAGCACCCTGAATCCATTCTGGTCCGATTGCCTGTGGCGCTGTTGCTCTGCGCCGTGGTCGCTGCATCAGGGCCGTGGCTTCACGCTGAGGATTCCCCGCTCGCAGAGCGTGTTTGTTTTTTCTCTTCACTGGATAGCCATGCGGCTTTGACATCGCAGGTTCACAGTGAAAAGGATGCTTGCTGCAAGAAGCACGAGAGCACCGCGAGTCTCAAGAAGAAAGATGAACCCTCATCGACCCAAAGCAAATGCCCATTACCTTGCGATGACAAATCGTCCTGCTGCCCCTGCTGCAAGGTTGTGATTTCACACGTGAGCTGGTTTGTGTCCGCTGCTCAGTCATTGCCCGTGGCGTCGGCAAAGGCCATCACGCAAACCATGTGGCAAGCTGATTATTTTGAAAGCAACTGGGTTCTCCGTTTGCTCCGCCCGCCTTCGGTCTGACATTTCTTGGTGGCGGTGGTCTGCGCTGATACAAAGCAGATTGCCGTCGTTTTCAATGACATCGTTTTACCGCTCCGCCACGCACCTGCGTGCTTGGCTAATCATGCGGTGACCTTCATCACTCGTGCGCGCCTGGCGCGCACCCTCGGAGTTCACGATGAATTTGGCAAGTCCATCACCATTGAATCGGTCTGATCGCGTCGCTTCGCCGCCCGATATTCCGATGCCGTCCAGACGTTGGCTCACGCGCATCGGTGTGCCCGGCGCGATCGTGCTGGCGTCGCTGACGCTGCTCGCCATCTCGGGCCGGCAGGCACTATTGCCCTCGACTAAGGTCACCATCATTCGCGCCATTGGCAAGCCTCGGTCTGCCGACGTCACTACATCATCCGCTTCACCCGTTTCAACTTCGCCTGCGACTGTCGCATCGGTGGTGGTGCAGGCGCCGGGTTGGATCGAACCTGATCCGTTTCCCATTCGAGTACCCGCGCTGGCCGAGGGTGTGTTGAAAGAAGTGTTGGTTCTCGAAGGCGCGCATGTCGCCGCTGAGCAGATCGTCGCGAGAATGATTGATGATGACGCCAAGCTCTCACTTCGGCGCGCCCAGGCTGAGATGGATCGCCGAGAGGCACTGCTCGCCGCTGCACAGTCGCAGTGGGACCACCCCATTGATCGCGAGCGTGCCATCACCACCGCGCAGGCAAATATCGCTCAGATTGAGGCAGAACTGGCAACCGCCGAGGCACGAATCGCCACGGATGCAGCCAAGACCGCTGAACTGCAAAGCCTGCTTCATCGCATGCAGAGTCTGCCCGATAGTTTCGTTTCTGAATTTGAACTGGAGCGAACACGCCTGCAACTCGACGCATCCAAAGCAAGTCTGGATGCAACACGAAAGCAGAAAGTAGAAGTGCAGGCAAGAGCCATCAGTGCCGAGGGTGATCTGCTTGCTGCGAAAGAATCCCTGCGACTGCGCATCGAAGAAAAACGCGAGCTCGCAGAGGCCAAGGCGCTTCATCTGGATGCAGTGGCCGCGTTTGATCAAGCCACTCTGCAATTGTCACGCATGGAGATTCGCGCTCAGGCACCAGGCATTGTCATGTTCCGCAATGCAGCGCCCGGTATGAGAATGATGACGACCGGCGATATGGCCCAAATGAGCTACGTCGTCGATCTCTACAACCCTCGCAAGCTTCAGGTGCGCACCGATATCCCCTTGAGCGAAGCGGCCAAAGTCGGTGTCGGGCAGCTCGCTCAGATTGTCGTTGATGTACTGCCCGATCGAATCTTCACCGGCCGCGTCACCCGACTCGTGCATCAGGCGGACATCGGCAAGAATACGATTCAGGTCAAAGTCGCCATTGATGATCCAGTCGAAGCGATCAAGCCGGAGATGCTGGCGAAGGTGAAATTCTTCTCGCAGCAACCAGGCACTTCCACCTCAACTGCCGCCAATCCCGCTGCAAGTTCGATCATGACGTTTGTGCCGCGCTCGCTCCTCATTACCAAGGGCGACGGCAACGCCGTCTGGCTGATGAATAGCGACAGTTTGGCCACACTCAAAAATGTGACCACCGGCTCAGCCACCATCGAAGACTGGATCGAGATCACCCAAGGCGTTCAGGTTAACGATGCACTGATCACCAATTTTGAGGGACTGCGCGAAGGCGATCGTGTACGCGCTAACGACGAGAAGACGATGGTCGTCAGGCCGTGAGTTTGCATCGCGAGTTCCACCAAGCTTCACAAGAAACCTGCAACCGAAAGATAGACATATGCCTTTGATTGAATGCCGAAATCTGACCAAGGAATACCGCAAAGGACAAGCGGTGATTCGGCCACTGATCGACTTGGACCTCGATGTGGAAGCAGGCGCATTCCTCGCGCTGATGGGGCCCAGCGGCAGTGGCAAAACGACGCTGCTCAACCTCATCGCGGGAATCGATCAGCCCACGCATGGCACACTCACCATCGATGGCCAAAACATCGGCGCGCTGTCTCGCAGCAAACTCGCCGCATGGCGTAGCGGGCACATCGGCTATGTGTTTCAGCTCTACAACCTGGTGCCGGTGCTCACCGCGTATGAGAACATTGAGTTGCCACTGCTGCTTCACAAACTCTCCAGAAAAGAGCGGCACAGGCGCGTGTCCGCTTCACTCGAACAAGTCGGCCTTGCTGACCGCCACGATCACTACCCGCGTCAACTCTCAGGCGGCCAGGAGCAGCGCGTCGCCATTGCCCGCGCCATTGTCACGCAGCCCAAGATCATCGTCGCTGATGAACCCACAGGTGATCTCGACAAGCCTTCCGCCCTGGCCATCATGCAACTGCTGCAAGCGCTCAACCGCGACATGAAGCAGACGCTGATCATGGTGACGCACGATCCCAAGACTGCCGAGTTTGCCGACCTCACACTACATCTGGACAAAGGACGGCTCGCCGAGGCGACAGTCCTTGCTTAGAAAAATGATATTGCGATGCTGCTACTTCAATAGGATCAAACCATGATTTCACCAACCTATATCCCGCTGATTCTCAGACAGATTGTCCGTCGCCCTGCGCGCACGCTACTAACAGTTGGCGGCATCGCTACCGCGATGTTTCTGTTCATTGCCGTGCAGTCGATGCAGCAAGGTGTGGCCCTGGCGACCCAGCAGTCGGCTGGCGATAACACCCTCGTCGTCTATCGCGAGGATCGCTACTGCCCGTTCACCAGCAAGTTGCCTGAGCATTATCTGCCTCGGATCAGCGCGATAGCTGGCGTGAAGTCGGCGGTGCCGATCAAGGTGATTGTGAACAACTGCCGCGCGAGTCTGGATGTTGTCACGTTTCGCGGCGTGCCCAGCGATAGCCTCGGCGATCAACTGTCTGCTTCGGTGGTCGTACTCGAAGGCTCCATCGAGGATTGGCGAAAGCGCAGCGACTCGGCCATCCTCGGCGAGACGCTGGCCAAGCGGCGCGGTCTGCGCACGGGTGATCGCTTCGATGCGGCGGGAGTTGTCTCCTATGTCGCAGGCATCGTGCGCTCGGATCAGCCGCAGGATCAAAACGTCGCTTATGTCCACCTGGATTTTTTGCAGCAGACCGTGGACCGCAAGCTGGGCATCGTGACGCAGTTTAATGTGAAGGTGGACGATGCGAGTCAACTTGAAAGCGTGGCCGCCGCGATCGATGCGGAGTTTCGCTTTGCCGAGCAGCCTACGAGCACGCGCCCGGAGAAAGCATTTGTCGCGCAGGCCGCTGCTGACATGATCGATCTCATCGGCTTCGCCAAGTATCTGGGTATCGGTTGTCTCGCCGCTGTGCTCGCTCTAGTTGGCAACGCCATTTTGCTCAGCGTGCAGGATCGCATTCGCGAACACGCCATTTTGCAAACGCTCGGCTACGGCGGAATGCTCATCGGCAGACTCATTGTTGCCGAGGGTTTATTCATCGCATTCATCGGCGGCGCGGCAGGCACATTCGCAGCTCTTGCTGTGATCGAATGGGGCCAGTACAGCTTCTCCATTGATGGCCTGTCGATTCCCATTCAAGCCAGCGCTTCTCTGATTGCCACAGGTTTGCTCATCGCAACTGGTCTGGGCATTGCCGCGGGTCTTGTTCCTGCGTGGCAGGCATCGAGGCGAACGATTGCCGATTGCTTTCGTGCTGTGTGAAGTGAAGAAAAGAGAAGACAAGACAAGGGAAAACTGCCCCATGCGAATTCTTCCGTTTGATTACGCGATTCGAAACCTCGGCCGCTCGCCGCTGCGACTGGCGATGAGCGTTGTCGGCAGCATGCTGGTGGTGATGCTCATGATCGCCGCCACCGCGTTTGTGCGCGGTATGGAAAAGAGTCTGGCCGACAGCGGCTCGGATCGCAATGTCATTCTTCTGGGCGCTGGCAGCGAAGAGTCCATCGAGCGCAGCGAGATCAAAGCGAGTGTGCCGACGCAGGCAGCCGCCAGTTTGCGGGGTGTGCGCTCTACGCTGGGGCAGACCTTCATCTCCTCTGAAATCCACATGGCCCTGACCGTTGGCACCACAAGAGATGAGCAGTCAAAGGCGCAAGTCGTCGTGCGCGGCGTTGATCTGCCTGCGTTTCTTGTGCATCCGCAGGTGCGCATCACGCAAGGCCGCAGCATGAATCCCGGTGCCAACGAGATCATCGTCGGCAAGCTCGCCGCCACTCGCCTGGGCATGGACGATGCGCAGCTCGCCCTGGGCAAGACCATCTGGTTTGACGATATTCAATGGACCATCGTCGGCAGATTCACCGCGCCCAACACAGTCATGGATGCTGAAATCTGGGTGCCGCTCAATGACCTGAAAGTGAGCGCCAAGCGCGACACGATTTCCTGCGCTGTTCTCACGCTGGATGACGACGGCGAGTTTGAAGATGTCGCTGCATTTGTCGCTTCTCGTGTTGATCTCGAACTGGTTGCGGTGCGCGAAAGCGAGTATTACGCCAAGCTCGTCGCCTTCTATCGCCCTGTGCGGGTGATGATCTGGGTGACGGTCGCGCTCATTGCCTTGGGCGGCATTCTGGGCGGGCTCAACACGATGTATGCTGCGTTTGCAGCGCGGGTGCGTGAAGTGGGCATGTTGCAATCGCTCGGGTTTGCTCGCCGTGCGATCATCCTCAGCTTCATGCAGGAAGCCGCACTGGCATCGATGGCCGGCGCGCTGATTGCCGCAGCCGCGAGTCTGGTGCTGCTCGATGGTGTGGCAATCCGATTCTCTATGGGTGCGTTCGGGTTGCAACTCGATGCCATCGCCCTCGCCATCGGCCTGCTCACCGGGATGACGCTCGGTGTCATCGGTGCTCTGCCTCCAGCGGTTCGCTGTTTACGATTGCCTATCACAGAGGCCCTCAAGGCTGCGTGATCTTTCGTGATCTTTATAGTGTGTTCATTACCTGATTCTCTTGTCTGTTTCTTCATCAACATTGGAGCCTTCTCATGAATCGATTCAACCTCATCGCTCTCTCCTTCGCCGTGATTCAACTTGCCGGCTGTGGTGGCGGCACACCTTCTGCTCAGAATCCCGGCAACGGCGCACAACTGCCCAAGACGTTATGGGCCACAGCGAAAATTGAAGGGGCCAAGGAAATCCTCGCGGTTAAAGCGGACGCCAAGGAAGGTGATCTGGTCACACTTCGCGGTGTGATTGGTGGTGCGGAAAAGCCGTTCGTCGATGGCCGCGCTGTTGCCATGCTCGTGGACATGTCCGTTCCCACCTGCGCCGACAACGGCGAATCCTGCCCCACGCCTTGGGATTACTGCTGCGTGCCCAAAGATGAAAAGGCCAAGGCGATGGCGACGATTCAAGTTGTCGATGATGCAGGCAACCCGCTGAAGGTTTCGCTCGCATCGGGCAATCAGCTCAAGCCTCATGCGGTTGTGACGGTGCAAGGCAAAGTCGGCCCACGCCCTGATGCCAATGTGCTGGTCATCAATGTGACATCGATCCATGTGGATGCTCAGAAGAAATGAGCCCTACGATAGATGAGTACGAACATAGATTGGATTGCCGCGCGAACTAGTACGCACATCGCTGCCCGTGTTTGCATGTATCACGACGAGAACACTCCCCATGGCACCCCACCGCTTCCTACTCATCGCCTTGCTGGCCATCTTGCCATCGATTGAATCGTTGGCAACGGCGGCTGACACTGCCGTTGATTTCAATCGCGATGTGCGTCCGATTCTTTCTGACAAATGTTTCGCATGTCACGGCCCCGATGCTTCACATGCCAAAGGCAATCTGCGCCTCGACCAGTCTGAATCTGCCTTCGAGAAGAAGCGATCGGGCGCCACGCCCATCACGCCGGGTAAGCCGGACGCCAGCGAGCTGATCGCTCGCATCAATACCGAAGATGCAGATGACCTGATGCCACCCGCCGATTCGCACAAGAAGCTTTCAGCGGCAGAAAAGGAAACGCTCAAGAAATGGATCACGCAAGGCGCGACTTACGAAATGCCCTGGGCATACGTCCCGCCAAAAGTCGGCGTATTGCCGAAAGTGAAGCGCGCCGACTGGCCTGCGAATTTCATCGATGCGTACATTCTGTCGCGGCTTGAGGCGCAAGGCCTTGCGCCTTCACCCGATGCGGAAAAGGTGACGCTGATTCGCCGGGTGACATTCGATCTCGCCGGGCTACCGCCGACGCCAGGCGATATCGATGCGTTCTTGAAAGACACATCAGGCAATGCTTATGAAAAGCTGGTCGATCGTTTATTGAACTCGCCGCATTTTGGCGAGCGCATGGCGGTCTGGTGGCTCGATCTGGTGCGCTACGCTGACACCGTCGGCTACCACGGCGATCAAACGCATCGCAGTTGGCCCTATCGTGATTATGTCATCAGCGCGTTCAACAAGAACAAGAGCTTCGACGCTTTTCTACGCGAACAGCTTGCGGGTGATCTTCTGGACGATCCCACACAGGATCAGCTCGTCGCCACCTGTTACAACCGCCTGCTTCAAACTTCTCACGAAGGCGGGGCGCAGCTCAAGGAATACCGCGCCATTTACATGGCTGACCGTGTGCGCAATGTATCTCAGGTCTTCATGGGCGCAACCGTTGGCTGCGCCCAGTGCCACAGCCACAAATTCGATCCCTACTCCCACAAAGACTTTCACGCCCTGGGCGCATTTTTCGCAGATGTCGAAGATGAAGAACATCTGGTCAATCAATATGGCAACCTCAACACGCTGCCCTCGCGCCGCCTGCCAGAGATGCCGATCTATACCGAAGCTCAGCAGAAGCGCCTTGCCGAAATATCGCCGAAGGTCGAGCCGTTGCTGCCTCAGATCAAGAATCTCCAAAGCGCCATCAATGGACACAGCAAAGCGATTGCCGATCTGACCAAGAAGATCAGTAGCACGAAGGACGAACCGAAAGACAAGGACAGTAAGAAGGAGACACCCAAGGAAAAACTTGAGAAGCAGCTTGCCGGTCGCAAGGCCGAGTTGGAGAAGGCCAAGGCTGATCTCTCCGCACTGCTCGCGCCAGTCAAGGCGATGGTCGATGAGTACCACAAGATTACAGACAGCGCGCCATCGGTGATGTACACGAAATCGCTCGCCGAGCCGCGCGTGGTTCGCATCCTGCCGCGTGGCAACTGGCTCGATGAAACCGGCGAGATTGTTCAGCCTGCTGTGCCTGTATTCATGGGTCATCTGAAAACGGGAGATCGCCGGGCGAATCGACTGGACCTGGCCAATTGGCTTGTCACGCCTGCTGCCAAAGGCGGCGTATCAGGTTTCACTGCAAGAGTGCAGGTCAATCGCTTCTGGCAACTCCTCATGGGTACGGGCATCGCTCGTGTGCTCGACGATTTTGGTGGCCAAGGCGAGCCACCGGAGCATCCCGCCTTGCTCGATCATCTCGCAGTCGAGTTTGAAAAGAGCGGCTGGGATGTGAAGCAGATGATCAAGACCATCGTGATGAGCAAAGCGTATCGGCAATCTTCCGTGTGGACCAGCGAGCTGCGCGAGCGTGACCCGGACAATCGTCTCTATGCACGCCAGTCTTCGCCGCGCCTCTCCGCCGAGTTTGTGCGCGATAACGCCCTCTTCATCAGCGGCCTGCTGGTGGACGATATCGGCGGGCCCAGCGTCAATCCTTACCAGCCGGCTGGCTACTACGGCCACCTGAATTTTCCTACACGCAAGTATCAGCAACACACCGATGCTCGGCAATGGCGGCGCGGGATGTACATGCACTGGCAGCGGCAATTTCTGCACCCGATGCTCAAAGCGTTCGATGCGCCAACGCGCGAAGAGTGCACCGCTGGCCGACCTGAAAGCAACACGCCAACGCAGGCACTTGTGCTGCTCAATGATCCGACCTTCGTCGAAGCCGCCCGCGTTTTTGCTATGCGAATTCTCAGTGAAGGCGGCAAAAGCGATGAAGCTCAGATCAACTACGCCTTCAGATGGGTAGCGAGCCGCTTTCCGGAGCCGCGCGAAGTGGTGCTAATGAAAGCGTTGCTTACGAAGCATCGCAAGCATTTCAAAGCCAACCCGGATCAAGCAGCAAAGGTAATCACCACCGGCCTCACCCCTGCTCCCAAGGATGTGGATCAAGTTGAACTTGCTGCGTGGACGAGCATTGCTCGCACGCTCTTGAATCTGAACGAGACAATCACCCGCAACTAAAAGCGATATGCACCATGATTGATTTACAACAACTACTTGCTCGCCGCACGTTCCTCCGCCAATCAGGTGTGGGCCTCGGGGCTGCTGCGCTCGGGGCGCTGCTCGATCCCACGGCTTTGCTCGGTGCGGATATTGCAAAGTCCGCATCCAAAGGCGCGGTCAATCCGCTGCACTACGCGCCCAAGGCCAAGCGAGTCATCTTCCTCTGCATGTCTGGTGGCCCTTCGCACCTGGAGACGTTCGATTACAAGCCCAAACTCGATGAACTGGCTGGCAAGCCGATGCCCGAATCCTTCACGCAAGGCATGCCCATCGCCCAGCTCCAAGGCAAAGAACTGAAGATCTATGGCCATCAGACCAAGTTCAAAAAGTACGGCAAGAGCGGGCAGGTCTTCTCTGATTTTCTTCCGCACATGGCCGAGCTTGCAGATGACGTCACCATCGTGCGCAGCATGGTCACCGAGCAGATCAACCACGATCCCGCGCACACGTTCATGAACACCGGCACGCAGATTTCCGGTCGCCCTTCCATGGGCGCGTGGGCACTCTATGGCCTTGGCGCTGAAACGCAGGACCTGCCCGGCTTCGTCGTGATGACCAGCGTCGGCGGACGCAATCCGCAGCCCATCGCAGCACGCCAGTGGGGCGCAGGTTTCCTGCCCAGCAAATTCCAGGGCGTCGAGTTTCATGCCACCGGTGATCCCGTGCATTACGTCGGCTCACCCAGCGGCTACGACACCCAGCGACAGCGCGACATCATCGACACCGCCAGCGAACTCAATAAACTCCAGATGGCGCGCACGAACAATCCCGAAATCGCCACTCGCATCGCACAGTATGAAATGGCCTTTCGCATGCAGGCATCGGTACCTGAACTGGCGGATATGTCCGACGAGCCGCAGCACATTCTCGATATGTACGGCGTGAAGAAGCCGGGCGATGGAACCTTTGCGAGTAACTGTCTGCTCGCTCGCCGCCTTGCTGAGCGCGGCGTGCGATTCATCCACCTCTACCACCGTGGCTGGGATCATCACGGCGGACTCAAACAGTTCATGGGCGTCTGCTCGGGCCTTTGCGATCAGCCCACCGCTGCTCTCATCCGCGATCTAAAGCAGCGCGGCATGCTCGATGACACGCTCATCATCTGGGGCGGTGAATTCGGGCGCACGCCGATGGCACAAGGCGATGGCCGCGATCATCACATCAAAGGTTTTTCCATGATGCTCGCAGGCGGCGGCATCAAAGGCGGCATCACCCATGGCAACACGGATGACCTGGGCTACAGCGCCGTCGAAAACCCAGTCCACGTGCGCGATCTGCATGCGACAATGCTCCATCAACTGGGCATCAATCACCAAAGGCTGAGCGTGAAGCACCAAGGGCTGGATGTGAAACTTACCGGTGTGGAAAAATCGCGCGTGGTGAAGGAACTTTTGGCCTGAGGAAACACAATCCCAGATCGGCAAATGGTGAACACCGTGTTCAATTGTATTTACCTCTTGAATTGACGTTTAATTTATGGTAAACTATCACCGGCTCGATCCTGCCTTTCTTTTAGGTCTTTGGAGCGTAGAGCTGGGCGTGATTGGAACTCCGATACGCAAGTGATCGAGCAAGTCACTGCGAGGGCTTCTTGGGAGCAGGATTACTCTTGCTCTTTTCACGCATCTTGCCGACACCTTCCTGCTCCGGGTGATACTTTGCGAGATCGAATGCAGGGTTCGCCAGTGGTTTGACCGCTTTAGCCTCGGTAAGGAACTGCTCGATGAGCGTGTCCATACCTGCCCGTTTTCTGCCTTGAGGAACACCGGCAACGACCTTCAATCGTCAATCGTCACGTTCTTCTTCTGCACCCATTTGCCAGCCTTCGTTTTTAGATAGTGATCGGGCGCAGCACTCTTGAACACACGAATGGCGTTTCGCTCTGCGACCACGTCGGCGGCGATTGATTGCTTGGCGGCGATCAGGGCGTAGAGTGCCTTTCGATCCGCATTCTCAGCGGAAATGAAATCGGCAACCGCCTTGTCAGCGCCTCCCTTAACGAGCGCTGCCCAGCCATCAAATGTTTCACCGACTGTTCCCGCATCGCGCAATTCCAGCAGCTTGGCAGCGCGAGCTTTGAAGCTATCCTTGAGGTCGCCAAGTTCATCCGCACTAGCCGGCTGCGCTAGGAGCAGGCCAAGCGCCGCCGCGAAAAGTGCAATGATTGCGTATCGAGTCTGGTTCATGTTGAGTTTCATTTTGCACCACCTTTGTTGCTGTCGTCTAGTAAGCCTGGATTCTTGTCCTGCGCTGGCTTGAGTGTCTCTTCATAGTCGAAGAAACTGTCCAGCGCTTTATCCACTTTGACCTTCACATTGATATCGATCGTCGCGTAGATCGGCTTGATCTCGATGGGTTTGATCTCCACGACGCTGTTCGTGTTGACCGTGTGTTCCGTCTTGCAGCCAGTGATCAGCAGAGGCAAGGCGGTCATCATCAGTAGGCTTGCTGTACGTTTCATGTTGTTTAAAGTCCTTTGTTGGTCCACCACTATTTGTTGGTCCACCTTATATGTATAGAGGACCTGAGGCCGGTGATGTAACTCCAAGGAACGCGGTCACGAGGTTTTCGTCGCTATCGGCCCTCAAAAATCCGTTGAAGCACGTCATCGACCGCGCCCAACGAATCGGTGTTGCGGAGGAACTGCTTGGACAGCAGTTCGCCGAAGTTGTGGATGTTCACCGTCAGCCCGCCAATGGGTTGCTTGAATCCGGTGCGTCCACTGCCTGAAGTGAATACGACGCAGCGGATGCCGTTGTTCTCACGAACGAAATCGAACTTGAGAATGTCGAATTCAAAATCGTTCACCGCTTCGAGTAGTCGAGCCTGCGCATCGCGGGTCAAAGCGGCAATGGCTTCCTCCAGTGACTTGTATGCCTGCTTTTGAATTTCAGGACGATCCGACAGCTTGATCCAGCCCTTGCCGGGTTTGGCGTAGAGGAAGCCTTCGCCGAAGGTGAGTGCGAATTCGCTGTTTTGATCGACGCGGATAGGCAGCCGGCCGTACATGTAGCCTTCCCCTTTGACTTCGCCATCCTGAAGAATTGAAAGCCAGGTGGCCACGCTCATGTCTTCGATGAATACCTGTGTTTCCAGCACGGGATTCATTGGGTTGAATCGCGCCGCATGTACCCAGAAACGTCCCTTTTCACCCACGCGCCAGGCGGCCAGTTCGAGGACCATTGCATCGATGGCATCGAGGCGGAAGTTGAGAATCGCGTTACTGAATTGCAGCTTGCCGATGTTGCCCTCACTGGCAGCCAGTCGCTGGTTGGGCAGTGTGGATAGCGGGGCAAAACTGTTGAGAGTAATCGTGGTGTTGATGCCGCGAGCAGTGAAATCGATGGCTCCGCTGGCGAAGGTGGCATCGCGGACGGTGAGCACCACACGCGGGGTCACCCCGGATCCATCAAACGCAATCTCTGCATCGAGTCCGAAGTATCCGGTCACTTGAAACGCCTTGGCGGCGCGGAGCTTGGTGGCCACGAGCTTCTCATCGGTGATGTGCAGATCATGCACCTTCGCAGTCACCCGCCCGGCAAATCCGCTGGCGATATCGATGCTCGCGGTGACCTTGGCGGGGGCCTGGTCGAATATGGGCCAGTCCAGATCAGCCAGGAGCAGACCATCGACCAAAGACATCGTGCCGGTCAGCGCCGCGAAGGTGTCATCCTTATATTGAATCTTCTGGATTTCAAACGATGGCTTGACCAGTGGATTTTCGTTCTTAGAGCTGCCCAGCCGGACCGGTACGACGGCATTGATCCCCGCCAGCACGACGCCGCTGGCGGTGGAGGCAAAGCGACCGTTGGCGATGGTGAAGGTTCCACTGGCGACAAGCTGATGGTTCTCATCGGTGGTGAGCGTCATCGCGATGGCCGATTCATCTGCTGCGATTTCGTTTGCACCCAGGTGAGCAGCCCATGCCTTGATCCCGACATCCAGCGCCAAGCGCGGCCAGCGCCCCGCTGTGCCATCGCGCGGAATCATCAGATCGAAGTGGGTCAGCAGCGATCCTCCATCGATCGAGCGTCGCTGCGTTTCGTGAGGCAGATCGATGCGCTCAAACGAAAGCCCGGAAGTCGCAGAGGATTGAATATGAAGATCGGTTGCCCAGTCAGCTGTGAGATCCATCGCAAACACCGGCTTGTGCAGCAGCGCCGCTGTGCCGCTTGCCTGCACCGAAACCGTGTCCGCTGCCAGATTGATTTTTGCCGTGCCTTTTGCGGTCGTCAGGTCGAGTTCAGCGTCGAAGGTGGTGTGCAACCCGCGCGAGATCAACCCGAACTGGGCCAGCAGCAAATCGAACTGCTCGGACTGGCCAGAAGCGCGGACGGTGATCTTCGATCCTTCGTCACGACGCAAGAGTACCACCTTGCATTGGAAGGGGGCTGTCGTGTTCTGCTCCGTATCCGGGACGGACACCATCAATGAAAACGGATCACGTGTACCACCTTGGTGACCAGCGATCAGAATCGATGTGCCCTCGAACAGTGCATTGAGGTTGAAAGAAATGCCATCCGCCATGGGTCGCACACTTTGGGTGGAATCAGCTTCCGGTGCTGTGAAATCAATGGTTCCCTTGACTGGAATATCCAGTCCAAGCAAGGTGATGGTCGCATCGACATCGCAAACGCCGCTGCCTTGATGAGTCAGCGTGGCTTGCACCGGCAAGGTGAAATGTCTGCCGTTCCACTCCAGTCGCACCGAGGCTGCTCGCAGCTTGAGCACATCGAAAGGCAGTTCGTCATCGGCATAGCTTTGGGTGTCACTGCTTTTGAAATTCGCCAGAGGGCCGATATCGAGTTTGCCATCGCGCAGCCGCAGATCGAGCTGAGCGCCGCTGATATCGATGGTCTTGACCTGCACCTGGCCAGTAAGCGAGAGAGCATAGTCAACCCCGACTGCACCGATACTCAAGCCCGCCTGATCACCCATATTTAAATGAGTGATCTGCAAATGATTCGTGCCGATGCTACGGACCTCAACGGAGGCATCATCGATTCCAAGATCGCGTAGCGCCTGCAGAATCTGGCGCTCCGCAATGCCGCGTGCAGAGAGGATGTAGAACAGCAAGCCGATCGAAAGGACGACCCCGGCGACTCCGAGAATGCGAATGAACCATTTGAAAAAACGACGCATGGTTAAGAGATGATAGAGGCCGCGTAGCGATGAGGCTATTACTCCTTCGTCTTCAGCCCAGTCTTGTCCGCCCAGTCAAACCACAGTTTACTCATCGCCTCGACGCGTTCGGGCTGATCCTTCGCCAGGTCGTTGGTCTCCGTGCGGTCGGCGTCGATGTCGTATAGCTCCCACGTCTTGCGGTTCCAAACAAGTTTCCACTTGCCCTGACGCACGGCGCGGTGGTCTGACCATTCCCAGTACAGTTGATCGTGCGGCTCGCGGGCCTTGCCCTCGAAGATCGGCAGCATGCTTTTGCCTTCGACGGAAATGATCTCGTTGCCGCCGTACTTCGAGGGGTAGTCCGTGCCGGCCAGTTCGCAGAAGGTGGGCATGAAGTCGATGATGTGCGCCGGTTGGTTGGTCTGCGAGCCGGGCTTCACGTGGCCGGGCCAGCGGACGATCATCGGCGTGCTGATGCCGCCCTCGTGCGTCCACGACTTGTAGGTGCACCATCGTGGCGTGCATCTCTCGCACTTGATTTTCCGGCAGGCGCGAATGGTGATCCCAGCCGCGATGGGATAGCTGGATGAATCGCACGTTTCGCTCGGCCATCCGCCGGGCAAGCAGGCAGTTGCGGGCGTAGGAGCCGAGATTGTTGACGTCCGGGCCATAGAGTTAGGAAATGGGGCTGGGCTTGCTCGTGACAATTGGACCGCTCAAGTTGGACTCTGATTCAACCGTTCCAATTGCTTGCGGTAATGCTCAGTTGCAGCACGCTCGCAACTGATACCCAGATCAGGTATGGAATCTGGGCTAGGGCGACCCAGCGATAATGCCGCCACACGACCAACATCGCCCACAGAATTGTGACCAGCACGATCAGGATGTCCACAGCCGCCAGTGGCAGGTTTCGCAAACCGAACTGGATCGGCGTAAAGGCGAGATTGGCCACCAGATTGATCGCAAAAGGCAGTGCGACCCGGCCAAGCACCTTGCCACGGAAATACTGCACGAAGACAAACCCGAACGAGATCAGAATGATCGGGTACAGAATCTGCCAGATGGTGCCGATCGTCGAAGGCGACGGGGTCCACGCGGGTTTACTCAAACTGTTGTACCAATCAAGCCAGGTCATATCAGGTTTGTCTCACTCGATAGTGTCGCCTTTGTCGCGGCTAGCCGCATGGCTTGAGCCGCTTCGCGCCCGAATCGTTTCTGGGCACGGCGCACCAACGGATAGCCCAGGCGGGTCAGGACGTAGTTCGGCCGTGAAAATGCAAGGATATCGAACCAGACGCTTCCATCACGCTGGTCCCATTCAATCAAAAAACGCTCTTCGCCACGTTGGATGTGCCCGGGCAGCGTGCCGTACGCGAATCCAAATCTTGTGTCCGGTCCCGACTCATCAACAACATAAATAATTCGGCATGCGTTGAGCCACCACATGCCCATCCCCCGTCCCAGGATTGCCACGATCTCACCTTTTCTGATCGGTGCATCCATCGAGCACGGCTCAACCCACCCCAAGCGAAACTGTTCCCATCTTTGGAGTGCTGCCTTCGCCTTCTCGAAAACCGCCTCACCTTCGCCGAGTCTGATACGTGTGTGATCCACCACGTAACCTGGCGGTGGCGAGGTCGCCGTCGCCCCCACTGCGGGATAGCTCAAGGGCATATTCGCCTGCCTCGCCAGAAACCGGCGTACGACTTCGGCAGATGGTTTGCGCAGCACCAGCATCAGAATTCCTCGAAAAAGCAGCCCATCCCGGCGACACCCAACAAGCCGGCAGGCCCAAAGCATAGTCCTGAGCGATGGGTATGACATACTATGAGCAGAGACCTCTTTCGACCATCCAGAGTACGACATGCCTTTGCCCCCCTCCTCATCTCCTGAACCATCGAGCGAACCGGTTGTTCTCCTGACCGGCGCGTCGGGATACATCGGTGGCCGACTGATTCCCCGGCTTCGTGAGCTGCCGGTAAAGCTGCGATGCCTGGCTCGCAATCCCGACAAGCTGCGACCGCTCGTCAGTGAATCCACGCAGATTGCCCGTGGTGATGTACTCGATCCATCTTCTCTCGATGAGGCGCTACAGGGTGTCACCACGGCCTACTATCTGGTTCACCTCATGTCCGACTCCAAGGATTTCGAGAAGGAGGATCGTCAGGCCGCCGAGAACTTCGCTCACGCCGCGAAAAAGGCCGGTGTAAAACGGATCATTTATCTGGGGGGATTGGGTAATGATGCTGATCCAAAACTCTCACCACATCTGCGCAGTCGACATGAGGTGGGTAAAATTCTACGCAACTCGGGCATCGAGACGATCGAGTTTCGAGCCGGCATGGTCATCGGTGAAGGCAGCTTGTCATTTCAGTTAATGAAATCACTGACTGATCGCCTGCCCGTCTTGCTTTGTCCTCGCTGGCTGTCAACGCCGACGCAGCCCATCGCGGTGGAAAATGTCCTGAACTATCTTCTGGCAGCGCACGATCTGGCTGCCGGCGAAAGCCGAATATATGAAATCGGCTGCCCCGAAGTCGTGACCTATGGAGACCTGATCAGGGAATACGCCAGGCAAAGAGGCCTGCGTCGCTGGCTCGTCTTCGTACCCGTCCTCACTCCTTTTCTCTCTGGCCTTTGGCTGGCACTGGTTACTCCCACGTCCTACCAGATTGGCCGACATCTCATTGAGGGATTGAGAAATCCCACTGTCGTACGAGACACCAAGGCAAGCAAAGATTTCGTGGTTCGGCCGATGAGCGTGAAAGACGCGATTGAACGCGCTATCGCTGGACAAAACGCCTGATGGTCTAATCTCTGGCACCTGCCAGATTCACTTCTGGGGTCACGTGAAGATGTTCACGGCAGTCGCGAGCCCGCCGACACGACGATGACTTTGACGAGCCGCGGAATGAGGTTGGCAAACGCCACATTGTCGGGCAGTACCAAGTCCGACGAAGCCAATGTAATCTCGCGTTCGCCTGGTTCAGCATCGTGGAGTTTGATGATGATCTTGAAGTCAGCCTCGCTCACCAGATAAAAAGCGCGGCGCGGCCCCGACACAATGACCTGTACGCGTGAGGGTCCTATTGACGCGATCTTGTACTCAGCGGGAAGACCTGTCTGTTCGACGGGCACGATGAAGCTGCGATATTCAATGACCGACTCGTAGACGAAAAAGAACCACAACGAGAGGGACAGCGCGATGGCGGCTGCCTTAAGGCGAAGGTTGCGTCGCAGGACGAGGGACACGAATGACGTGGGCGTGCGCGGGGGTTCTATTTCCCGTTGAAAATCCTCCAGCGCCTGCCGCAGCATCAGCGGATCGTCGAGTTGGGTGAGCTTGCCGTGTCGTGCGATCGAGATCATGCCTCGCTCTTCGGAAACAACGATGCACATCGCATCGGTCTTCTCCGACAGCCCTAGAGCAGCGGCATGCCTGGTGCCGCGCTGGGAAAGTTGAGACATGTCTGCCGAGAGAGGCAGATGACACGCGAACTGAACAGCGCGGTCGCCGGCCATCAGCAGTGCGCCGTCGTGCCCGGGTGAATGCGGGTCGAAGATGCTGCGCAGCAATTGCTCGCTGACTACGCCGTTGAGGTTGACGCCACCTTTGAGATGGCGTGACAACTCGTCGTTGCCCTTGAGCACGATCAGCGCGCCGATCTTCTTGCGCGCGAAATCGCTCGTGGATGCGACGAGCATCTCGATAGCCGGGGACGACACAACGATCTGTTTTCGCCTGCTGTTGCCGTGCAAAGCCCAAACAGCGACGCGCTCGAAAAAGGCGCGAATCTCCTCCTGGAAGATCACAATGACTGCGACCAGCAGAACGGTGAATACTGTCTGAAAGACGAACGAGGTAAGGCGCAATCCCAGCGTGAGCGCGAGGACATAAAACACGCCCAGAGACAACATGCCGCCGAGCACGAAGGTGGCGTGGGACCGCTTCAGCGCCAACAAAAGCGCATAGACCAGCGCTGCGACAAGGGAGATGTCGACAACATCCGTCGCCGTGATGTCGCTAAGAACCTGGTAAAGCTTCATTTTCACCGCGTGGTCTGGCAGCTCGTCGGCCGATGCAGCGGCAGGCGGACAATTGCGCCGCGTTCATTGCCCCGTTGGGCAAGATCATAGTGCTCCATCGGCAGCGCAACTAACCTCGGCTGTCTGGTGCCAATCATTCTTGAGGTGTCAACATGATACTTGCAGTACAGCAACACCTCATCAACTGGCGGTTCATCAGCATCAATCAGCATCAATCAGTTGCTGTAGTCACCCGACTCGATCAACCGGCGTGTCGTCTCATGGCGATACGCGAACATGCGTTCGAGCTTGCGCCGGATCAGCCAGCCGCCAAGCCATCGGCCAATGACGCCAAGCGGGGGTTGATACTCCACCTCGTCGCGCAGAATCGTGCCGCCTTTGCCATCATCAAGAAACCGGTGGCGGTGATACCACCAGGCAAACGGGCCGGCCACCTGTCGATCTGCAAAAAGATGCGGCGGATCATATTCGGTATGGACTGCGATCCACTCAACCTTGAAGGGACCAACCCGACCACGCAGCACGACTCGGCTTCCCTGATGTAGCGATTCGTCAGACTCGGCCACAGCCATATTCTCCCATGGCGGGATTAATTGCGTCAGAGCATCAGAACTTTCGTGAAAGCGGAAGACCGCGTTGGGCGGAGCAGCGATCCGAGTTTCCTTGAGAAATCGCAGACATGGCCCTACGGGTACGTCCCGCTCTGAACGATGTCGAACTGCGTCGCGCAGGATCATCGTGAAGGGGATCCACCAGATCAAATCGTTCGTGAGAATCGTCAAGCCGAATAAAGGTGGGAATGTGCCGCTGAATACTGCGACTGCAAAGCCGATGGGGCCAAAGACTTTGCCAAGCAAGCCGACAAAGACAATGGGCCAGTGTGTACGAGAATCGTCAGCGGCGATGAGATACCCGATGCCGTAAACACCGACGATCATGCCGACGCATTGCCAGATTGCCGGGTAACTCATTCGCTCTGCGTGGGCAACATCGAAAAGCAAATGAGGGAAGGCGATGGTCACTCCACCCCATGCGATGTTGTACAGCCCCGCAGCGATGAGCCAGCGTCTTGCCCAAGATGGTGAATTTTGTGAATGAATGGGCTCGCTCATGAATCGCTCCGCCAGTTGCATAACTATGCCAAGACAGGGAGTAGAGTTGCTTTCTCCAGCATCATTCTGAGCCATCCACGCGGTGAGCCTTTACGGGGATCTGCACCTCTCCGTATCGCCAGAAGAACGGCACGAAGGGACTGTTGTATCCCAGGTATCTCGGCGCACCGGCAGCTTCGTACTCATCGCCGGACGCAAGCCAAGTGTTCAACTGCTTAAGCGCCGCATCGAAGCGCTCGTCGCTGTAGCTGCCTCGCACGCCGATGCTGGCCACCTTGGTGGCGGGCACATCGAGGACGGTGACGTTGCCGTCATCGGTCACTGGGCCGCGCTGGGGCTCATCGTAAAGAAAGGCCATTGACTTCATCTCCAGCTTGTCGGATGAAGCTTGATAAGTCATGTCCACTGGAGCCGTCATGGAAATGTCATTCTGCTGAATGTGCTTGAAGAGCGTACGGAACATACTGCCCTGATTGCTCTGGGCTGCGTTACTTTGCACGATTGCTTCGCGGTAGGCCGGGTACTGCTTGATCTGCACCTCGTCCACGGGAGTGAGGTCAGGCCAGCCCACAGGCCGCTTGGCCTCGTGGAAATACCAGACCCCGCCGCTCTGGCGCACGCAGCCAATCAGGACCACCAGCATCCCAGTCAACGTGATCGCGAGGACAACCTTTGCAGAATGAAATAGGAATCTCTTCATGTCCGATGGTAGGCAGTGGCGGGCGGAAGGGACACTTTTTCAAAAAAAGATCTGAACGGTTTCTAAGCGGGGTTGCTCGATGTTCAAGTCGCGCAATCAGTAGCTCACGTCGTCAGTCGGGACGCTTGCCACTGGGCCATGCCCTCTCGGTTAGGTGAGAATCTCCGCAATCGCCTTGCCATGATCGATATCCAGGCGTTTGCGTCCGGGCACTTCAAGCCTGCGTGAATCCAGGCCCAGTTGATGCAAAATGGTGGCGTGGATGTCGGTGACATAGTGCCGATTCTCGACTGCATGAAAACCGATTTCATCCGTCGCGCCGTGGACGATGCCGCCCTGAACACCGCCGCCAGCCATCCAGACCGAGAAGCCGTAGATGTGATGATCCCGGCCGTCGGAACCCTGGGTGCCTGGAGTGCGACCAAACTCACTGGCGAAGATGACGAGTGTGGAATCCAGCAGGCCGCGCTGCTTCAGATCCTTGAGCAGGCCGGCGATGGGCTTGTCCACAGCTTTGAAGTTCTTCGTGTGATTCTCCTTGAGTCCGCCGTGCGCATCCCATGCACCCGCACCGCCAGCACCATGCTGCACCTGAATGAATCGCACGCCACGCTCGACGAACCTGCGAGCCGCGAGCATCTGCATGCCAAAGTCGCGCGTGGCGGGATCATCGAGGCCGTACATCTCATGCGTGCCTTTACTTTCAGCGCTGAGATTCAGCGTCTGCGGCACAGATGTCTGCATGCGGAACGCAAGCTCGTAAGCCTTGATGCGGGCAGTCAGCGCGGGATCACCTGGATACTCCGTGGCTTTGAGGCTGTTCAACTTGCCTACGAGATCGAAGCCGATCCGCTGTTCATCCTCGGTCAGACCCGATGCTGATTTGCCGTAGTCCAAGGGGTTTTTGGGATCGACACGAATCGGAATGGCATCGTGGGCTGGCCCCAGGTAGTGACCATCTTTCGCATTCCAGTATTCGCGGTTGCCCATCGAAATGAACTGCGGCAGATTGTCGTTGATCGATCCCAGCCCGTAATGAACCCAGGCGCCGAGTGTTGGGTACTCGCCATCGAGCATGTGGCGACCTGAGTGAAATTGCGTCTGCGCACCGTGATTGTCATCGGTGGTGTACATCGAACGGATCACCGCCATGTCATCGGCGCAGCTGCCGATGTGCGGAACCCAATCGCTCATTTCGATGCCCGACTGTCCGTACTTTCGGAAGCCCACTTGAAGGGGATAGAGCTTGTTGCGCTGCTGCCCGTTGGCATCGTTGATGACGGTGACGCGCGCCAGCTTGAGCTTGTCAGGATTCTGCACATCCTTGTGCGGTGTGTCGCTGATCGACTTGCCGGCATACTTGGTCAGCTCCGGCTTTGGATCGAAGGACTCGGCCTGAGAGACGCCGCCGTTCATGAACAGCCAGATGACACTTTTAGCTTTGGGCGCGAAATGCGGCAGGCCATCGGGCGGTTGCCAGAGCAGCGGAGCATCGGCGCGGACGATGCCGTCTTGCGCCAGCATTGCGCCCAGCGCCAGGCCGCCGAATCCCATGCCGACATCCGAAAGAAACTGCCGCCGGTGGATACCGCGCGGAGAGGATTGGTAGTTGGGGTTGATCGGGTGAGGCATGGTGGAGTCTCTGATATTTCATTGGCTGTGCAGAGCCGAAGGTATCGGATCTCAGCGGATGGTGATGAAATCATTGTGATTCAAAAGGGCATGAACGAGACTGGTTCGAGCGTGCAGGAGCGGGTCTGGTCGTTTATTGAGGCGAGCGGATTCGGACAGCTTGGCCATCGCTTGAATCATGGCGTGCATCTCGGTGTCATTGGGCTCGGCGCAAAGCACAGTCACAAAAGCGGCGCGACTGAAATCACTGTCGGACAGCGCAGCATTCGCAGCTGTGAGGCGCTGCGCGATCTTCTGTGCCATCGATGTGGCAAGGGCGCTGTTCGCCAGCGCCAGTGCCTGCTGCGGCACGATGCTCTGAGTGCGGCGGTAACAATCCAGCACATTGGCATCATCGAACATCGAGAGAAACTTCTGATGCTCGTTGTGAGAGTGAACAAAGTAGATACTGCGACGGCGCGAGGTTTCGCTACTCGCGGGAATAGAAGGGCCGCCTTGCGTCAGGTCCAGTTCTCCCGCCAGAAGCAGCAGACTGTCGCGCACCACCTGTGCCTCCATGCGGACGGGGTTGGCGCGCCAGTAATAATGATTGTCAGGATCGGCTTGGCGCGTTGCTGGGGCTGCATCGAGATTCGATGACGAAAGGCGATAGGTCTGCGATGTGACAATCAGGCGATGAAGGTGCTTCATGCTCCAGCCTTGCTCGATGAGTTCCACAGCCAGCCAGTCCAGAAGCTGCGGATGCGTCGGCAAAGCACCTTTGCGACCAAAGTCAAAAACAGTGGCGACCAGTGGCTGCCCCATGTGGCGGGACCAGATGTGATTGACGGCTACGCGCGCCGTTAGTGGATTCTTCACATCAGTGATCCAGGCGGCAAGAGCTGTGCGCCGACCTGTGCTGGTCGTGGGAAATGGTGCCCGGCGAGAGGCTTCGCTTTCCAGATTCGATTCAAACATTTTCAGCGAACCGACAAGTGGCGTAAAGGTGCCACCCGGCGCGGCGATCGCCTGTTGTGATTTCTCCAGCGCTACCTTGGATGCGTCGAACTTTTTCTGTGCATCCGCTCGCTTGGCCGGGACAGCTTTCGCTAATTCCAATTCAGCTCGCGCTGCATTTTCCTCTGCTTGCGCTGCCGCTGCTATGCGCTCACTTCGCACAGCCTCGGCAACAAGTGCGTTAAGATTCTCCGGCACAGGTTGCTGATATTGTGCTCGCTGCGCTGCTGCCCGCGCCTTGATAGACGGTGATTGCAGCGTTGCCACCGCCAGCGCTTTCTGGGCCAGTGCGACCATCAGCTTCGCTTCCTCTACAGAAAGCGGGCCATCCTTGGCTTTCGCAGTCGGCGAAGCTGCATCGGAAAGCACCACATCTTCAGCAAGTTCGCTCAGCTCAAAGGCGACCAGTTGGGCCATCGCATCGAAGGTGCTGATTTCCAGATGCCCGTTCTTTCGTTCAATCGGCAGTCGGTAGGCGAGTGATTGTTCACCATCAATGAGCACATTCATGAGTGTGCCGCGGACCCGCAGCGTGATCTCGTAAGACTTATTGAGATCGACCTTGCGCCCCTGCGCAGCCTCGGGCGGATAGACATCTGCGCCATTGTTCTTGTAGGTGATCTGCGACTTGGGGCCACCGGCATAAGCGCTGAGGTAGGCAGTCACCATGTGACCTTGTTCGGTGACGTCGAACGCGATGCCGATGGACTTCCACATGTCGCCGCCAGTGGGTATGTACTTGAGCTTCGCCTCGAAGTCCGTCGGCGGCGCATGCTTGTAGCGAATTGCTGTTCTTGTCGCGCCGCTTTGCGACTGCGAAAGCTTGCCCTTCGCGTAGGCCCAGTTGCCGCCGCGCATCTCCCAGACATCTGGCTTGGCAACAGAAAAATCATCGCGAAGCAAAGTCTTTGCCTCCTTCTTCACCGCATCGACTGTCGCTTGCGCCGCCGCCTGCTTGGGCATTTCAAGTTCGGCTTTCGCCTTCGCTTGAGCAGCGAGAATCGCGACACGCTCCGCTTCGATCAATGTCTTTTTCGCTTGAGCCAGCGCCTGTTCCGCTTGTGTGACGCGTTGTTCCGCAAGCTTCAGATGAGTATCGATGACGAACGAACGCAAGCCCGGCTGGTGCGCTTCGACAGGCAGATCGACGGGCACAATCTGCATCGTTTCGCGCGAAAGAAACGAAGGCATGGCAGCAGCGATGGCACGGCTCTTGTCCGGGTTGCGGTCGTCGCCGCGCAGGTGCAGATAGGTTTCAGCTTTCAGGTTGGAATCGAAGCCGCGCGGAATGCCGTTCTTCTCAGGATCGAGTTCACCATCCACTACATCAGTACGCACCTGATAAGGTTCGAAGAAGGCTCGAAGCTGGTAGTAATCAACGTGCGATATCGGGTCGTATTTGTGATCGTGGCACTTCGCGCAGTTGAAGGTCAAGCCGAGCATTGCCTTGGCTGTATGCTCGACAGCCCCATCGAGCCAGGTGGTGCGGTTGAACTTGAAATACTGCCGGGCAAGAAATCCTCCAGCGCGAAGGCGGTCCATGTCGTTGGGGTAGAGTTCATCGGCAGCGAGCATCTCGCGCAGCATCTGGTCGTAAGGTTTGTCCGCGTTAAGTGATTCGACGATCCAATCGCGCCAGTGCCAGATGTGCTTCTGCGAGTTGCGAACCTCGGCCCCTAATCCCCACCAGTCGCTGTAGCGCCAGATATCCATCCAGTGCCTGCCCCACCGCTCGCCATACTGCGGACTGCCCAGCAACCTGCTTACGACTTTGTCATAAGCATCGTCGGATTGATCTGCGACAAAGGTGTCCATCTCTTCGCGCGTGGGAGGCAGGCCGATGAGATCGATCGACACACGTCGCAGCCAGAGGCGTCGATCTGTCTGTGGCACAGGAGTAAGTTTGCGCTGTGCATGTTCCGCAGCGATGAAAGCGTCAATCGGATTTTTGGACCATGCAGCCGATGCGACCTTCGGGATCGCAGACCGCACCGGCGCCTTAAACGCCCAGTGATCCTGCGGATCGCGCTCAGGCTTTTCACCAGCGGGCCCCTTGGCGCCCTGGCTGATCCATGCACGAATCGCTGCGATTTCCGCCGGCTTAAGCGGCTCGCCTTCCGGTGGCATTCGATCCAGTTCATCGGTTGCAATGATGCGAGTCAGCAGCGCGCTACCGACCGGGTCGCCGGGCTTGATCGCCTGGCCATGCTTGCCGCCTTGGATTGCCAGCGCCGCTGTATCGAGACGAAGCTTTGCGTTTTGTTTGAGTGCGCCATGACAGGCGTAACATCTGGCCGCAAAGATCGGCTTGATCTGCCGCTGATAGTCAACCACTTCCTGGGCGCGCGAGGGCAAACCTCCACAGCCCACGATGAGAACGATCGCCAGCAGCACATGGCGTAGTGCCGACGGAGTTTGGGAATCTGTCAGTCGCAAAAACATGGACGATTATTCCTTCGAAGGGCTGCACTACGAACCTGAGATCGAATGTGTAGCCATGGTATTCGCCACTGGCAGAGCCAGCGCATGCAACGGAGCGCCACGCGATCCTGCAAACATGATAGGACAGCGCAGACAACTGCTTGGCTGCACCAGGGGGGCGAGGCAGACACGCTGGCCATGCGACGCCAAAATTAAATAGAAAATCAACCTTGACCAATGGTTCAAATAATGGTAAACTATGAGCTGGATCGATCCACACCACTCCTCCTCGCATCACCATATCACCTCACCTAACGAAGCCTTCGCCATGCCCACTGCCGACGCGACTTGCCTATCTCGGTGTTCTGTGAGGCGAAACTGCTTCGGCCAATAAGGGTTTCCGGGTAGACGTCTACCTATTTACCCGTAGACAGAGCGCAACCGATATATTGGCAATGACTTACGATGAGAGGCGAAAATGAAAAATGGTGAAAGTAGACAAATCCGGGTGCCGAAAAAACGGCGGAGCTTTACATCGCATTCCACTGCTCACGGCAATGCCAGGGAACCAGCCCGCCCAGGAGGGCCCTTCGCGGGGCGCATTTCGGGGCGCGCGATGGGTCCAACCATGGACGCATCTGGCAGGTCGATGGACGATAGTGATACAAAAACAGCGATTGCAATGCGCCCGGGCAGATTCGAACTGCCGACCTGCGGTTTAGGAAACCGC